>ENA-OPCY01000395-OPCY01000395.1-human-gut-metagenome-genome-assembly--contig:-NODE-395-length-33261-cov-4.513702_pt1 | contig 33261 bp, 21 predicted proteins | sample MGYA00241568_ERZ501487 | MGnify/ENA primary metagenome ERZ501487 (study PRJEB25962, sample SAMEA2042574) | human gut metagenome | biome: human gut; feature: human-associated habitat; material: faeces... | reverse complement strand
TCGTTTCTTTTTGACCCGCCCCACTACGGCGCAAAATATTGAAATATCCGGTGTGCATGGAGGGTGCAACGATTTCGGCACCTCAAATTGCACCCTTTTGACGATGTATTTCATTATTTTTCAGCGATTTGCATCAAACGCACTCTCAAAGCGGCTGCACCCTCGGCGTGGGGCCGAAATGGGGTTCTGCAAGTGGGGCTTATCCATTTTCAAGGCACGGTCAGATTCGCGTTTATATTTTTTAACGCTTTCGCCATTTTACTTTGGAGTGAAAACAGAGTGTTAAAAAAGGGTGCAAATCGAGGGTGCAAACCAGCGAAATCCGACGAAAATCAGCTTTCACCACCCTCTTTCCATTCCGATATTCATTTGTCTTCGGGTAATTACAGCTTGTAAAACCGGTGGCTTTTTTGTATATTTAAGTTACCATTAAATCCACATGACAGATGAGATTATCCAACGAAAGCTACTTCTCCTTGAATTTCATCGCAAGGAAAGCGAGGCTGAACAAGAAGGGAGAGACGGCAATCGTCCTCCGAATCACGATGAACGGGCAGCGGACGGAGATATACACCAACCGCTATATCGCCCCCGACAACTGGAACGCGGCAAAAGGTCAGTCGAAGGGTAAAACCAAGAAAGACCTTGAACTGAACCGCTATCTCGACACCATCCGCACAAAGATATGCGAGATCCACAACAAGCTCGTGCTTCAGGACGAGATGATTACTCCCGATGTGCTGAAACGGGCATTCCTCGGCAAAATGGAAAAGCCGATGATGCTGCGCGAGGCTTTCCGGAGCGTGAACAAGAAGATGCGCGACAAATTCGAGCGCGGCGATGTCGTGGAGGCTACCGTGCTGCGCTGGGAGCGGTGCGAGAAATATCTCGGCGAGTTCCTCGTCCTCAACCAAGGCTGTGACGACATACCCATGAAGAAACTCACATCCGGCATGGTTGACGATTTCGAGCACTTCCTCCGTGTGAGAAAACAGTGCGCCAACAACGCTGCGGTCAAATATATCCGTTTTCTGAAAAATGTCGTGCGTGTCGGCCTTGCAAACAAATGGATAGAGGACGACCCCTTTATCGGCAAACGATATGTACGCACGAAGTCGGAACGTGAGCATCTGACGGAGGATGAGCTGCAAAAAATCATGAACCTCGACCTGAAAGATTTCCCGCGCCTCGACCTCGTAAGAGACACATTCGTGTTCTGCTGCTTCTGCGGGCTGGCCTTCATAGACATATCCACCCTTACCCGCGACCAGATTGTCACTGACGACAACGGGGAAATGTGGATACGCAAGAGCCGCCAGAAGACAGGAGAGGTCAGCACCATCCCGCTGCTTGACATTCCGAGGAAGATTGCCGAGAAATACCGTGAGCATCCCAAAACCGTGGAAAAGAACGTGGTGATACCTGTAATCTCCAACCAGAGGATGAACTCGTATCTTGACGAGGTGGCGGCAAAAGCCGGGGTAAAGAAGCATCTTACCACCCACATTGCGCGCCACACGTTCGCAACCATGTCGCTGAACAACCATGTCCCCATTGAGAGTATCCAGAAAATGCTCGGTCACTCCGACATATCAACCACTCTGATCTATGCAAGGATGCTTGACAAGACTGTCTCGGAGGATATGGAGAAGATGAGGGCAAAATTCGATACCATGCCGGTTGAGATAAAGCCCCTGCCTGAACCGCCCACAACGTTCACTCCTGAACCTCTGCCCAAACGCGGGCGTCCGAGAAAATATAATTGAGCCTCAAAGAAATGTAAAGGCGACAGTCAGGTCTAACCCGGCTGTCGCTTTTAATCATCTGGTAATTGTATCGTCGTAACGCGGATGATAGTTGCTTTCAATCAGTTTCTGAACATCCGTCTCGGCATACAGGCATTTGCCGCATATTATATAATATGGTATTATACCTGCGTCACGATAATTCTGCACGGTACGTCTTGAAACTTTCAACAGCGCGGCAACTTCCTTGTCGTTAAGAAAACTGATGCCCCCGAGTATGACATGGTGATTTTCCCTCAGAACCAAGAGCGAGTCGAAAGCTGTCCGGCTCTTTTCTCTCGCCGCTATTATGAGCGGATGTTTCGTATTGATAATCTCTTCAGCCATAGGCAATCTGGTTTACGGGGACTCCGCAACGCCGGAGGTAGTCCAAGACTTCACGCATCGGATAGCCGATTGAATTGTTATCGTCCCGGACAAAACCTATCTTGCCGTTCATCCTGAGATTATACAGTGTTGTCGGCGATATGTTAAGGAACCGGCAGGTCTCCGCGACAGACAGAATTTCGGAAGGCTTTTTACGCCGTAAGTGAGAAGCCAGTTTTATCACCATGTCGCAGAGCATCTCATGCTCGTTGATTATGGTGTCGAACGCATCCTTCTCGATAAGTAGTACTTCCATAATTTACTTGGTGGATTTGAGTGGTGGTTTGGGATAAGGGATTGTAAAAAGGCAGCGGGTATCCCTCCCGCTGCCTCACCACTAAATCCACAATCAAAATAAAATTATGACTGCGATTCAGTGGCAAAGTTAGCGATTTCTATCGGATTTCCAGCTATGTATGGCTGACTATTTTCGACAGAATTATCGACAGGGGCGCGGTCATTCCTCCATGTCGGGGTCTATAAGCTCCATCATGGCGAGGAGTGTTCCGGCGAAGCCTTCTATCACGGTGCGGCCGGTCTGGTCGCCTCCGTAGAGGTCGTTTGCCTCGAACTGCCAAGTGAGCAGACTCTCGCTGATCTCGCATCCCACGAGTTCATCGTAGATGTACTGTCCTTCGGGCGAGAGATAAACATCGTCGCCGTCAAGGGTCAGCAGCCCTTTTCGGATGAGTGAGCCGAGGACACTTCCGTAGTCGTCGGTCTGACGGGTGAACGGCACGCCGGTGTGGAGCATCTCGTCAACGAAGGCGGCTCTTGATGTCAGGCTGCACATCACGTCGGCGAAATCGTTGGTGACGGGCGATGATGCGGTACTGTCGGGGAATACCCCTGCGTCGGCTATCTCCACCACGGTTTCGGACTTGCCTACGGGAGTGGTATCGTAGTCCAGCCCTGTCAGCTCCCATTCACGGGTATAGTAGAGGCTGCCGATACCGACTCTCATCGTGGCGTACTTGCGTGTCGGCTTCTGCGACACGACCGCGCCCATGCGGTTGAAGATAAGGCGGTAGAGCTGCACCTCGGCCGTCGTCATGCCGTCCTCGGCGGCGCGGAGCGTGATGATGGCGTGGCTGTTGAGTGTAGCGTCGGATTTCTCCCAGCAGTAGCCGTCAACATTGGAGAATACGGTCTCCAAGTGTCCGCGAAGCTGCGCCGGCAGATGCGGGCAGTCGGTCATGGGCGACGAGATAAGCCCTTTGTCGTATAGCTTCTGCGCGACTTTCAAGGTCTTCCCGGGCATGAAGCCGAGGTTGTTGTATGCGTCCATCTGGAGCGTGAGCAGGGTGTGGAAGCGGATATTGAAATCGGCTGTCTCTTCCACGGTCATGGTTGCCGGGAGTGTCTTTCCTACGGGTACTTCGGCAAGGGCCTTTTCAGCCTCCGCCTCGTCCGCCCACGAGCAGTCGGCGGCGAAACAGTCCTTGTCGCCGGTGTTCAGGAACACCGTGAAGCCGTTGAAATCATCGTCAATGTCGCTGAAACGGTGGCAGATGTCGCCGACATGCTCCAGCGCGATGACCTCCTGACGGGTGAGGTGGTATGCCGGGAGACCGATGTGCAGGCAGGTCTGGTCGATGTTGTAGGCGAACAACATATCCATACCTTTCGACACGAGTCCGGTCTGGGCGAGGCGATGCAGGTGTCGCCCGGTCTCACGGAAGTGGAAGGCTCCACGGATCGCGCCGTAGCTGAGACGGTTGAGCCACATGCGGCTGCGGGGGCAGCCTACGCGGAAATGGCGGCAGATGTTGAAGAAGCGTGCCTGTGCATCGGCACCGCCGTCGGAGGCGAACACCACTTCCTCGGCTTCGCGGAAGAGCGGCTTCAGCTCTCGCTCAAGTTCCTTCATGGTTACAGCCATCTTGAACTTCTCCGGGATGAAGGGATAATCCCCCTCCGCCATCTCGTCGAGCGGTATCTGGCGGATGAACTTTTCGGGTATGGTCACTACGGTCACGATCGTGGAGGCATGGATGCCTGTGGGAGTCTCGGTGTTGGCGCCCAGAGCAAGGGCAACGGTGTCGGATATGCGAGAGTTCTCGCAGACGATTAGAATCATAATTTAATTCGGGATTTAGTGTGGTTTGTTATTATAAGCCACGGGGACGGTAGCCCATCCCCGTGGCTTGGAGATAGTTGTATCAGTATGACATGGTTGCGGCAGTGGGATAATTACAGCTTTGTTGCGGTCATAGTGGTCGGAATCGCGGCATGGAGCGGCAACCTTGTCGGGTGAATCGCAGTATAATACTGATTGTGGACGGGTGAGCGGCGGTCAAGGCTTCGGGCCTTTAGGCTTGCGCTGCTGCCTCTGCTGGTTTTCGTCCTTCGGGGCGGTCTGCCCGCGCTGGAGTGGTTCCTGCACCTTCTTGGTCGCCTCGTTGGTCGCTCCATCGTTATTTACGGCACACTGCGTCTTGCTTTCCTCGGCGACGCCCACAACCTTGTCGCGGTCGGGATATACCCGCGTGGTCTCAGGCTGACGCTTTTCGGGATTGTACTGGAAATAGACGGTGCAGTCGTTGCCGAATTTGTCTTTTGTCTCGCCTACGAGGACTTTCTTTCCGGCGAGGTAATCGGCCTGTTGCTGCTCGTTGAGCGGCAGCTTGCACCAGTGTTCGAGCCGCTTGACGGTGCCGTCGGGATTGTGCCATGAATCCCTGACCTGCTGTTGCTGGGAACTGTTCTGCTCCTGTTTCTGGCGGTAAACATCGGAGTTTACGAACACGATGTCGCGTTTTGCGGCGTTGTATTGCAGGTCGGCGGTGAATTTGGCGCCGTTGGGCAGTTCCACGTGCTGCTCGCGTATCATGCCGCCGTTTTTGAGTATGCCGATGGCCTGCATATCGAGGGTGATGTTGGCGACTTTGGGTTTGATGTAGATTTTATCCACCGGCATGGCGTCTATCTCGTTGGTAAGCCTGTCTATGCTCACGAGGCACTTCTGCACTTCCCCGGTCTTGGGGTCGGCGAGTTCAACGGCTTTGCCGAGATTGCCGGTCTTGCGGAGTTCCGCCTTGTCCTCTTTTGTGAATGTGTAGCCCTTGAATTCCTGATCGAGCTGCGGCTCATTGCGGACGAAATGGGGCACGAGTGAATATGAGCCGTCGGGGTTGCTGCGGAACGAGAGTTTCGCCTGAAGGGAGAATGTCTCGTCGCCGAAACGGGGCGTTACCGTGAATAGCTGCGGCGACTTGTGGTTATATACCATCTGGTCGAGTGCCCCTGATTTTTCAAGGTCGTCGCGCTTTATGCCCCACTGCTGTTCTATTTTGGTCCAGTCGATGCTGTCGCGGTCGATAGGCGGCTGCTTATTGCCGGCTGTTTCCGGCTGCTGTGTCTGAGCCGGGGCCTGTTCCTGCTTTTCTGCCTGCTGCGGAACTTTTATCTCAACCTCGTATGGTTTGAGCATTTCGGCATTGTCGCCGGGATTTTTGATGATGTCTGCCATTGCGGGGCCTACAAGCTCGTATTTGTCTTCCTGCAATTTGAAGAAGCTGAACAGCGTGGGGTTCTTGGCCTGCCGCATGAAATTCGACATGAACGCTTCGAGGGGGTTCTGCCCTTTGTTGAACTTTATCAGTTCGCTTAATGGCGTCGATTTTACATCCGCCATTTTGGGAGTGCCGTCGGGATTCTGCCCTACGACTGCTCCCACCTGCCCGCTTGTGTTGTCGCGGGCGATCAGCACTTCCTGTTGGTCGGGAGTTTGGTCCATAAAGAATTATGATTTAGTGGTGGTGTGGTTGGCGTTTCCGCCGTTGGTTGATTTCTTCTTCACAGTCTTATAGTCTGGATGGGACGAACTGATGAAGGAGTTTTCGAGAAACCTGTCGAGGTCACGCTGGAGTACGAATTTCGTATTTCCGTCAATGCTCTCGAATATCTCCAGCTTTCCTGCGTCGCGGTATCGCCTGATTGTTTTCTCGCTTACATCAAGCCCGGTAACGATGTCGGCGAGAAGTATTATCGGTTCTCCACGATAGTAAAGCTGCGGACGGTTTCCCGTTTGAAGTTTGCCGGGGCTTCTTGCCCTTTCCTCTATCAGCGCGAGTTGCGCGAGGACTGCCGTCTGAAAGTCAGCCTCTGTTGTTGACTGGCTCATAGGCTTATACTGCGGCTTGTTCGTCTGCGGGATGCTCTTCCGTGTCGAAATAGTCACGGAGTGCTCCGGCCATCATAAGGATTGAGATGCAGCCGAGAAACCAGTCGGCATCCTTCCCTCCGATATTACGGCAAAGGAAGTGGAGAATCTTCAGCTCCATGTTCAGCGTTGTGCGTCGGAGCGAGTGTTTTTTTGACTTGCGGTTGCGGCCGGGAGTGCCTTTCTTTGACTTGGGCTTCTTGGCGAAGCCGGACGGGTTTGGGGGAGTTGTAATTTCCATATCCGGTTATACGTTTTAAGTTTGACTTGCGAGGTTTGCGCCTCGTTTGCAATTATAACCGAAGGGATTACGAAAATGGTTGTTTAACGAGAGTTAAAAGTATAACTAGCTGAATTTGAACCGTATTTATCTGAAATAAATTTATGTGTTAAATTGCCGGGATTTACGAACAGTCAGTGTGTGTTTTCCAAAGGTAAAGTTTTTCAGGGAATGAATGAGCCTTCAATGAATAAAAAAATAGCGTATAGCTTATACACTCTCCTTTGAAGGCTCTGGATTGCCTGTGATGAAAGCGGAAGCCATACGCTATGCAGTAAGCATAGCATAAGCATCTCGCTAAGCTCATCACTTGTTAATTTTCCAGATTTACAAAGGAACTTATGCGGAAGTTATGTTATCCTATATTGTTGATGCGATTGGCTCTCCAATCGCTATTCTTCGCAGTTTTGCACTGCAAAGTTAATAATTTTTTTCGAGGCGGTCAAGCCTTGATTTCCCCGTCAGGACTGATACCGTGCTTTTTACGGAGTTGTATCAGCGTTTTCTCTGACACGTCAAGGAGCTTGGCTGCCCCTCTCCATGTACCTGCACGGTTGTAAGCCCTGATTATTCGTTCCTTTTCTGCCTTGGGGTTTCTGTGGGTCAGGTCTTCGGCGGTTTCGGGAATAAGGTCGTCAAGTCTTATGTCGTCTGCGGCTATTGTTTCTCCGGCTGCATGAAAGGCGGCGAAAAGGACCTTGTCTTTAAGCTCCCGGATATTGCCCGGCCACGGATAGAGTTTCATGGCTTTGAGAGCCGAAGCCTCAAGCCTCATCTTAGGCTGGTTTGTCTTGTTGGAGTAACACGACAGCAGATAGTCCGAAATGTCCTGAATATCCTCTGTCATTTCACGGAGCGGTGGAATCGTTATGCTTGTCTGACGCAGGATATAGTAGAGGTTTTCACGGAACAGACCGTCGCCCACCATCTTCAATAGCGTTGAATTGGCGGTGCATATCAGCCTTACATCGGGATGCTCCTGTCCCAAAATGTGCAGTAACACAGATTGTTTCTCGAAGGAGAGCAACTCGATGTTCTTCACAATGAGCGTTCCGCCTTTCGCGTTTTGGAAGTATCCCTCGATTCGGTCGTAGATTTCGCTGCGATCCGACTCAGGGTCATGTTTTCCAACAAGTGCCGCACCTCCCGCTTCAAGTATTGTCAACGGCTTCTCTGTCCGGGAGCTTTGCAGGTAGATCTGTCGTGCAATCTGCTCTTTGCCCATGCCACTCTCGCCAAAGATTATAGCATTGGCGTTGGTGGCGGCAATCTCCTTGATAGACTGCTCAATCTCCCGGAATTGTTTGCTCCGACGCGGAATCAGAGTGTTGTCGAGATGCAGCACTATGTTCTCCGGCTTTGCATACTTTCCGACAGTCTCCACGATCTGCTTGTCGATAGCCGGACGCTGGATTACATCGGTTATGCCGCTGTGCATCAGGTCAAGCAAGTCGCTCGGATTGAGGTTATCCACTATGGCAATGACGGGGAACTTGTAGCCCTCGTTCTTTTGCCAGTTGATTAAGTCCCGCGCTGTGCCGCCGGTGAATTTCATCGCCGTGACAATCACAGCGCCCGGTGGAAGTTTCTCCACCTCGTCTTTTGCAGCCTCCATAGTCTCAACTGCTATCGGCTCATATCCGTGCTTGACAAGCAAGCCCGACATGAGCCGACGGTCGGATTCGGAGGCCTCCACAATGAGTACCTTGTTCATCGTCTTGTTTTACAATTTAGTTAATTTATAATGATTTACATCGGTATCGTTTTTTCTAATTCATGGTTTTGGTATTCTTTGTCAGTCCTGACTATGTGCTTGATGACGCGGCGCACAGTGCTCCATTTGGGGAAAATTGCAAATGGTCTTACAGAACTGTAACTTATGAGAATTACTGTAAGTGATGCTATCGCTACGATAAGGAGCCAGCCGTAAATCTCTTTCATCGACACTATCAATGCCTGGGTCTGCACCATACCATAGAGCTGACCGAGTGGAGCGAATGCGGAGTCCGGATTGGCAGCTGTCATGTTGGCACCAATCAGGGCGGCGTTTTTTGCCATAGTATGGCGAAGCAGTTCTCCGATTATGGCCGGACCGAGTGTCGCCCCCATTACCGCTCCTGTGAATCCGTTGATTGTGAGAGCCTGAGGGAAAACCTGAAAAGGCAGTCCGCTCTGCACTATCGAGGTCAGAAACACTATGGAGATTATTACCGCTGCCGCCCCTCTGAAAGACAGAGGGATGAAAAGCATCTCTTTCTCAACGCCATAGTCGATAAAGAAGTAGAAATACGCGAGATAAACGATCGCCAGCGCAAAAGCGATGGCGGTCATGGTCTTGTATCTCCACTTGCGCAAAGCGAATGTGAAGTAAGTGAAAGCACATCCGGCGATAATACCTGCAAATACATACCAGTTGAGATCGATGAGATTAGTTTCGTCAAAACCGAGAATATTTGCGGCGTAGCTGTGTTCAAACACATGTTCAGTGGCAATAAGTGTAAAGAAAACAAGATATATCCCCGTGGCACGGATCACGTTGCGGTTCTTCATCGCGCGGAAGCTGATATACGGATGATGGAGAAAAGATGCCCGCCAAAGGTTGATGCAGAGACAGGCAAGCCCTATAAGTGCGGCGCCCCTTATCTCGACGGCATCCCACCAGTCGAAATAGTTGCCATATACGCAGATGAAAGTGAAGCACATCATAAAGCCGGCCCAGAGTATGGCACCTATCCAGTCAATGCCGAGCAACGGTATGAACATCGGCCCTCTGACGGGTTTCACAAGCACCATGACCATTATCATCAAAAGCGCAAGCATCCCGGTCATTATCCAGTGCATATATTCCCATTGGGAAAAGAATGCCGTGTAGATTGTGGCTATGCCGCTCAACTGTATGACACTATCGACTATGATATAAACATAGCAGAAGAAAATCGCCATGTCCCGCACTGGCGTAAGCCACAGCTGTATGGTGGAATTACATGCGAGTGTTGCCTGCATACGGAACCATCCGGCTATAAAGCAGGTTGTTACGAGTACGGGTACGGAGGTGGTGTTTGCGCAGATAACATTTGCCGCAATAAGTATTATTGCAGATGCCAACAGCTGTGTGCGCGTGGAGAAGCGGAACTTTATGCGGAACATCACGGCGAAGTTGATAGCCAGTCCGATAAGCGAGGCATATCCTGCCATCAGTATATCTTCCTGCATCAGTGCGGTTGTTCCGACCATATCCGAGGCGGCAGCGAGATAGACGCCGCCCGAAAACTGAATTATCAGGACAAAGAGTATAAACAGATATGGTTTGAGCCGTCGGGGAATGAAATCAGGGACTTCCGGAATGTCAAACGGGCCCTGAGGAGCGTGCCAGTCTGCCATATCAATACCTGACGCTACATTCCACATTCATGCCTGCGCGGAGCTTCGCCAAATCTTCAGGCTGATTGTTTGTGCTGAACTCGATTCTGACAGGAACGCGCTGACGCACTTTCACGAAATTACCGGCCGAATTGTCCTGAGGCAGCAACGACAAAGATGCTCCCGTGGCTGTGGATATGGATTTTACCTTGCCGGTAAATATCACTCCCGGTATTGCATCCACCTTTATATCGACCTCGCTTCCCGGCTCAATGTGACGGAGCTGGGTCTCCTTGTAATTGGCTGTCACCCATACATCCTGTGAATCAACCACGTCAAGTAGTGTCTGACCGGGTTGCACGAGCTGACCGACCTGTATCTCTTTTCGTGAGGTATAACCGTCGCACGGAGCTGTAATCACGGTATAGCTAAGATTCAGTTCTGCGGTCTCAAGCAAAGCTTTTGCCAGTTCTATGCCTGCTTCCGACTGTGATATGCGCTGGCGGTTTATGTCCACTACCGTCGAAGTTGCCGAGCGTTGGCGCGACAGCATTTCATAGCGGGCTTTTTTCGCCTCATAATCCGTCTTTGCCCCGTCATATTGCTGACGTGTGACGGCATCCTGTGCCAACAGCTTCTCATAACGGGCAAGGTCTGTGGCAGCCATTTCCATAAGCACCTTTGCCTCGGCAATCGAAGCCTCGCTGACAGCAACATTCGCCGAAGCCGAAGCGACAGAACGGTCAGCTACATCGCGTCCGGCAAGGGCGTTCTGCCAGTCGGCACGGGCACGCGCCACATTCAGCCTCATGTCGGCATCGTCGATTATCACGAGTGTGTCACCTTTCTTCACCGGCTCATACTCGCTGAAACGGATTTCCTTGATATAACCCTGTACACGGCTGTTGACGGGTACAATCTGCTGGCGAACCTGAGCATTGTCGGTAAACTCGACATTTCCGAGGTGGACGAAGCGCGAGCCGACCCATATTGCGGCTGCTGCGATTACTGCGATTGTGATGATATAGGAGAGTATCTTTTTGCTGCGATGTTTCATATTTTTCCCGTGGTGAACAAGAGTTTGTAATAATAGTAGATTATATTGATGCGGGCATTTACCAGTCGTTGCTCCGCATCAAGTTTTGAGTTTGCCGCATCAAGCATATCGGTGATGAGTGCCATGTCAGCTGAATAGCGGGTAGATGTAGTGCGATAATTGCGCTCTGCGAGTTCCACACTTTTCTGCTGTGTATTCAATTCCTCGTATGCTTCGAGATAACGGACATAATCGGCGTTGACGGCAAGCGAAAGATTCTCCCGCGCCACATCAAGTTCCTCGACAGCACGTTGCGTGGCCATACGACTACGTGCAAGCGATTTGTTGCTTTTGTAGAGCGACGAGATGTTATAGCTGACGCCGATACCGACATACCAGTAACTGAGATTACGGTTGATTGGAGGCACCTCTACAAGTATGGGACCGTCAATGCTCCAACCCGCCTGCAGACCTATTTTTGGCAGACGTTCCGATCGAACAAGCGATTCCGCCTTACGGCTTATATCGACACCGGAACGCGCAAGACTCAGCGAGGGAGAGTTTACCTCCGCCTCTGCCTGCCACCATTCAGCCCCATTTTTCGGCAGGGATCGCACCAATATCATACTATCGGGAACTATCACTGTTCCGTCCGGGAGTCCTGATGTCGTGACAAGATTGGTATTGAGAATTTCGATTGTATTGTTGATTTTTACCAGTTGCAATTCAAGATTTGAAACGAGCAACTCATATCGGGTAATGTCATTATGCAATGCCGTGCCCTGTTCGTATCTCGCCCTCATCTCCTGAAGCACTTTTTGTGCGGCGGCGATGTTGCCTTCCACCACCGTTCTCAAGTTGTTGTATTTGTAAATGTCGAGGTAAAATCCTGTCAGCTGAAACCTGATGTTGTCGCGTTGCAGGTCTGTCGCGAACCTTGCGGCAGTGGATTTCAGTTCGGCAAGTTCTATGGCACTTGTCACCGCACCGCCGGTGTAAACGGGTTGTGAAATGTTTAGAGACAGCCCTGTGCCAAGATGCGGGATTGGTGCTTTTTGGTAATCGGTGAAATTGCGTTTGGTTGTGAAACCGTCGCCGATATAGCTTAGCGACAGCGAGGCGTTGATGTCGGGCAGACGGCCTGAACGGGCAACGCTGATTTCCCGCTCGGCCTCGGTCTGCGCAGTAAATGACGGGCGCAACTGTGCGCTGTTGGTTTCGGCACTCTCGAAAATTTCTTCAAGAGTCACAACCGACTGGCCATAAGCACACACCCCGCCGCTCGACAGGACTATTGACAACAGTCCTGTGAGCAATCGAAGATTGTTCATAATGTGGAATACTATATTAAAATTTTTGGATTTGTCTTTCTGCCCGCCGGGTAAATATAAGGCACGGGCAAGGCTTGTTTACGCGCAAGCCATGACCGGAGCGGTGCTTTTCCAGTTTTCAAGATACCCCCAGTTCCTTACAGCGGGGTTCGGAGTTTCAATCGGTTCTGATATACTGTCCATTTACATGCAACTCTTTGTGAATTGCACTGCAAAATTACAAATAATTGATGAAACGGGGAGAATTTTATGGCTCTTCTTATGGGGTTGAGATGCAAGCAAAATACCCTATATGTTGTTCACCATCAATTAAGTGTCGTTCGCCCACAAGACTAAACTTTTTCATCCTCAATCGTCTTATTTATAGTAACAGATAACTGAAAACTAAAATGAATATCAAGAATTTTTTAAGTTGCATTACCATTGGTCTATGCCTTGCCTCGTTTAGTGTTCCGTTGTCAGGATGCGCACAAAGGCCTGATAAGAAATCAGCGGAAAATGCAATCAGTACAGATTCCGGCAAGATGCGTGGAGAGAAACGTCGCGGCGGTCCGCAATTAGGGCAGCCCGGAGGTGGCCCGGTAATTGACAAGACCGGGGACGCAGTTCTTCAGACAATGATAAAGGATTTGGTGCCACGTTTCAAGCAACTTGAATATGTTGATGCCGAGACCGGGAAGTCAATGATGTATAATCTGTATTCCCCCCGGGACATTGAAGCAGGCAAGACATATCCACTCGTATTGTTTATGGCTGACGCGAGTACGCCGGGAACGGATGTGACGCGCCCGTTGACGCAGGGTTATGGCGCATTAGTCTGGGCTACCGAACAGTGGCAAGCCGAACATCCTTGCTATGTCCTTGTGCCGCAATATTCGGGAGTGGCAGTAAATGACGCATACGAGCATACTGATGAGGTGGATATGTTGGCGCGGCTCGTACAAAAAGTCGCATCGCAATATCAGGTAGATACAGATAGGCTTTATACCACGGGGCAGTCTATGGGTGGCATGATTTCGATGTATTATAATTCTGCTTATCCTGACTTGTTTGCCGCATCAATCTTCGTAGATTGCCATTGGGACAGCGCTACATTCCCCGAACTCGTGAAACATAAATTTGTATTTATCACAGCGGGTAAAGCCGGAACTTTTGATGCACTCGAAAAAGCCGCTCAAAATGCCGGAATAAAATATGAATACACTGATTTCAATGCCAAACTACCTCAGTCGGAGCAAGATTCACTTGCAAGAGAGGTTCTTGAAAAGGGAGCACCGATAACGATAATCAATTTTACATCAAAATCAGTTCTTCCAGCCGATGGTAAAGGTAGCGAACACATGTATTCATTTGATTACGCATATCGCCTCACTCCTGTAAGAGAATGGCTTTTCAAACAAAGTAAATAATGGTATTAAGGTAAGAAAGATTGTTTATAAAAAGGGAGAGATAACCATTTGGTCTCCCTTTATTTCATTTTTCGGGATAATTCAACTGAATATGAACTTTACAAAATTCTCTATCTACACAATAATATCAGTCGTAATTGTTGGCTGTGCGTCATCATTGGAAGCTAAAGACAGGGATAAACTTGTCTTTAATCCGGCAATAGCGCAAAGAGCATCACTGACAATGCCCTCGGGCAAAGATGTAAGATACACCGCCTATGAAAATATCTTCTACGTCTCTAACATCGAGGATTCGGTGTACCAGACCATGAACATATATGTGCCGGATACCTTAAAAAACGGGGATATGACTCCGATATTCCTTCGCACCTATATAGGTGGCTATATGGCAACCACCGCAAAGTCACCTTCAGCATCGGATGCTACCGGCCGAGCCTTGAAGGAGGGTTATGTGGTCTGCATACCGGGGTCAAGAGGCGCTAACTCAACAATAACACAAGATGGCAAGAGAATATATACAGGCATAGCGCCTAACGGACTGCTCGACCTTAAAGCCGCAATTCGTTATTTACACTATAATGACAACGCGATTCCCGGAAGTGCGGAACGCATCATTATTGACGGCACAAGTGCAGGAGGAGCTATGTCAGCGTTGGTCGGTGCAACAGGCGACTGTCCGGAATATGATGAATATCTACGTAAAATGGGTGCTGCACAAACATCTGACAAGGTATTCGCTTCTGTATGTTATTGCCCTATAACAGATCTGAATCATGCTGATATGGAATATGAATGGCTATACGGCTGTACCAACACCGGTGTTCGTCATCTCAATGAAGCCCAAATATCCATTTCCAATGAACTGGCTGCCGAGTGTCCCGATTACATCAACTCGCTTAATCTTAAAGATGATTCCGGAAATGCAATAACAGCCGATAATTACAAGGAATATCTCAAAACATTCCTCATCGCATCGGCACACAAGGCACTTGAAGAAGGATGCGAGATACCGGATACGATAGGAATCATAAGATACGCAGAAAAACCGAATTTCGGAGGACGTCCTGTGCGGCGTGGGAATGGGGACAGCCGAAGAGCGCCGTCTTTCGGTCCTGCCGGGATGCGTCCTCGCTTCAACAATCAGACGGATTATGTCACCGACATAATCCTTGACAAGTATCTGAGTTATGTCGCAAGTGTGACACCACTTAAAACACCGCCTGCATTTGACCAATATGGAGTGCTGATTGACACTCCGACGCCGGAAAACAACGTGTTCGGAAACTCCGAAGGCACACCGGCAAACTTCACTGATTTCAGTCTGCGTCACCGTCTGCACAATAGCAGTGCTACACTTGACAAGGATATGGTTCACAGAGTGTTCATAATGAATCCGATGAATTTCATTTCTGAAAACTCTACATCAGTAGCACCCCATTGGTTTATCCGTCATGGCGCAAAAGACCGCGACACATCATTCCTTGTACCGATAAACCTCGCTACAAAACTGAAAAATTCAGGATTTGATGTCAATTTCTTCATTCCTTGGAACAGGCCACACAGCGGTGACTACAATCTCGACGACCTATTCAACTGGATTGACAATGTGACAAGATAATGGATAGCAGGAAACTGTCATTGAAAAAATATGCAGCTGTCATCGCCATACTGATTGTACTGGTGATGACAGTGCTTGATGTCACATTGGTAAATGTGGCGTTGCCGGTTATGGCTGATAAGTTCGGCATCTCGGATTCCTATTCAGTCTGGATTGTGACAATCTATCAGCTTGCCATAACAATGCTGCTGTTGCCGCTTTCATCTGTCGGAGATTTATTCAGTTATCGCAGGAACTTTCTCATCGGTGTTGCCGTATTTACTTTTTCTTCGGCACTATGTGCGGCTTCGACCAGCTTTTCAATGATTCTGATTTCTCGTGCATTTCAGGGAATCGGCGCCGCCTGTGTCATGAGCGTCAATATCGCTCTCACACGCATCATATATCCGCGCAATATTCTTGGTCGAGGACTGGCACTCAACGCAATGGTCATAGCTATTGCCACGGCTGCCGGACCGACAATAGCCGGATGTATTCTTTCCGTCGCATCATGGCATTGGCTCTTCCTTATTAACGTACCGTTCGGCATAGCGGCATTTTTTATAGGCAATAAACTTCTACCGGCTAATCCTCCGAAAGAACATAAATTGAAATTCGACTGGATAAGCGGCATCGAGAATACCATAGTTTTCGGTCTCATTTTTTATGCCCTTGGAAGTTTTGCCCGCAAAGGCGATTTATTGGTCAATTCATGCCTTATCTGCATAGGTCTTATAGTAGGTGTTTTCTATGTCAGGCGACAGCTTGACAAGGAATCCCCCATGTTACCGGTCGATTTATTCAGAATCAGACTTTACTCTCTGAGCATCATAACATCCGTATGTTCTTTCATTGCTCAGAATCTTGCTATGATTTCACTCCCATTCATGTTCTTCAATGGTCTTGGGTTCAGCGAAATCACCACAGGTCTGCTTATGACCCCTTGGCCGCTTGCAACAATGGTCGTATCACCGCTCGCGGCAAAATTTGTCGAAAAGCATAACCCCGGGACTACGGCTGCGGCTGGAATGGGTATATACGCCTTAGGTATTACTCTGATGCTTTTGCTTCCCACCTCCGGAGTGTCTGAATTGAATATCGCATGGAGGATGGCTCTGTGTGGCATAGGATTCGGATTATTCCAGACTCCTAACAATATTGTAATGGTCATTGCGACACCTATCCAACGTACGGGAGGTGCCGGCGGTATGCAAAGTACAGCACGCCTTGTCGGACAAACCCTTGGAGCCACCCTCGTAACCCTTGTATTTGCCATATCCCAACCTAACCTTTCAGTTCAGATATGCCTCTGTTTAGCATTGGGGATGGCGTTGGTTACCGGTATTTTTAGTCTTACGCGAGCATCAAGACTTAAATCAGATTCCGGCACCGCATCATGACCGAATCCGGCAATGATCGGTAAAGCGTACAGATTAAATACTAAAAACAGTGCCGTTGTCCAACAAGACGACGGCACTGTTTTTTTAGGAAGATAAATTATTGTTAATTTGCTGTTTCAATATGCTCGTGGTGTTTCTTTTTTCTGAGATGCTTGATCCATATATAATAACCGGTGAGCGGCAGTGAAGCTCCAAGCAGAGCACCCAACAGCCATAGTATTCTTGTCAGCAGTCCACCCCAGCTTCCTGTATGAATTGCATATATCCAGCCACGAAGTTTATCTGCGGGAACAGAGTCTGCATATTTTGTGACAGGAGTTATCTCACCGGATCTGCGATTGAATTCATATTTGTCTGACGCACGTCCGTTTCCGGTGGTTCCCAATGTGACGGATGCAGTTTCCGCTCCGACAGTTATCTGTGGAGCATCAGGATTCTGTGTTCTCAATTCATCGTAAACCTGTTGCCAGCGACCGAATTCGGAATGATGACGGCGGCCTTCGCTCCGACCTTCGCCATGTCCGCCACGACGACCTTCTTTGCGATTTCCACGGCCTTCGCCATGATGACCGTTCTTTTCAGACTTCTCGTTTTTCTCACTTCCGAAATTACGGGGTGTATGCTCTACACCGCATACTGCGTAAAACGCCGTGCGATACCAGTTGAATGACCAAGTCAATCCTGTAAGAGACATGGCAAGCACGAATATCAGGGCATACATACCGCCGGCGACATGAAGTCCTTTCCAAAAGCCGCGCCAGCCGTCCTTAAATGATATGGACATACTGTGTCGGAAATTCTTTCTTGCACGGGGCCACCATATAACTACTCCTGTAATAAGGGCTATCACGAAAATAAGCGTGGAAATACCTACAAGCAGTTTGCCTACCTTAACTCCGTCGCCATGTGGATTCGCGCTGTCGAGAAGCCACCGATGGAGTTTGAACATAGTAGAGAAAAAGCCCAAGCGCTCATATTTGCCTGTTATTTGACCGGAATATTGGTCAATAAATATAGAGGCTCTACGTGGTTTGGAAAGATTGACCTGATAGGTACGGTCTTTGTCGGAAAACACTGTCACGCCTGTGATTGAAACAGAATCGGGCAGTGAGGCTTTGACCGTTTCCATCAGTTCCTCCATAGGAAGCGGCTTCCCCTCCGACGAGTTCACATAGTAAACATCGCTTTTGATGCTACGGGTTATTTCCGGCTCGAAAATAAGCATTGCTCCCGAAAAACATATCAGGGTGATGATTATTCCGAAAGGAACAGAAAGCCAGAGATGAATTTTACGAAAGATTTTCATAATGCGTTATTTGGCGGTTTCCAAAAATCCGAAACCGGTTATGTCGGAAGCACCCTCTATGACAACGCCTTTGCTTGCCTGAGCAGTTGCGGGATTTATCCGATATATCGTGGGATAACCGTTTTCCACGTTGACGGGGATATATACGTTCCCGTTCTGTGTAAAGACTGTTTTACCTATTGAAGTGATATTTGATGGGAGACCGCTGACATAAGTCAGCTTCTTGGATGTCGCGTCAAAAATGGCAAGGTCTGTTCCGGCAAAACCTTTCTCCGTAAGAGGACGGTCGTACATTACCATAAGGAAGTAGTTGCCTCCGGCGGGCCAGCAACGCATGAATGACTTGCCGCCTGCCTGTGTCTCTATATCGCAATAGTAGTCGTCAAACTGTTTGCTTCCTGCCGGAATTCGGCATACGCCTGCGTTCAGTTTTGTCTTTTGCAGTGGATCGGTCATTGTTTTGGCGTATGACGGAGAGAACACATAGATGTCACCATTCTCAGCAGCCCAGATAGTCTGGTAATACTGCGACCTGAAGCGACCTGAAGGTGTGCTGATACGGTCGGTCTTTACGAGGGTGGGATTCAGGAAATCGTCATTATCGTAAATTGCAACCCAGCACTCGTCGGGATATTGCGTTCCGACAAGTTCACCGGCCTTATACGAACCTGAACCCGAACCTCCGGCCTCGGAATGTACCAGATGCTCGAACCCTTCGCGAATCCACTTGCCGTTGTCAAAAGCGGCGCCATATTGACTAAGCCCCATAGGAATTGCTCCGCAATAAAGGCGCGAACCGCTCTGTTCAGCTCCGGCGAGAGTGACATACTCGCCGTTTCCGAGGAAGTTCTCCATAAGGTAGGGATGCTCCGCTGTCGCGTGATTGGTCGTTGACGTTTCGTTTACCACGTCGAGGTATGTCACGTTGAGCATCATGGCATGATAACCGTTTCCATCCACGATATCCTTTGATTCTCCTGTTGCCATTGTCAGAATGTCGTTATCGTAGGCTCCGTATGATGAAAAACGGCTGATACGGTATTCTGTGCCTCGTGCTTTCATTTCTCCGTCAGCCCCGAGGATATAGCTGCGAGTTGTTCCTGCGTTGCCCTGATTGTAAGTGAGGGCATAGAGATAGTTTTTGTGGAACACCCACTGCGTCGCTCCGTCGTTGAGCAATCCGTTGTTGACAGGGGAAAGTGTACCCTCGTCAAGAGACTCCCCGGTCAGTAGCACGTAAGAGGTCGCATTAGACCCTTGAACGGTTGTGGCAAACACAAATTTGCCTTTGCCTCCGTTCTCTCCTCCGGGATTCGGTTCGTCGGAGTCCGAACATGATGTCAGTGCCATCGGCACTATGAGCGTAGCTAATACGCCAAACAGACTTGTTTTCTTCATGTTGTTATATTTGTTTATCAGTTTCCAAAATAGATTCTTACTTTACCGTAAAAGGCTCTTCCGGCTTTCTGAAGGCTGAAATTGTCATAGAGCCTTTCGTTTGTGAAATTTCGACACTCGAAAGAAAGGTTGTACCTACCGTTTTTTATGCCGTAGGATATTGTGAGATTATGCGAGAATTGATTCGGCACCATGTAGTCGTTGTTGTTTGAGCCTATATTTGAAGCATAATAACAGAATTTATGGGTGTACTGATTGTCATAGGTCACCGTAAGTACATTGCGTTTTGCTCCTAAGCCATGCCAGTAGAAATTTATGTCGGAATCGGCGAACATATAGGGCAGATTGGGCATCCGCTCCCGATAAGCCACATTTGCCACAGTGCTTCCCATTGCCGTTTTCATATTGTCGCGGACATTCATCTGTGTGAAGTTTCCTCCGAGACTCAACCATTTTGAGAAATTGTATCGGGCCGATATGCTGAAACCTTTAGTATCGACTTTACCATAGTTCACATAGGTGGCAGCGGACTTTCCTCCACTCAGAGCCAATATGTTGCGCTGGATGTAATCTCTTGTGTCGCGGTAAATAAATCCTGCTTCAACATAAATAATGTTGTTGCCGAATGTAGCGTTGTAGCTGAGATTAAGGTTGACGTTATGGCTTGATTCCGGTTTCAGAGCCATGTCGCCGACTTCAAGATCCTCATCGCCGAACATTTCTTCGATAGTCGGCAGACGGTATGCTTTTTCGTAGGACGCTTTCATCTGAAAACCAAGAGGCATAAACCATGTTCCGGCGGCGCCATAACCAAAGGCATCCACGGAACGGGAACTTTTCACATAAGTGTCCTGTGCGGCGGTTGTAGCTGCCGGTCCCGATACATATTGGTGATATTGCTTGCCAAACGCGGTAAAATTGAATTTAGTGTTTGGCATATAGCGATAAGACAACCCGACAATATTCTTGCTCGTAATTTTACCGATTTCATCGGTACTTACAACGGAGGCAAGCAGATTGTCGTTTGAGCGGTTGAAGGTATTGAACACATCATTAACCGTAAAAAGATGGTTTTCATTCAGCCGATAGTTGGTAGTGAATGTTGCAGACCAGTTATTGTTGTTTGCACGTGAATTTTGATATGACTGTTCCCCGGGAGAATTGAGACGGTCTGTTTCTCCCCGCCAGTTGTACTTCACAGATGCTGTATCCACATTTACGGTAATGTTTCTGTTGTAGTTGGCGGTGAGAGCCACATCAAGACCCCGGATGAAAAGATTGCGCTTGCCATATTCGATAGCTCCGATAAGGGAGTGACCATGACGGTGCTTTTGCCCATAAACGATTTCTTGCCGTACACCTGTCTGCATTTCCTTATACATGTGAGAGTAAGTGAATCCAGCCATAAGACGGTCTGCCCACGGTTTGTTTACAAATCCTATTCTTGCGATTATAGCCTCGTTGTGGTATGTGTCGTTGAACCGACGCACGTGTTCAAGTTTATTCTTGTTGATACCTCCTGTCGCAAAATCCTCTACAGGTGCGTCAATCCAATAGTCGTTATCTGAATAATTCTGAAATGCGTTGATTTCATATTTGAATCCGTTCCGCAGGTTCTGTCCGAAGTTTACATAAGTCTTATGGGTATTGAAAGAACCGTATGAATAAGAGGCATCGAGGAACCATCGGCGTTGTCGTTTTGGAGTCACTATATTTATGACCCCTCCTATTGCATCGGCCCCGAACCCGACAGGAACCACTCCGCGGTACACCTCGATACGGTCTGCGAAGTTCACCGGGATATTGTTGATTCCAAACGAGCTGCCGACCCCTTCCTGAGGAACGCCGTCAATAAAGACTTTCACGTGTTTACCGCTGAAACCGTCCATAGTGACCGCCATATCGGAGCCGACACCTCCGCTTTCCCGAATCTTCATACCCGGTGCCTTTGAAAGTGCCTCGCTTAATGTTTTGGTTGTATTGACAAGTTCCCTTGTATCTACCGCAGTCGCATTGAAAGCTGAATTTCTGACCTTACTCAACGTATTGCCGACAACTATGACTTCTGCCAGTTGAGTAGCCGGTTTTAATTTGACATTTAGTTTTATGCGTTCCTTCGCCTTTATTGTCGCTTTAAGTTCCAACTTTTCAAAGCCGACTGATGAGAATACTACTGTATAATTTCCGGCAGGAGCATTGATATGATAAATGCCCTCGTCATTAGTTGTCCCCGTAAAGGTTGTCCCTTTCAGATATACATTTGCATAGTCTATCGGTTCCCCGTCCGAGGAAAGCACCTTACCGGAAATCATGCCGGTTATATCTTTTGCCGACAGATTTAATGATAACAGACAGATTGTAATTACTGCCAATATGTATTTCTTGGACGATGCCATATTTTACTGTTTTTTACTTAAATTTTCTGCAAAGTTCGGCACTTTGCCATATTTATGAAATACCTAAATGTAAGTACGCTCCTTGTAATGGTTTGCACATCAACCGTTTACACAGATGTTCCCTTTGTGGCAAAATGGCTAAATGCAGCATTGTGATGGTAAACGGATGAATCGACAGTGAACAATCCGGCATGAATCACCAATAATGATTATCGCAATACCCTATTCTTGTATTTAGGAGTTATTTTTTCATGTAAATATTGAAAGATGACAAAAAGCACCGGAACAATAAACAAAAGAGCCAGTGTGCCAAAAATAAGACCGCCAACGGTGCCGACTCCGACTGAAATGTTACCGTTTGCACCGACTCCTGAAGCAAACATCAGCGGCAACATACCGAATATCATTGTTGCGGAAGTCATTATTATCGGTCTGAAACGTGCTTTTGCAGCAGACAATGAGGCAGCTACAAGTCCAAGTCCCTCCTTACGGCGCGCGGTAGCATATTCGGTCAAAAGGATAGCTGTCTTTGCCAATAGACCGATTAACATAATCAGACCGATCTGCATATAGATATTATTTTCCAATCCCCACCATCTGGCAAAAAGAAAACAGCCTGCAAGTCCGAAAGGTACTGCCGCTATGACGGCAAAAGGAATAGTGAGACTTTCGTACAAAGCGCATAATATCAAATATATAAATGCAAGGCATATAGAGAACACCACGACTGTGGTATTGCCGGAAGAAGATTCTTCACGCGACATACCTCCAAACTCATATCCAAAACCTGATGGCAGATATTTGTCTGCCACATCTTTTATTGTTGCGATTGCTTCTCCGGAACTATATCCGTCACCTTGCTCTCCATAAACAGATATCGACGGGAAAAGATTAAACCGTGACAGGCTTTCCGAACCATATACCTTCGTCAAGGTAATGAAATTGTCAATGGGAGCCATATCTCCGGCAGAAGTTCTTACGAATATGCGTTTGAGGGCTTCGGTATCCAGCCGGGCGTCAGGAGATGCCTGTACCATTACGCGATATAACTTGGTGAACCTATTAAGATTTGAAGAGTAACTTCCTCCAATATATCCTGACAGTGTTGAAAGCACATCCGAAGGAGATACATTGTGCTGCAGACATTTCACTGCGTCAACTTCCACCATAAACTGTGGATACTTAGTATCGAATGTAGTATAGGCTCTTGATATTTCGGGTCGTGAATTTAATGAATCTATGAATGAACGTGTCACCTCAAGCAGTTCCTGAGTTGTCGCTCCCTTCCTGTCCTGAACATACAATTCAAATCCACTCCCGGTGCCATAGCCTGAGATCATTGGTGACTGGGATGCCCTTACTTGTGCCGATGCAATACCGGAGGTACGCTTATAAATTTCCTTGATAACAGAATTTATATCATGTTCGCTACCTGTCCTCAAACTCCAGTCTTTTAACCGGATATTAAATGACCCCGCTGATGATGACTGGTCATGCCGGGCATTCTTTCCTGATACTTTAGAATAGATGTTGATTTCCGGAATATCTTTTATCGCATCCTCAATCTGTGTCATTACAGCGTCTGTTTCTGCCAGACTGGAACCGGGTGCTACCTGAACATTCAGGCTTATTGTGCCCATGTCTTCCTGCGGAACGAGTCCGGTTTTCGTCGTTGACATCAACCACCATAAACCGCCCACTGAAATCAGGAACAGGACAAGCACTATCCATCTGTTCCTGAACAAGAAAACTACCCCCGTGCGATATTGTCCAATGGTGGAGTCCAGTGATTTGTCAAACGCATAATGAAAACGCTCTGTAAAAGTTGACTTTACGCCGTTTACTATCTTTCTTCGCATAAGCAATGCGCTTAGTGCCGGGCAAAGAGTCATCGCATTTATGAGAGATATACCGACCGCAACCGCCATCGTAAGACCGAATTGCTTATAGAAAGTGCCTGATGTGCCGCCAATAAAGCATACCGGTATGAATACCGCCATGAAAACCACCGTAGTGGTGATGAGTGCGGCAGAAAGTCCGCCCATTGCCGAAACAGTAGCTTGATAGGCATCATTTTCTCCTTGATCAAATTTAGCCTGCACTGCCTCTACGACCACCACAGAATCATCAACGACTGTGCCTATAACGAGGACTATTGCAAAGAGGGTAAGCATGTTTAGAGTGAAACCGACAGTATAAATAAACGCAAATGTGCCTGTCAGTGACACTATGATGGACAGAGCCGGAATCAATGTGGCTCTGAGATTATGAAGAAACAGGTAAACCACCAATACTACAAGTATAAGAGCTATAATCAGAGTTTCGATGACCTTGTTAATGGATGCGTCAAGGTAGTCTTTTGTGCTTGATATGTCAGCAAGAACCATACCGTGTGGCAGATTGGAGCGAATTTCATCAAGAGTCTTATCTATTTCTACAATCACTTCATTTGCATTGGAACCGGCAGTCTGCGCAATCATCGCATTTGCGCCCGGATGTCCGCTTGTCTGGCTCATCATCGCGTAATTGACCGCGCCGAGTTCTACCTCTGCAATATCTTTAAGCCGAAGTACATTCCCGTCAGGCAATGCTCTGACAACGAGATTTTCGTATTCTTCGACGTTCTCATATCTGCCTCTGTATTTGAGAACATATTGGAACGTAGTGGGTGATTCCGCACCAAGTGTCCCTGTGGGAGATTCTATGTTCTGGTCGGCAAGAACCTTGTCAATATCAGCAGGAACGAGACCGTACTGAGACATTTTTGCCGGGTCAAGCCATATTCGCATGGCATATTCGGCACTGAATATATTTACCTCTCCGACTCCTGCAATTCTGGATATTTGCGGCTCTATGTTTATTTTCATGTAGTTCGTGAGGAAATTTGAATCGTATGAGTCATCTGGGCTGAAAAGTGTTATGGACTTCAGTGTGCTGTTCTGCCGCTTCCTTACGGTTACACCGCTTTTAGTGACTTCTGCGGGGAGTTGTCCCTGAGCGGAAGCCACTCGGTTCTGCACATTTACAACTGCCATATCCGCATCAGTACCTTGTCTGAAATATATGGTGATTGATGCTGTGCCTGTGTTGGTGGCAGTAGAGGTCATATACATCATGTCTTCTACGCCATTAAGCGATTCTTCAAGCGGCACAATGACACTTTTCTGTACGGTTTCCGCATTTGCACCGGTATATGTGGCAGATACACGCACAGTTGGCGGTGCGATATTCGGGAACTGCTCTATCGGCAGCCGGAGAAGCCCGAGTATGCCCAGAACAACAATCACTACTGATATGACACCGGCCAGAATAGGACGGTCTATAAAGGTTCTTACTGTCATTATTATTCAATTTTACGACAAATTTAAGGCATTAAACCTTTACGTTTCCTATCAGTCAGACTACTAAATGACCAACTGCACAAGAGTAGTGGCAAACGATAGCTTTGTGATTACTTGCTTAATGCTAAAATAGTTAACTTTGCAGCACAATTAGATAATGAAGAATTTGGCTCTCTACATAGACCTCGCATTCTGCCTTATCGTTCTTCCGGTAATGGTAGTGTTGTCACCCATCGAAAGGTGGGTCCACAACTTTACTGCCTATATGATGATTGCCGGAGTATGGCTGTATTTAGTATATATCATTAACCGTGCTTTCACAATACCTTTTTTGTTCGGAAGTCGTAACAAAAAAGTTTATGGAATAATAATGATACTGGCGTCCATTATTGTGACATTCATCCTTTCAAGTATAGAACTCTATATTCCAAAACCAAATATCCATGACGAGGGAATAGTGAGGCACTTGCCTCAGATACTCCAATACCAGCAGGCACTATGGACGCTGTTTATGATCGTGGAAGCGTTTAGTTTCGCTGTCGGCCTTCTTGTACAAACCAATATCCAGAAAGCGCGTCTGAGATCGGCCGAATCTGCAAGGGACAAAGCGGAGATTGAGCTGTATAAGGCCCAAATAAAGCCTCATTTCATGTTCAACACGCTAAATTCACTTTATGGACTCTTTCTGACAGAGAATAAAAACGCACTGCCTTCTCTTGAAAAATTTATTTCGATGATGAGGTATATCCACACATCATCCAATCGGGATCTGGTCCCTCTGACAGAGGAAGCGGAGTATATCAAGGAATATGTGGAGGTGCAGTCTCTCCGGCTTAACGAAAAGACCACAGTGGCTCTAAGTATAGACGTGCGCAACGAAATTCTTATGATTCCACCGATGCTCCTTGTGACATTTGTCGAGAATTGTTTTAAGCATGGAGTGTCTCCGGTCCAAAAGAGTTGCATACTTATAAGCCTTTCTGAGAATGAAGGTAATCTGCTGTTTGCAACTTCCAACAGGATATTTCCGGTCAAAAGGATTGGCGAACACATGGGCATTGAAAACTGCCGCAAACGTCTTGAATTGCTTTATCCCGGGAAATATGAACTATCAATCAATAGTGACAATGACATTTACAATGTCTCGCTTCAAATCAGGTTGAAATCATGATTAAATGTGTGGCAATAGATGATGAACCAATCGCTCTGAGCATCATTCAAGAGTATTGTAAACGATTCGGCGATATTGAACTGCAATGCTTTACTTCGCCGATTGAGGGGATGGCAAGTATCAAGGATATATGCCCTGACATAGTTTTTCTTGATATAGAGATGAATTCCCATAACGGAGTCGAGCTTGCAAAAGAAATGCCGAAAGACGTCTGCATAATCTTCACCACCGCATATTCCCAGTATGCACTTGAAGGTTTCAATGTCGATGCCGTTGACTTCATGCATAAGCCCGTATTCTATCCTCGGTTTGAGCACGCAATGAAAAAAGCGCTGGTATGGGTGAATGCTAAGAACGGGCAGACAAAAAGACGCGATACCATAACCTTGAAAGTCGAATATAAGACAGTAGTTGTTGACGTTGATGACATTTCCTATGTCGAGGCTATGGACAATTACATCAAGGCTTATAGATTTGGATTGCCTACTGTCGTTTCTCAGATTACGATGAAAGAGATAGAATCCCTGCTGCCTGACGACCGTTTTATCAGGGTTCATCGCTCTTTTATAGTTTCCCTATATGCGATTGAAAAATTCTCCAACCGTCAGATTTTCCTTAAAAATTATGATAGGCATATACCTGTTGGTCGCACATATATAGAAGCATTTAACAACCTCTACAATATTTTTACACAAAAACAATAACGCAAATGAAAAGAATCGTTTCCATGATGCTTGTGGTTATCGCAGCATCGTTCTCGGCACTTGTATTCGCCGGAACCCCCATCAAACAGTCTGAACTTCCAAAAGCGGCGCAGACATTTCTAAGCAAACATTTTCCCGGCGACAATGTAAGGAAAGCTGAAAAGGAACAAGGTCGTCGCGGTGCTGAATACGACGTTGACCTTGCAAGCGGGGCAGAAGTAGATTTCCGTGACAATGGTGACTGGAAAGATGTAAAGGCCGCACGAGGCAAAGCAGTGCCGACTGCTATTATCCCTGCGGCAATATCAAAATATGTTTCCGCAAACCACCCGGGTCAGAGCATCGTTGAAATTTCACGTAAACGTGGTGGATACGAAGTTGAACTTTCCAACGGAACGGAACTCAAACTGACAGAAGACGCCAAGCCTTTCACCGAAAAGCGAGGTGGACAGCGTGGAAACCGTCCCCGTCGATAAATCAGCCACACAAGCCAGAATTTGGCTCTCATTAAAAAGTTTCCGTAAGAAAAACTCCATACGGAAACTTTTTTATATCTCATTATCATATACAAGACTGGCTGAGTGATAGATTCTCAACCAGCACTATATATTTTACAGTTTTGGTCCAGCAGCGCGAAATTCTCTGGGTGAAGTGGCTCCACATCCTCCGATTATTATGCGGGAACTCAATGGCTCTCGCTGATACGGATTGGTAGGTTCCGCAACCATTGACTTTTTGGTGTCGTTGGCTTGGGTTGGAGCCTCTACAGTGTTGACCTGCTTGTTCTCCTCGCCGTCCTGTTCCTCTTGCTTGGGAGCAAGGGCGGCGGTGATTTTGCGGTCAAGGGCGGCAAGTTCGGATTTCAACGCCTTTAACTCATCTTCCTTACCCCAAGTCTTCGCAACTATGGCTTCAAGCTGGGGAACGTCGGCTTTGAGTTTGGCGGTGCGTTCCTCACACTGGGCTATGATGCTGGGTATCTTCTCCAGAGCATTGACGAAGTTCATGCAGGCTGCATGAGTGTCCGACATGGCGATGAAGCCGTTGTTGTACTTATATTTATAGTTGCCTTCAACCACAAATCGGTTCTGTACTGTCTCCTTGCCGTCGGTGTATGTATGCTCGGAGATAATGCTGATGGGGAAACCATAGACCTCACCGATGCGCTTATACTGCCCGTAGGTGTCGGTTTTCATCGCCAGACCTTGCAGGTGGATACCCATGTTCTGCTCGTCACGGAGGTTGCAGGTGTCGATAGTGAGATTATTGACGGGGTTGCCATCTTTGTCTCGCTGAACAACTGACTGATACCGGGTGGCGTCCTCTTTCATACGACTGATTGCCGCCTCGTTGTTGGCAATGTCATGGCTGATGGTCTGGAGCCTGAACTTGGAGTCGGTGATACCCTTGTTGTGGGCTTTTCGCTCTGACTCCAGTGCCGCGATACGTTTCTCCAACTTGGCCTTTTCCAACAGGTCGGTGTTACCGCTGAGAATAGCCATATACTCAGAGAAGTTCATGCCGTTCTTCTCGTCCATTGCACCCTCGTCGATGGTACGCGCTCCGAGTGCGCCGGATTTGAGCTGGTCGATGAATGTCGCCTTGCAGTGAAGGAGATTGAACTTGTAGGAGTCCAGAGATTTCTCCACGGCGTAGATGATTACATCTACTTTGTTGTCAGCATAGAGTTTGGCAATCTCGTTGCCGGCTCTAACGGCCCGACCGTCACGCTGTTGCAAATCGCTTGGTCTCCAGGGTGTATCGAGGTGATGGACCGCGACACACCGCTGCTGTGCATTAACTCCGGTACCCAACATTGTTGTTGAGCCAAACAAAACTCTCACATCGCCGCTGTTCATAGCCTCGATAACTGCCTTGCGGCTACGCTCAGTCTTACACTCCTGAATGAAGCGTATCTCATGTGCCGGAATACCGTAATCCTCAATCAGCTTACGCTTGATTTCGGAATAGACATTCCACTCGCCGGGCTTGTAAGTCCCGAGATCGCTGAATACAAACTGTGTACCACGTTGAGCATCATACTTACGGTAGTATTCTGCTATCATCTTGGCACAGTGCGAGGCTTTGTTGTTCGGGTCATCATCGGCATTTGGGTCAATCATACGCATATCAAGAGCCATCTTGCGGGCATAGTCCGTGGCAATGAGCATCTTCGCCTTTTCTTCAGTCTCTGACAATGGTGCCCTGCCGAGAATTGTAGCGTCGCCACTCTCGGCAAACTTCATCAGTTTCTCGATGAAAGCCTCCTGCGCCGGTGTCGGCGGAATATTGTGAAGAATCTCGTTCTTCACCGGGCGGTCAACACCAACGTCCTCGGCGGTACGGTAATCCGTTATCTCATTGTAGAATGCCGCAAGTTCCGGCACCTTGATAAAGTAGCGGAAACGCTCCTTTGCCACTATATGATTTGTGACATTGAACTCAAAATCAGTAGTCTTCTTGGCGAAGATAGCCGCCCATGCGTCGAAGCACCGAATCTCCTGTCTTTCAAGCTCATTCGGTCGAAGATACTTGAACAGCAGATACAATTCAGTAAGCGAGTTACTGATTGTAGTACCCGACAGAAATGTTGCTCCGAGGTCTTTGCCAGTACGCTCCTGAATTGTGCGTATGGCATACAACAAGTTGAGTGCCCTCTGGCTACCTTCACTGTTGCCGAGACCCGCCACACGGTCATGTCGGGTGTTGAACATAAGGTTCTTGAACTGATGCGATTCATCAACGAAGATATGGTCGATGCCCATCTGTTTGAAATCCACCACGTTGTCACGGTTCTGGTCCATCTGGTATTGAATGGTCGCTATCTTGGCGGTCAGGTTCTCCTTACGCTTGATAAGACCTTTCAGCATACCGCGGCTTACGTCATGCCCCTGCTGTTTCAGTACTTCGAGGTTTTCCTCGACTGTATCAAGCTCCGCCTGAAGGATTTGCTGCTGCATCTCCGGTGACTGCGGTATCTTGCCGAACTGGTCATGCGACATTATCACGCAGTCATAGTCGTTGTTCTTGATCTGGTTGAAGAACGCCACGCGGTTATCCGCCTTGAAACTCTTTTCATCGGCAAACAATATTCGGGCATTGGGATAGGCGGACTGATATGTCATAGCTATCTCGGCGACATTGGCTTTCAGACCGATAATCATCGGTTTGTGAGCCAGTCCGAGACGCTTCATTTCATGCGCTGCTATGCACATTATCAGCGTTTTACCCGTCCCCACCTCGTGGTCGCACACGCCACCGCCATTCTGTTTCAGCATCCAGATACAGTCCATCTGACTTTGATAAATGGAGTGTATTCCATACCTGTCACCCAATAATTTCATATTGAGGTCAGGGAAGGTCTGGTGGCTGCCGTCATACTGAGGTCGGACGAAACAGTTGAACTTATCGTTGTAAAGGTCAACAAGTTTCTCCTTGAACTCCGGCGATTGGGCTTCGAGCCATTCGCTGAATCCGTTTCGTATCTCGTCAATCTTGGTATTGGCGAGTTGGATAGCCTCGTTGTCCGGCACCTTTATGTCGTTGCCGTTATCGTCCTTTCCGGCTGACTTCTTGATGTCGGGAACGGTATTATGGAGAGCGTGCTTCAGCAGGTTCATACCGTCGTAGGTGCGATAATAGCCTCTTACGCAGAACTCTTCCCAGATGGTCATGTTCTTGCGGCTCGCCTCTGCCGAGTATTCATCCATTGAGGAAGAATAGGCTATCTTCACATCTGTGTGGAACAGATACGACATATAAGCTGAGTAGATACCTGTCGGGATCCATCGCTCGCCGAAGTTGAAATCAAGTTCGTCGAACTCGATACGGCGGGGCCGGGCTTCCTCCAACGCTTTGAGGGAGTCTTTCGACAAGGCGATGAACGGTTCAACTCCGTCATATCCGGGGAAGCCTTTGATGCGCTCTTCCTCACGGTCAATCCATGCCCTTACATCGTTGGCTTTCGCCACGACATTGCCAGCAATGAAGCGGTCTTTAATCTCGTAATTCTCGACCAGCGGATTATAGAATATGTGTCCTTCGAGGTTATCCACCAAGGAATCCTTATCCATATCCACCAGTCCAGACATATATTCGAGATTGACCTCGCCGTATTTGTTGAGTGATGCGGATAACGCCTCCATCGGGGTGTCAACCGAAGCAACCTCGTCAATAGCGAATGACACAGGATGATCGAAAATGTCAGCCTTGACAAACCTGCCATTCTCGCCACGCTCCAATGCAAGAGCGTCCCTGCCATTGGCGTCCATGAGAATAAATTTCACATTCTGTTTCTCGTTGAGATTACCATACTTCTCTACAAACTCGTCGTAATACTGATTGAGGTGTTCGCGCAATTCATCACTTGCCTCATGTGTCTCAGCCTCGTAGTTGTAGAGTTGCTGGTATGTCTCCGACATTGTGACATAGAGCATGGCACGTTTCGCCTGTTCCGGCTTCAATTCCAGAGGGTTGAATGTGGCTCCATTCTTGCGAACTTCAGAGAGGAAACCGACAAGACCGTCCTGAACGACCATGCTGCCGTTGTGGTGGAAGAACTGAATGTCCTCCGAGAAAGGACGGGGAGACATATCGACCGTAGCAGGTCCCGGCTTTTGTGTAGCCACTCTTGGCTGTCTGCCGGGTATGAAGTCGCCTTCAGTCTTTTCGATAACTGTGCCACCTTCAGAAATGGTTTCAGTCGGAGCCGCCTTTGCTGCTTCTTCTGCTTCACGCTCCAGACGCATTTCTTCAAGCTGCCTGTGGGCAATCGACATCATGGTCTCGTAAAAGCCATTGATCGGGGGATTGTCTTCCCAGTTCAGAGAGCCATAAAATTCCAGCTCTTTTTCATTGAGCGGGCGGAATTTCTTAACCGGAATGTCCTTGACCTCAACACTTGGCTTCGGCTTGGGGGCATCTTCCGCAGGCTTAGGCTGACGGTGGGGTTTGCCTATTGGCTCCAATTCGCCAAAGAGATTGTAGGCAAAAAGGCGCGGATCCGGATTGTCGGAATAATCGGGTCTGCCGTCGGTCTCAATCTCCTTGGCTGGTTCAGCCTTCGGTGGCTCAGGCTTGGGTTCCGGCTTCGACTCCACTTTTGGCTGCTGATTAGGCGTAACCGTCTCGACCACCTTTTGCTTGGGTGTCTTTTTCAGCTTCGGGTCTTCCAACTGCTCACATATTGCCACACGTTTACCGGCCCGCACGAGTTTGGGCAGATAGGTATCGAGGGCATGATGCGGAAAACCTGCCAATTCTATGCGGCTGTCAATACCGGTCTGGCGACGGGTCAGGGTTATACCTAAAATCTCCGAGGCTGTAACCGCATCCTTCCCGAAAATCTCATAGAAATCACCAACGCGGAAAAGTAGGACAGCATCGGGATGTTTCTTTTTCATCTCCTGATACTGCTGCATCAGAGGCGTATTGGTAAGGCTCGACTTCTTTTCAACCTTCGGAGTCTCCACCTTTGCCTCCTGCTTTGGTGTAGGAGTAGGAGTTGGAGTAACCGGGTCAGGCGTATGTGGTTTGATACCGTTGGAATTATACAATTCCAGATTCAGGCGCAGATGCAACGACTCGTCGAGTGCCTTGCGCAAGTCTCCGGCAATGCCGTCGATACCTCCGTCATGGTGGTACACGATAGCCGGTTTGCCATACTGGTCAGTACCCACCTTGGCATCGGTGCATATAACATTCTGCGGAAACGCCTGAAAGAATTTGTTACCCGGCACTTTTGTACCCCGGTCAATAACCGACTGAATGAAAAATTCTTCATCAGCCGACAAAGACTTCTTTTCGGTGTGCTTCTGGAAAATAATCAGGTCAGAGCCAACATCAGTTCCGGCATTTTCGCTGAAAGTGTTGTTGGGCAGACGCAGAGCCGCCACAAGGTCAGCCTGTTTCACAAGTTCCATGCGGATAAAGGGCGATGCCGCGTTCATCACACCCTGCGATGTAATAAAGGCGATAAGACCGCCTTCTCTCACTTGGTCAAGACCTTTGAGAAAGAAGTAATTGTGCAACGACTTGGAAGCCTGACGGTAGCCAATCTCCTTGCTTACTGCATAAGCCGGGTCTGCAACCGCGAAGTCACCGAAAGGAACATTGGAAGCGGCGACATCGAAGTAACCGTTGAAATCGCTCTCTATCTTCTCGAAGCCCTCTATTCGGGTCAGAATCGACGGATGCA
>ENA-OPCY01000381-OPCY01000381.1-human-gut-metagenome-genome-assembly--contig:-NODE-381-length-34199-cov-4.177513_pt1 | contig 34199 bp, 30 predicted proteins | sample MGYA00241568_ERZ501487 | MGnify/ENA primary metagenome ERZ501487 (study PRJEB25962, sample SAMEA2042574) | human gut metagenome | biome: human gut; feature: human-associated habitat; material: faeces... | reverse complement strand
GCTTTGAAAAATGGTACGCCAATCAGATTAAATACCATAAAGTTACCGGAGAAGAACCAGGGAAAGAATTGAAATCTTGGTCCTATTCCGTTAAGGAAGTTGCGGATCTGTTGGGTGTTGATGAGTATCTTGTTTATGATTTACTCAAGAAAAATCAAATGGAAGCTGTTATTGTCGATTACTGGAAACGAATACCAAAAGAATCTTTTCAGAACTGGTATAAAAGCCAGTCCCGGTATCGAACAAAGGAAGACAGAGAAAAAGATGCTCTTCTGGAAGATGCAACAATTACGATGCCTGAGATGGCACAGCTGCTTGGAACAACCAGAAGCGCAGTATATACAATTCTTGATAATCCAAAGTATAGTCATTTTTTTGAATTCATTGTGATTGCAGAAAAGAAAAGGATCACAAAAGAGAGTTTTCAAAAATTCCTGGAAGGTCAGGATCGGTATAAGCTGGATCCATCGAATGATTATGAAGAACTTGCACAGGAACAAAATATTGCCCTGGCTAATTTCCGGCGGAAGAAATTATCACAGACCGGAATACGAGGAAGCAATGGAAATATAAAGTATCTTACTTTTGATGAAGCTTCCTATCTGGCAAAGGTCAGCAGAAGCATGATCAACAAGTGGGCGGATAAAGGAAAGTTCACAGTAATAAAAGTTGGCAGTCGAGTTAGGATCCGTCGGGATGAATTTGAGGACTGGATGGAGCAAAGAGATTTGGAAAGGAGTATGCAATAATATGGCATCTATAAGAGAACGAAACGGAAAATTTAATGTAATCTATTCTTATACGAATGAAAAAGGTGAGAGGAAACAGAAGTGGGAAACCTATGAAACGAAAGCCGAAGCAAAGAGAAGAAAAAAAGAAATTGAATATAAAAAAGAGATGGGATCATTTGTCGTCCGTAAATGCAAAACACTGGACGAGCTTATTACAGAATATGTTGCACTTTATGGCAAAGAAAACTGGGCGCTTTCTACATATGAAGGAAATGTCTCTCTTATCAACAACTATATTCTTCCAATCATTGGTGATGCAAAGCTGTCAGAGATTAATACCCGATTCATTGAAAGATATTATCAGAGTCTTTTGAAGAGACGTGCAGTTATCAATCCATTGAATAAAACCAGTCGAAATGAATTTGTATCTTCCAGTACGGTCAGGGATATTAATAAGCTGCTTAGAAACTGTTTTGAACAGGCAGTGAAATGGGAGTTGATGGAGAAGAATCCTTGCACACATGCGACTGTACCAAAACATAAATCACAAAAAAGAGACATCTGGACAGCGGATACATTGATGTATGCGCTCAGTGTCTGTGAAGATGAACGATTAAAGCTCGCAATTAATCTATCTTTCTCATGTTCCCTGCGACTTGGTGAGCTGCTTGGTCTTACCTGGGATTGTGTAGATATTTCTCATGAGGCAATTGAAGAAAACCGTGCATATGTCTTCATCAACAAAGAATCACAGCGTATAAGAAAAGAATCTTTAAATGCATTGGATGGAAAAGATGTGTTGTTGGTATTTCCGACAAATCATAAGAAGAATTCTACAGTCCGTATTCTGAAAACACCGAAGACAGAAAGCAGTGTGCGTAAAATATTCTTACCGAAGAGTGTTGCTAATATGCTGGTAGACTGGAAAGCTGAGCAAGATGAAATGAAAGAAATTCTTGGTGATGAATATATGGACTATAACCTGGTTATGGCAAGTACCTTTGGGCTTCCTCTCGGAGATGGAGCAATCCGTGGTCCTTTAAAAAAACTGATCGAGGACTATAATCTCCCACCGGTTGTATTTCACAGTTTCCGTCATAGTAGCGTTACTTATAAGCTGAAATTGAATGGTGGAGATATCAAGGCGGTACAGGGTGATTCCGGCCATGCTCAGGTCAATATGGTTACGGATGTGTACTCTCATATTCTGGATGATGACCGAAGGAAAAATGCAGAGCTTTTTGAAGAAGCATTTTATGAGAAGAAGAATCTGGATCCACAGATGCATGTACAGCAGGAAAATAATAATGCAACTGTTGCTGATGAAGTCGATCCGGAACTTTTGGCAAAAGTGTTGGCAAATCCAGAGATGCGGGCATTGCTCAATTCACTGGCGAAGACGATGAAGTAATTAGTCTATCTCCATCATATCTATTGGAATCTCCATCATTTGATGATGGAATGATGGAGATTCAGTTACAAAAAAGGTTACAGATATTTTTACTAAATAAAATTTGCCAGTCAAAAACGCATGGACAAACCGTCTCGTATGCGTTATATTATTTATAGACAAGAAAATATCTTGTGCTTTCGATAGGAAGTTTAATTGAATACTGTTTACCATGATCGAACGTACGAAGCATGGTGGTCATATAACAGATGTCGATGGTAATATCAAGGCATTCCCCAATTATTAGCTGGAGCAAACAATCAGCTAACTTTCAGAGCTTTACAGAGCTTGACAGAGGGGGTATTCAGAATAACTCGAATTGAATCGGAAACAGTTTTATATAGTATCCCACTTGGGTTTACCTTACCTCAGATTGACAGAGAGTGACAATAGGTTGGAGCTCTCCTAAGCGGAAGGTCGTGGGTCCGAATCCCATCCGGAATACCATTTTAGCCTTTATTTAAGCGGTTTTTCCGCTTTTTTATTTTTTTGTAATGACCTTTTATAGCATTCAGAATTTTCAGCTCAGATTGTAAAAATGATTAAAATTTCTCTGCATCAGATTAGTTCGGATGACCGGTTTCAATCCGAACTTTTTTACATCATTTTTAGGGTCATCTAATGGATTTCTAATGCTATCTAATAAAACCCTACGGCACTAGGCGCACCAGGCGATATGTCACGAATTCTAATATAGTGTTTAATCACCTCCCAAAGTAGCAATTAATAGCTGCAATAATTCGGGATCCTGCTTGATTTTTTCCAAGACCTGATCTATATCAACTTTCTTACTTGCCTGGGGAACTTCGACATAGTTTTCCATGTTTTGTTTATAGAAACTATCTTCAAACTTTTGCGCATTTACTCTTCGATCTTCATCTAAAATATGACTATATAAATCCATAACCATATCAGCTTGAGAATGGCCGGTGTCTCCTTGTGTTGCTTTTATATCTCCATTATTCAGTTTTAATTTATAGGTTGTACTTGTATGACGTAAGGAATGAAATACAACATGGGGAAGTCCGGCTTCTTTTTCTAATTTTGATAAGCCTTTACGAATAACACTTCCATCACATGGAATACCGTTTGGCTGACATATCACAAGATTGTAATTATGATATTTATCCCCGTAAGCTTCTTTGTATTTATTTTGTTCTTCTTTCCACTGTTTCAAAAAACAAGCCAATGTGTTTGGTAACCAGATTTTTCGAACACTACTATCTGTTTTAGGAGTTTTTAAAACCAGTCTTGTTGCGTTTTTTCTTTCTTCGAATTGTGGAAAGATGAATAGTACATCTTTGTTATTCAGTTTTTCCAGTGCATCTGTACGTGCTCTTTCTAACTGCTGCTTTATATAAATATGTGTATCGTTATTTGAAAAATCATCATCACTGATATGCACATTATCCCAAGTAAGACCGAGTACTTCTCCAATTCTTAAAGAACAGGCAAATGCAAGTTGAATGGCAATCGAAAGTTTTGGATCTTCACAAACTTCAAGAGCTTTGGCAATCTGATTAGCTGTCCATATTTCACGCTTTTCATATTCATGTTTGGGTGTGTCAACTTTTAAGAATGGATTATTTTGAATATATTCCCATTTAACAGCTACATTAAATGTGCAACGCAAAACTCTATGAATCTCTGCGATAACCCTGCTAGATACTTTTCCGGTTTTCATTGTATTTTCACTTTCTTTAAGATTTGCATAATATTGTTCAATCGTTATTGGACGAATTTCATCTAATTTATAGTGCCCTAGATATGGTGAAATATAAGCTTTAAATAATGCTGTATTCTTTTCCATAGTGGATATTGACCATTTGTTACATCCATAAAGATCTACATACGTTGGCCAAAACTCATTTAAAGTCGTTGTACTTGGTGCAATGAATGTTCGATCCGCTTGTTGAAGTTCAACTTCGGCTTTTCTCTTTCTAGCTTCTCTTAACGTCCTGAAAGATTCCCACTTTTGCTTTACTTTTCCATATTTATCTGTGTAATAGTAAATTACATTGTATTTATCCTTTCGTTTTTGTATCGATGCCATCTTATTCACCACTTTCAATTTCTAATAGTTTCATCAATAACTTTTTACGGATATTTTTGTCCTCACTAAGTTGTCTGACTAAATCTACCGCATCTTTTTTATCTTTATCAGGCAATTCTTTTTTCATTTGATTTGAAAATTCGGAGTTGATTTTCGCTGCTTTTTCTTTGGCAGTTAAACCAGAATAGCTAAAGGGAATATCATTGTGTTCATAATAATAAATATCCCTATAAGATCTTCCATCTGGTGCAACTTTCCCAGAAAAGAATTTCAATCCTGCTAGTGTATGTCTTGGAAGATCCAAAGCGCATGTTGTTTGATCTAAATGTTTAAGCAATAAACGATCATCATATGGACTGATTCCAAAAGTTGTAAACATCAATGCATCAGGACTTGTATCAAACTGGAATATGTCTTTAGAACGCTTTTTCCAGTTTTGTAACAACTCATACAGAGTACGTGGAATAGAATATATATTTTCTTTATCCACATAATGATGAACAACCTGGGTTTTAGATTTAATCTTTTTATCATGAACATATTTTTTGATTACGTAGGATTTAGGAAGGAAGAATAATTCTTTTTCATACATGCGTTCCATCATTTTATTTGTTCGAATATAGTACTTATCCTTTTCATGATAAAAATCTGACCATACTAGACCAAGTACATCCGTCACATTCATTCCGGTTGCAAATACGATTTGCATAATGACATATAGTTTTTCCTCTTTGCAGCCATCAAAAATCTGAAGCATGGTTTCATAAGTCCAATCTGCATATTTCTTTGGCCTTTTTTTAAAATCATTCGGATCTGAAATATGTATCTCATTAAATGGATTTTCATCCATGATTCCCATCTTAATTGCATGATCACACGTACTTATAAGCAATAGCTTACAGGCTCGAATCGTCTTTACAGACAATGTACTATTCCTTCCTATACTTTTGATTGTGCAGAGCTGGTTAATAATAGAATTTGCAAAGGCTGAATCAACATCTTTAACTCTAGTTGTTTCTACAAGGCTACGAAGATACACATCATAGTTTTTTTGAGCCTCGTGATATTTTTTTAAATGATCTCTGAAATATGGATCAGCAAGCCAATCTTCCATTACATCCACAAATAAACTATCTGGGGAAAACATACATGTCTCACCATCTAATAATTCTTTTCGTTTAGCTGCATCTTCATAGTTATCGAATAATTCCTTAATCATTTTTATTTCTTTTGCAGGTGTAACTACCTCGTAAGTTACTTGAAATTTCTTTCCCAATTTTAAAATCACAGCCATCCCTCATTCCTCCTTTATTGTTGACTGTCAAACCATTGATCAAAGGATTCCTTGTTAATACGAAGAATTTTTCCAACACGAATGACTTTAAATAATCCTTTTCTTGTTAAGTCATAGGCTGCTGTCCTTCCAATACCAAGTATTTGCATAATTTCAGCAACCGTATATGTTTTCTTTTCGCACATAACAGGTTTCATATCTTTGTTCCTCCTTACTATAAAATCTTTGAAATTTAAATTCTCACCTACAAAATAAAAGGAAGCAGCTGGGAAAGGACTGCTTCCAAAAGGAAAGGGAACATAACCAAAGCTATTTTCTTTGGTTATGTAAACGTAGATCTAGACTAATTTTGATTTTTCGATCAATCGCCATCATATCTAATCTACCCACTGTAGCAATTTTCTTTAACAATCTACTTTTATCAATGACACGAATCTGTTCACACATGACCATAGATTTATATTTCAATCCAATACCTTCTGGTAAAAGATGATGTGTTGGCAAATGATGTTTTGTATAAATCTTGGAAGATAAACAAGCAACAATGGTTGTTGGACTATATTTATTACCACGATTGTTTTGAATAATCACAACAGGTCTTACTTTTCCTTGTTCGGATCCGGATGCATCACTTAAATCCGCTAAATAGACTTCTCCTCTTTTAACTTTCATACATACTCACTCCTTATGTAAAACCAGGAACTAGTCCTGGTTGATGGTTAAAAATAAAATATTTATCGTGTTTTCTATTTATCACCTGATTACCCGAAAACAAAGGAATCCTATTAGACAAGATAGTTGCTAATTATCTTTCATTGGCATCGCACCAACCCATATCACGCTTGAGCCTGTCGCTAGAAGTATCATTATCTTATATATTGTCATGGCACAATCAGCAAAATTGTTTATCAATCTAAAGTATCATCGCTCGTTAAAAACATCATCGCGCAGTAGTGAAATAGCTCGAATATATAAGTGTTGTATCTAACAGTTGTTATGCTGTTTTCAAAGAGCTACTAGGAAGATATATATCCCCCTTCACTAGATAGTCCTTGAAATCGTCAATTATTAGCCTCTCTTTTTACATTTTTTTGAGAATTTTTCGATTCTTTTATAAACTGCGTTGGTCGTCATATGTAAATCTTCAGCAATTTCCCGTACACAATACTTGTTTTTCAACATTACAATGATTTTCTGCATGACAGGATCACACTTTTTCAAATGCTTATAAACAACGGCATCATTAACTCCATTCAGTACATCTTCCCATGTATATTCACTTATATAATCTTCAGAAGGTTCATTTAGAAAGAATTTCACCTCAGTTGGTGATTCGTTACGGTGAAAACTGCGATTTTTATTGAAATCAAAATCATCTAGTTCACGAAGATATCGTATCTTCCATTCAGAAAATCCTAATAATCGTAGTAAGTTTTCTTCTTTTTCTTTTGCTTCTAAATACTTTTTCTTTTCATAACCATAGTTATACATTTAATTATTCCTCCTTTTGTGAAGGAGAAACAATTTCCCCTTCACTTGAAAGTCCACAAAAAAGGCATTTTTTAGCCTTGAAAGGGATAAAAAAAACAGATCAACTGTCTGAAACAGAGATCTGTACCAATTCGTTGTATTCTAAAAATCTATTCTCTTTTCAAAAACGAAAAGAGTTAGGAGGACTTCGATTCTTTACCATTAACATTATTAGAACACTGTATATGTATTGCAGCAATGGTTATATATTTATAAACTATCAATATAATTTAAAATAATTGATAAAAATCTTTAAAAAAGTGAAGATTTCCTTCAAACTGATTACTAGAAAAGGTATAATGAATTTGTATATGCGAGGTTAACGATATGAAAGTAAGCTACAATAATTTATTTAAGCTTTTGATTGATGCGAATCTAACAAAAACAGAGTTTGCTGAAAAAATAGGATTATCATCTGGAACATTAGCTAAACTATCCAAAGGACAAGCTATTTCTATGGATAAATTGATAGATATTTGTGATTATTTCAATTGCACATTTGACGATGTTGTAGAAATTATTCCTAAAGAGGAACGAGGTGAATAAGTATAATGGATATAAATACATCATATAGAACCATAACAAGAGAACAATTTCTTTTTCATGAAATGAGAATTGTTGCTAGACTTATAAAAGAAGGGAAATCAGATGAACAGATCATTCAGGAAGTTACAGATAATAATTTGTTTCAATATCCAACCGAAAGAATGATTAAAAATATTACACAAGTTTGCTTAAACCGGTTCAATAAAGCAAATAGTCATGAATGGATTGACATTGTTGCCAATGATTCAGCGGATGCAGCTAAACAAGCTTGCCTATTTTTGATGATGAATTATTACAGACTTGTCTGGGAATTTATGATCACCGTAATTGGTGAAAAATATAGAACGAAAGATACTTCTTTCACAAAAATGGATCTGAATTCTTTTTTCACTCGTCTTCAAGAACAAAATGATGTAGTTGCTTCTTGGAGTGATGCAACTATTGGCAAGTGTAAACAGGTTTTAAAAAAGACTTTAGTTGAAAATGGATATTTGGATAATTCAAGATCTGAAGTATTAAATCCAGTCCTTCTGGATTTCAGAGTAAAAGAAGCCATTGAAGATTCAAACAATAAAGAAGCGTTGATTGCGTTTGGATGTATGTAAGGAGGTCATCATGTCAGATATTACAGAAAGATTAGATCATTTAAAAAAGACAATTCAAGAAGATGACTTTCTTCAAGGAAAAGGTTTAAGTAATGAAGTTAACATTCGAATGTTTTGCTATAACCCAAAAGATGAAATGACAGTTCGTAGTTTTACAGAAAGATTAGAGCATGAGCAATTGAAATGTAATGTGCAAATTGTTGATTTATATGAAACATTCTTATCTATATGTGAAGATATGGATATTCTAGAAGGCATTCCTGAAATGGAACAAGATGATGGTAAAGAATTCTTAGAAGAACAACTTACAAACACTATAGATGCTAAGGTATTCTCTGAAAAAATCATAAGTAACTTTTCTAGTGATAAGGATTTGCTGCTGATTACAGGGGTTGGAAAAGTATTTCCATTCATGCGTGTACATGCCCTGTTGAATGCTTTACAGGAAGATATGAATGACAAACCAATTGTTGTTTTGTATCCTGGAACGTTTGATGGTCACTATGTTAAATTATTTAATCAATTAAAATCAAATGAATATTATCGTGCTTTTAACATGATTTAAGGGAGATCAAGGTTATGGAAATCAAGAAGATGTTTAAAGACGACATCGATCGTACAATTAATGGTGTCGTTCAGGTAGAACAGGAAAAAGAAGATGTTGTTAAACAGGAAGTTAAAGAATATGTTGTAACAACAGAGTTGAAGAAGCATTTTACAAAATTCTTTAATGAATATAGTGAATCCTTTGATACACCTACAGATAATGTAGGTGTATGGATCACTGGTTTCTTTGGAAGTGGTAAATCTCACTTTTTAAAGATGCTTTCTTACTTACTTGAAAATAAAGAAATTGATGGCAAGAAAACGGTTGATTATTTTGAAGAAAAATTTGATGATGAACTTTCTTTCATGAATGTTCAAAAATGTGTTCAGGTGCCAACTGAAACAATTCTTTTCAATATTGATGTAGAAGGATCTGTACAAAAAGATGATACAGCTGTACTTAGAGTATTTGCCAAAGTTTTTTATGAACATTTAGGCTTTTATGGAAAAGATTTAAAGCTTGCTAAACTTGAACAATATATTTCTAACCAAGGCAAAATGGAAGTATTTAAAGAAACTTTTAAAAGAATCCGTGGCAAAGATTGGGAAGAAGCAAGAGGCACATATCAGTTCTTTAAAAAAGCAGTCATTCAAGCTGTTGTTGAATGTGGTGCAATGAGTGAAGAAGATGCTACATTATGGTTTAGCGACAAAACACCTGTAGATTATTCTGTTGGTCAATTAGTAGATGAAATTAAAGCATATGTAGATTCAAAACCTAAAGGCTTCCGCTTGTTATTTATGATTGATGAAGCTGGTCAATATATTGGAACAAATACAAGTATGCTACTTAACTTACAGTCTTTGATTGAAAAATTAGGATCTGTTTGTAGAGGACAAGTTTGGATTGTAGCAACAGGACAAGAAGCATTGGATGAAATGATTAAAGTTCGTACGGATGAGTTTTCACGTATTATGGCTCGTTTTGCGATTCGATTAAGCTTAACTTCCTCTTCTGTTGGTGAAGTTATTGAAAAGCGTTTACTAACAAAAACAGATGAAGCCAATGCAATCTTAGATGGAGTGTATGAAAATAATGAGAATGTATTAAATAATCTGTATGCTTTTGACACAGATGTAAAGGATTTGAAAGGTTATTCTTCTGAAGATGAGTTTGCCCGTATTTTCCCATTTGTGCCTTATCAGTTCACAATTATGCAGAAAGTATTCAATGAAATCCGCAAACATGGTCATGCCGGTAAACATCAATCAAGTGGTGAAAGATCCATGTTAAACGGATTCCAGGAATCTGCACAGAATGTTGAAGATAAAAATGAACTGACACTGGTTCCAATGTACGCCTTCTATGATACGTTGCATAGTTTTCTGGATACTTCTGTTCGCTCTGTGATTGAAAGAGCAGAAAGAGCTGCCAATAATGGAGATGGATTAACTGTTGATGATGTAAATTTATTGAAGTTACTTTATTTAGTTCGTTATATTGATGATATTAAATCCAATATTGAAAACCTGACCATTTTAATGGCGGATTCTATTACCGTAGATAAGATTGTTTTAAGACAACAGGTAGAAGATTCTTTAAATCGTCTTCAGAAACAGAATTATATTGCACGTAATGGAGATATCTACCAGTTCTTAACAGATGAAGAACAGGATATCGCACGTGAAATCAGCAATCAGAATATCGATGCATCTGCTGTAATTAGTCAGGTTTGTAAAACGATTTTTGATGATATTTATACAACAAAGAAATATAGATATTCGAAGAATGATTATAATTTGGACTTTGATTTTGATAAAACGGTAGATAGTCAAAATCATGGAAATACGACTGGTGGAATGAAACTTCGATTTGTGACCGAAGCTTTTGATGATGCCAGTGATTTGAAGTTGATTGCTGATTCAAAAGGATATGAGGCAATTTGTAAATTATCGGATGAATATTCTGTATTCAATGATATTGAAAATGCATTAAAGATTGATAAATTTATTAAACAAAAGAATGTCAATCAGTTGCCGGAATCCATTCAGACAATTATCACAAATAAACAAAAAGAAGCACGTCGATTATTGTCTGAAGCAAAAGACAAGATCAGCGATGCAATTATTAAAGGTAAGTTCTATATCGATGGTGAAATAATGTCTATTCCTGGTACTTCTGCAAAGACAGTACTAGATAAAGCGTTAGAAACATTGGTAGAACATACTTATTCTGGTATTACGTTAATTGATACGCCTGTTAATACCGATGCAGATATTCGTACGATTTTGAATGGTAATGTTGGTTTGGAAGGTATGGAATCCAATAAAGAAGCGTGTGATGAAGTTTACAGATATCTTGAAAAACAAGCTGCTGCTAAAATGCCTACTTCTATGGCTGATATTCAGTCTCGTTATCAAAATATTCCATATGGTTGGAAAGAAATTGATGTTGCAGCTGTAGTCGCAAGATTAATACAAGCACAGAAGATCACAATCAAACGTTCTGGAGAAACAATTCAACCTAATGATTATCGTTTAGTTGATTTCTTAAGAAAGAAAACAGAAACCGGATTCACACAAGTATCAATTCGAGTAACGATTCCGCCTCAAAAAATGAAGGCTGTACAGGATATTTTAAAAGACTATTTTGAGGTCATGAGTGTTCCTAGTGATGAGGATGGTTTGGTTGCATATATCACAAAGGAATTTAATACAGAAAAGTTTAGCCTTGAAGAAATGGATAAGAACAATAACACTTTGATGCATCCAGGTTCTCATGAGATCAAAGAAGCTTTGAAGTATGTAAATAAAGTTCTTTTAGCACAAAATGACAATATTGCATTAATCAATACGATTTATGATTTAGAAGATGATTTATTAGATTCTAAAGATGATATGGTAAATGTTAAAAACTTCTACGATTCCCAAATCAAGCTTTATGATAGTGCATTAAAGTTAAAACATGATGTCATGGATTATGAAAAAGATTATTTATACGAAATTCCAGCTATCAGAGATGCCATTGAAAAGATTGAAGATATTACTAAAATATCAAATAATTTCAAATATAATCGTATTCCGGAATTGAATGATTGCATTTCCACAATCCAGGATGAAAGAAATAAGGTTGTTGATGCGAAGAAGGCTGAATGTAATGATTTAGTTGATTCTTGTTTAAACGAGGTTCGTTTAAAAGCAGACAATGAAAATAAATTAAAAATGGAATTGAACAATGCAATTCATCAGTTTGATTCAAGAAAACAGGAAATCAGCCGTTTAAACAGCCTAGTACAATTGGATGCCAAGAAGAATACAATTACTGCTTTAAAAGACAATATTATAAATAAGATGGATCGTATCTTAAATACAAATGATGAAACACATGTTGAACCAGTAAAGCCTGTGAAAACTAAAAAAGTACGTCAGGTTCAACGAGCTGTTGTATTTAATCAGGCTAATTTATCAAGTAAAGAGGATATTGATCGTTATGTTCAAAATATAAAAAATAAACTGTTAAGTTATCTGAATGACGATGATGAGATTCAGATCAAGTAGGAAGGAGCTAGATTATGAATAAAAACGCAATAAAGAATTATGCTGTATGGGCACGTACTGAATTAAAGAAACAGGTTGCACAAAAAGCATATGAATATGATGTAACTAAATCTAACCTTCCTGACTACAATACAGATACTGTAAATGGTAGACTTCTTTCTATTGATGAAAAGAAGCAATTAAATGAATTAATCACTGAAGTAAAAAAGAATGGATATAAGCATGTTATTGAAGAAGTAGCATATACATGGTTTAACCGTTTTATTGCCCTTCGTTACATGGAAGTAAACAATTACCTTCCACAAAGAATCAGAGTCTTTACCAATGACAACAATGAATTTAAACCAGATTTATTAACAGATGCCATTCATGTCGAACTTGAAGGTTTAGACAAACAAAAAGTATTTGATTATATTGAAGAAAACAAGCAAGAAGAATTATATAAATATCTATTACTGACTTTATGTAATGATATGAATCAGTATCTTCCTGATATGTTTACTTCTATCAAAGACTATAAGACATTATTATTCCCAGATAATCTATTAAAAGAAGACAGTGTATTAGCTAAGTTAATAACGGATATTGATGAAGATAGTTGGACGGATCAGGTTCAGATTATTGGTTGGTTATACCAATACTATAATTCGGAATTAAAAGATATCGTCATGAAAAAGAAGAACTATACAAAAGACGATATTCCAGCTGCTACACAGTTGTTTACTCCTGACTGGATTGTGCGCTATATGACAGAAAACTCTTTAGGACGATTATGGTTGGACGGTCATCCAAATTTTGACCACTCAGACTGGAAGTATTATCTTGAAGAAGCTGAGCAAGAACCTGAAGTTATTGAACAATTAAATAAGATCAAAGAAGAACATGCAAAGCTAAGGCCAGAAGAAATTAAAGTCATTGATCCATGTATGGGTTCAGGGCATATTTTAGTGTACGCATTTGATGTATTGATGGATATCTACAGAGATGCAGGTTATTCGGATCGAGATGCAGCAAAGTTCATCCTTGAAAATAACTTATATGGATTAGAAATTGATGAACGTGCATATCATCTTGCCTATTTTGCGTTAATGATGAAAGCAAGATCCTACAATAGAAGAATCCTGAATAAAGAAACAAAGTTTAATCTTGTAGAAATCAGAGAACCAATAGCATCATTAAAGCCAGAACTTGAACAATACTTAGATAAATATATAGATTTAGCACATTACTTGGTAAATGTTTTCCAAGATGCAAAAGAACTCGGATCTATCATAAATCTAGATTGCACATTAGAACAATTAGATAATCTGAAAAATCATCTAGATGAATTAAAAGAAGAAGCAATTAACAAGGATTTAGTAACACAATTAGAAGTTGATGAGTTAAATGATTTGTTAAAACCATTGATTAAGCAAGCAAGAATGTTAGTTCAGAAATATGATGTAGTTATTACAAATCCGCCATATATGGCACCAGATACTTTGCAAAAGCCTTATTGTGAAAAGTATTATCCTACGGCTAAATCGGATTTATATACTATTTTTGTAAACGTAAATAATCAACTTCTCCACCTATATGGATATCAAGGAATAATTAATCAACAGTCATGGATGTACTTAGTATCATTTGAAGAATTTAGACACAATTTACTATTAAATGGTGCATTTATTTCTTTATTACATTTGGGTTCTAATGCTTTTGAAGATATATCAGGACAAGTCGTTCAAAATTGTGCTTTTGTATACTTAAAAACTAGGAAATTGGTTAATTATACTTCGAAAATAATTAAACTTACAGAAATCTTTGACCCACAAAAAAAAGAAGAAGTTTATTTATCGAAAAACTATGATGAATATCATATAACAAACAAAATAATTTTAAAAAGTTCACAGTATATTTTTGATTATTCAAGTCAGCAAATAGACGAATCACTTACTTTAGGTACTATTGAAGAAAAAGATAAAGTTTATAGAGATCCTTCGTTTAAAAACAATAGTGTATTAAGATATTGGTACGAAATTGATATAAATAGCATAGATATTTTAATGAATAATTCACAGAGAGAATGGGCCCTATGCAGCAGAAATGGATCGAAATATAGGTGGTTTTCTATTGTGGATGAAATTGTAAAAAAAAGTGATCTTCAAAATGCTTCAAATTTTTCTACTCAAAACAAATATGGGTTACTATGGAATGATTCACGCTTTGGATCACCAACAATTATTGCTAAAGAGAAAAAAAATAATTATTCCTATGAAAGTGCTTTGAATTTTATTGAATGTTCAAAAGAAGATTGCATGATGTATTTAGCTTTGTTTAATCTAGGTATATATGAAAATATTTTAAAAAGTAGAATTAACGGTCAACATTTTTCACCAATATATATAAAGAAGTTAATAAAATTTAAATCAAATTGCAATATTGTTGAAAATGTCAAAAAGATACTTGATATTCATTCTTTGATGGAAATGAAAGATGAAAGATCTACTTCTTATTCATCATTTGTAAAATATAAATCTAATTGTTTACTTGAAAAAGAATACAACTTAGACTGCTCAAAAATTGATATTTATTTGAATGACATTGAAATAATTGAACAAACAATAAAAGAAGAATTAAAAATTACTATGCGGCACCACCAATGTTAAATAATAAAATATTTTTTTCTCATTTAAACAAAGATGAGTTTTGCGTTAGGTTTATCTCATATGCAGTAGGTTGTATGTTTGGTCGTTATTCTTTAGATGTTGAAGGATTATCTTATGCTGGTGGTGATTGGGATAGTAGTAAGTATTCTACATTTATTCCTGATACTGATGATATCATTCCTGTTTGTGATGAAGAGTATTTTGAAGATGATATTGTAACTCGATTTGTTGAATTTGTCAGAGTTGTATATGGATCTGATACTTTAGAAGATAATCTTAGTTTTATTGCAAATGCTTTAGGTGGTAAAGGTGCTTCTAGAGATGTATTGCGTAATTATTTCTTAAATGATTTCTTTAAGAATCATTGTAAGACATATCAAAAACGTCCTATTTACTGGCTATTTGATAGTGGCAAAAATAACGGATTTAAAGCATTAGTCTATATTCATAGATATACACCGGATTTAATTGCAAGAATGAGAACTGGATATATACACCCTCAACAGGCTCGTTATAGAACACAGGTAGAATTGTTACAGAGTCAAATTGATGAAGCTTCTAGCACAAGTGAAAAAGTTAAATTATCTAAACAATTAAAGAAAATTAATGAACAATTATTAGAACTAAATAAGTATGAAGAAGTTGTTCATCACTGGGCAGATAAGATGGAACCAATGGATTTGGATGATGGTGTAAAAGCAAATTACGCTAAGTTCCAGGAATTGTTGGCTAAGATAAAATAAAAAATTAACTTCAGGAGCAAAAGCATTTCGATATACATCTTACTGGTGTAGCCATCGCAGCTTTATCCATCACAGGTTAGTTTTAAAGAAATATATTAAATCAAGAATTTAAAATGTAAAATGCATAATTGGATAGACCATTCTGAATGAAAGAGGTGAAGAGATGAATACAGAAAGCGAATTATTGATAAAACTAGATGCTTTGATTTCCAATTGGGAAGATGAGACTGTTGAGTTTAAAGAAGCCAATAATGATTATGATAAAGATAAAATTGGAAGATATTTTTCTGCTCTTTCTAATGAAGCAAATTTAAGAAATGTACAATGCGGATGGTTGATTTTTGGTATTAAAGAAAAAGGTAAAAAGATTGTTGGAACCAATTACAGAGAGAAAAAGGGTCTTGATACGTTAAAACATGAAATTTCATTGCAAACAACGGGTGGTATTTCATTTGTTGAAATTTATGAAGTTGAAAAAGAAGGTAAAAGAATAATTATGTTTCAGATACCTGCTGCAACAGCGGGTATTCCTACAGGTTGGAAAGACCAATATTATGCTAGGGAAGGAGATTCTCTAGTTCCACTATCATTAGAAAAAATGGATCGTATTCGTCAACAGAGTAATCGAGATTGGTCAAAATTGTTTGTAAAGGGTGCAACAATTCAGCATCTAAATAAAGATGCAATTAGCTTAGCCAGAAACAACTATAAGGAGAAGATGCAAAAGCCACATATTTCTCAAGAAATTGATTCTATGAGTGATGAAGAATTTCTGACGAAAATGAAACTTATACAGAATGGTCGTATTACAAATGCTTGTATGCTGTTACTAGGGAATGAAGATTATGATTACTTATTTGATTACACGCCTGAAGCAGCATGGAGACTATATGATTCTAAAAGTAACATTAAAGATTATGAAATCTTCAAAATTCCATTTATTACATTGAGTGATCGTATTTTTTCTCGAATTCGTAATTTAACATATCGGTATATGCCGAATCAATTAACCCTGTTTCCTTTAGAAACGAAACAATATGACATGTGGCTTTTAAGAGAGCTTATGAATAACTGTATTGCTCATTCTAACTATGCATTAGGAGGAAGAATTAATGTGGATGAAGAAGAGGATCAAATCACCTTAAGAAATCCTGGTTCTTTTCTACCTGGCAGTATTGAAGTGGCTCTCCAAAAAAATTACACACCTCCATTTTATCGAAATCAGTTGTTAGCTGAAACAATGATGAAATTCAATATGATTGATACACAATCTATGGGAATACGTAAAGTATATAAGATCCAACAAGAAAAATATTTTCCTATGCCTGATTACAATTTGTCGGTAGGTAATCAAGTTGGAGTTACTGTATATGGTAAAGTATTGGATGAAAACTATACGAAACTATTATTTGAACATTCGGAATTTGATATTCAAACTGTCTTTTTAATCGATCAAGTCCAAAAGCATCATACAATAACAAATGAACAAGTTAAATATTTAAGAAAATTACAGGTTATTGAAGGAAGAATGCCGAATATCTATCTTTCTGCTGATATCGCAAAGACTTTAGAAAAGAAAGAACAATACGTAAAAAATAAAGGGTTTGATGATGAATATTATCGGAATCTAATTGTTAAATATCTCCAAGAATATGAGTCTGGAACAAGGGAAAATTTCAGAATTCTTTTAATAGATAAATTACCAGATAATCTTAATGAAAAACAAAAAGAAAATAAAATTCGAAATTTACTATATTCATTAAAAAGAAAAGGAGTAATCCAATGCCTAAATAAAAATTCCATAAATTCGATTTGGGTATTAGTAAATAATAAATTTTAACAAGATAAAGAATAACTGTAGAAGTTCGAATAAACAAATATCAGACTTATCATCTTACTAAAATCAAAAAATAAATTTTATTTAGTAAGATATTTAGTAAGGCGACAGACAATTATTGATAGATATAGTTCACAATTACTTGAATTATCATCTTACTAAATCAAAAAGTAATTTTTATTTAGTAAGATATTTAGTAAGACGACAGACAATTATTGAATGATATAGTGCATAATCACTTGACTCTTCATCTTACTAAAACCATAAATTAAATTGTATTAATATTTTATTTGATTTGACTAAATGGGATTATTAAAAAAAATTAGTCGAATATTTAGTCAAATCTTAGTCGAAATATAGGAGGTTCGGTATGGCTATCGAAGATATAAAAAAAGAATTGGAACAAAGGTTTGCTGAACCTTTAAATGAGTTTTATAAAAGAAGGATTATCTTCTGGAATGATGAAGATGGAGAGTTTTTAGATGAAGTGAAATCTTTGACTTTGTCCAATGCCAAGGTATTGGTATTGGAAGAAGGTAGTTTATTTACTTCTAAGAAACTGTTATCCAGCGATGATTTAACATCTAATTATCTTGTCTATAATTCAATCAATGTGGATCCGGAACATGACTGGTTTCTGGATATTAAGTTATATAGTGATGAGTATCGTGCAGATAAGACTTCACGTTTGATGCAGGAAATGGGAATTGTAAATACGGTTGAATTGCGTAATGTTGTAAAACAATTCCAGGGATTCTTTAATGCAGCAAGTCGAAGAAAGATAATTGCTTCTTTTGATGGAACGATCGATAAAAAATCAACTTTGTATATGTCTATTCTTTCCGCAATTTGTGGTGTAAAAGAAAGAAAGCCAGAAACTATTATTAAAGCTGTGATTTCAGGTGGTGCTGATTTAGAAAATCCAATAAAAATGGATCTTTTGAGATATAGCGCGACAGATTTATTCTGGTCATTGATACATTCTACAACAGGATTTAATACTTCTGAAAAGATTGATGACCTAACAAATCATGTTGTATTAAGTGCAATATCTAGAACAATGTCGAGTGATGTTTTAAGTGGATTAGAAAATAAGTATTCAGATATTCATAGTGGATTTTGTTACGATCTTATTTTTAACTGGATTCATGGAGAAGATAAAAACTCATTTAAAAGTATTGCGGATTATGTAACAAGGAATCTTTCTTTATTAGATCGTTTCAATCAGTTTGAAATCAAAGATTTATTTGAAACAGATGTTTTACCTATCATTGATGAAATTATCCTTTCTAAATTAATGTATGCCATTATCAATCGAACTATAGATAGTGATTCTGTTATTCGTATCGTTGAAAAACGGAGAACTTCAGCATGGTATGAAGATTATACTTATTTCTATGAGGGAATCTACCAAGTTGCATTGATGAATCAATTCTATGAATCACATTTAAATAGTTTCCATCATGTAGAAGCCAAAGAGATGTGGGATGCTTATACAAATGATTATTATCAGATGGATACGTACTATAGAGCATTTCATATTTCCTTTTCGACATGTTTACAAACACTCTATCCTTCATTGGATGATTCATTCAAAGATTTAGCAGTTTATGTTGAAAAAGAATATAAGAACTGGTATTTAGATCAATTAGCATCTAACTGGAATCATGTCATAGAATCAGATTTAGGAAGTACTGGAAAGATAAGTGGAATTGCGCAACAAACAGATTTTTATCAAGATGTTGTAAAGAATGTAGATGGCAAGGTATTTGTCATTATATCGGATGCAATGCGTTATGATGTGGCGTATTCTTTGGCAAAACAATTAGAAATTGAAACAAAAGCAGATGTAGAAATCTCAGCACAGCAAGGTATCTACCCTACTATTACAAAGTATGGTATGGCAGCACTGCTTCCACATAAGATATTAGAAGCTGTTGAAAATAATGGTACGACGAAGGTACTTGTAGATGGTCGTTCTAGTGAAATGAGTGATCGAGATGGTATTTTAAAGTCTTATAGTGAAAATAGTTTAGCTTTGAAGTATAAAGATGTTATGTCAATGAAGCGTGATGACAGGCGTGCTGCGGTTAAAGGAAAAGATATCATTTATATCTACCATGATACAATCGATGCTTCGAGTCATAATGATGAAAATTCTGTTTTTGATGCATGTGATAAAACAATCAGTGAAATCAAGAATCTGGTCAATGTGATTTGTAATGAGCTTCAGGGATTAAATGTCATTATTACATCTGACCATGGTTTTTTATATACATATCAAGAATTCGCAGAGTTAGATATGATGGAACGCTCTTCATTTAAAAAGGATATCATTGAACAAGGCCGTCGTTATGTGATCACAAATGATTCTGCAAAGCCTGACTTCTTAATGTCTGTAAAAGGTATTTATAACGATGCCAATATGCTTGGATTTACACCTAGAGAAAATATTCGTGTGAAAGGTGCTGGTGGCCGTAACTTTGTTCATGGTGGAATTAGTTTACAGGAAATTTGTGTACCTGTTATTAAATATAAATATTTAAGATCTGGTTATAAGGCGTATAGAATCAATAAAGATAAGTATGATGCAAAACCAGTAAGTATAGCTCTTCTTTCTTCTAATAGAAAAATAAGCAATATGATTTTTAATTTAAGTTTCTATCAAAAAGAAGCAGTTAAGGATAATTATGTCCCATGTACTTATAATATTCATATTGAAGATGCAGTAGGCAACATTGTTAGTGATACACAAAAGATTATCGCCGATAAGACAAGCACTGTTGCAAAAGATAGAGAGTTTAAATGTACATTTAATTTGAAATCTCAAAAGTTCAGTAATATAGAAACGTATTATCTTGTAATTGCTGACGAAAAAGGCATCCAGGTTCCAATAAAAGAAGAAATGCAAATTGATATTGCAATGGCAATAGATGAATTTGATTTCTTTAGTTAGGTGGTAATAAGTATGGCAAATAAAATAGGAAGATTAACAGAAATCGATGTTCGTGATCTTTGGAAACATGAGCAATATGATTTTTCAAATTGGTTGGCTAAAGAAGAAAACATGCAATTATTAGATGATGAAATTGGCCTGACTTTAACAGATGTGAATAAAGAAGTATTTATTGGTTCTTATCGATGTGATTTGGTGGCAAAGGATGAAACAACAGGCAAAGTTGTTATTGTTGAAAATCAATTAGAAGCTACTAATCATGATCACTTAGGAAAAATTATCACTTATGCGGCTGGATTAGATTCCAAAACTGTTGTTTGGATTGTTAAAGAGGCTAGAGAAGAACACAAAGCAGCTGTTGAATGGCTAAACAATAACACTTCGGAAGATATTGGTTTCTTTTTAATTGAATTGCATGCTTATAAGATTGGTGATTCTATACCTGCACCTATGTTTAAAGTGATTGAGAAACCAAATAATTTTACGAAAGTTTCCAAACAAAATTATTCGGATAAGGAATTAAATCGCTCACAAAATGAAAGACTTATATTTTGGGAAGAATTTAACAAAGTATTAATTGAAAATGGGAAACCATTTAATGTTAGAAAGGCTACTACAGATCATTGGTATGATGTGGCTATCGGTACAAGTGAAGCTCATTTAGCAATCAACCTAGTTAATAAAGAAAACAAAATTGTTTTAGAGCTGTATATTACCGATAATAAGAATTTATTTGATCAAATGTATAATGAGAAAGATAAAATCGAGTCTAAGCTAGATATGACTTTAAATTGGGAGAGATTAGATGATAAAAAAGCATCTAGAATTAAATATGATATACCAGGATTAAATTTTTCAAATCATTCAAACTATCCATATTTAATGAATCAATGTATTGAAAAAATCATTTTAATGCGTGAAGTATTTAAAAAATATATTTAAGGACTTTATGTCCTTACCTATGCAGATGTGGCGCATCGGCGGGCGCATTATCCTTATGGATAAAGGTATGCTAGGTTCGACTCCTAGCCTTCTGCACTATATTTAAGCACAGTTTTAGGAGGTTCTTATGGCAGATAGAGAGGAAATAAAGGCAAAGCTAAGAGATAATTTTGCTGGTAAAATAGTACGAAAAGATCTCACAAAGAAAATTAAAGAAGGAGCTAATGTCCCAGTTTATGTGCTTGAGTTTCTTCTTGGGCAATATTGTGGATCTGATGATGAAGAAATTATTGAACAAGGTGTAGAAAAAGTTAAAAAGATTCTTGCTGATAACTTTGTAAGGCCAGATGAAGCCCAAAAGACTTTATCTATTTTGCGTTCTAAAGGTTTTTATACTGTTATTGATAAAGTGACAATTAACTTAAACATTAGAACAGATACATATGAAGCAGAATTTTCTAATTTAGGAATAACTGGTATTCCAATTTCAGAAGAATACCCAGAAAAGTTTGATCGTTTATTGTGTGGCGGTATATGGTGCATAGTACAACTAGAATATGAATATAACGAAGAAGATAAGCATTCAAATCCAATTAAGATTGCAAAGCTAACCCCTATTCAAATGCCACATGTTGATATCAATGAATTAAAAGAGGGACGTAAGGCATTTACAAAAGAAGAGTGGATGGATATTTTACTTCGTTCGATTGGTATGGAACCAGATCAATTATCTGAAAGAGAAAAATGGTTGTTATTACTTCGTTTAGTACCACTTGTAGAAAATAATTACAATCTTTGTGAATTGGGCCCTAGAAGTACTGGTAAGTCTCATATCTATAAAGAAATATCACCAAATAGTATTCTAGTATCTGGCGGTCAAACTACTGTAGCTAATCTTTTCTATAACATGGGAAAACGTACAGTTGGACTAGTAGGATTATGGGATTGTGTCGCCTTTGATGAAGTAGCCGGAATCAAGTTTAAAGATAAAGATGGAATCCAAATTATGAAGGATTATATGGCGTCTGGATCTTTCGCACGTGGTAAAGAAGAAAAAGCAGCTAGTGCATCTATGGTGTTTGTTGGAAACATTAATCAAAGCGTTGATGTACTTTTAAAGACTTCATCGTTATTTGATCCATTTCCACATGAAATGGGAACAGATACGGCTTTCTTAGATAGAATTCACTGTTATTTACCTGGATGGGAAGTACCTAAGTTTAGACCAGATCATTTTACTGATGATTATGGTTTTATTACGGATTATTTTGCTGAATTTATTCGTGAATTAAGAAAAACACAGGAAAGTGATGCATTAGATAAATACTTCAAATTAGGAAAAAATTTGAATCAAAGAGATACAATCTCTGTAAGAAAAACAGTTTCCGGCCTAGTTAAACTTTTATATCCAAATGAAGACTATACAAAGGAACAATTAGAAGAGATTTTACGCATCGCTCTAGAAATGAGAAGACGTGTCAAAGAGCAGTTAAAGAAAATCGGTGGCATGGAATTCTATGATGTGAATTTTTCATATATTGATAATGATACATTTGAAGAAAATTATGTCTCCGTTCCTGAACAAGGATCCAGTACATTAATTCCTGAAGGCATGTGTAATCCAGGTCAGGTTTATACCGTATCAACTGGTAAATCAGGAATGATTGGCTTATTCCGACTTGAATCGCAGATTCTACCTGGAAATGGAAAACTGACTTGTAATGGTATTGGAAGTGCTCGTGAAGCGAGAGAAAGTACACAAAATGCATTTAATTATTTGAAGGCAAACAGTAATCGTATCAGCCAATCGATCAGTACAACAACAAAAGATTACATCATTCAGTACCAGGATTTGCAAGGCATCGGTATGACAGATACATTATCCTTACCTACTTTAATCGCATTATGTTCTATTGCCATTCAAAAACCAGCAGTAAGTTCACTTGCTGTTTTAGGAGATATCAGCGTAAGTGGAACCGTATCAAAAGTGGATAATCTGGCAAATACTTTACAAGTATGTCTGGATTCCGGAGCAAAGAAAGTATTGCTTCCAATCACTTCAGCAGTTGACTTAGGAACAGTTCCACCGGAACTTGTAGGATGCTTTAATTTGATATTCTTTAACAATGCAGAAGATGCCGTGTTTAAAGCATTAGGGGTGGAATAAATGAATGAAATTATTTTATGGCTAGCAAATAATACAGCGACTACAATTTTTAGTTTAGTTTTAGGATCAATTTTAACAACAATATATCAAAATAGAAAATATATAAATATATTCTTTAAAACATTAGTTCATAGAAATCAAGAATACAGAATAAGCTATGCTTATTTATTTAGAATTAAGGTGGATAATGAATATTTATTAATCAAGGGGAATCGAATTGATCAATATCAACCTGTTGGTGGAGTTTATAAATATTATGATTCATTTAAAGATAAATTAGAAAAATGGGAAATCAAAAATGAGAAAAATAGAGATTTTTACGATTCTAAGGATTTAAGAATTTTTATAAAAGGTAAATACATAATATCTTTTTTTAAATGGATTGAATCTAGTTTTAATAGAGAAATAGATTGCAAAAGAGAATTTATAGAAGAATTGATTGAACCTGGCTATTTAAATATTGAGGAATTAAAAACAATTCAATTTGAATATTTAAAACGTATAAATTCCGGAATCCACTATTCACCACATTTTAAATGTAATGAAATACTAATCTTTGACATTTATGACGTATTGAATTTATCTAGTGATGCAATTGAAAAATTAAAAAAGATCAATAACAATAAATTGCTTTTTGTTACTGCTGATGAAATAGAAAAACAATGTGTTCAATTAGATGGAATTTCAAAAAAAATAGGAGCACACTCAATATACATTGAATAGTTCAAGGAGGAAATGCTATTGAAAGTAACATATTCTAAAGATATAAAATCTCTTTTTGAAGAGATTGATGTAAGTGATACTGATTACGAAAAAGCAATAAATAGATATTCGTCAATTAGTGAATATTTAGCTAAATCTGAGTTAGAAAAATATAATCCCAAAGTTTTTGTGCAAGGTTCTTTTAAGCTGGGTACACCAATTAAGCCGTTGGTAGAAGACGGGGCATATGACATTGATATTGTTGTAGAATTAACAGAATTATCGAAAAATGATATTACTCAGAAACAGCTAAAAAAATTAGTTGGAGAAGAATTACTTAATTATGCTAAAAGCAATAATATGGCATCATTTCCTGAAAATGGAAAAAGATGTTGGACAATTAAATATGTTGATGGGCATAATTTTCATATTGATGTTTTACCGTCAATACCCAATTTATCAAAAGACAATAATGAAATAGCATTTACTGATAAAAGAAATCTAGAATATGACAGAATAACCGAGAAATGGAATATATCAAATCCTCAAGATTATTTCAAATGGTTTCTAAATTTATCAAAACACTCGGAGTATAAAAAAAGATATGCACTTTACAATAAGTTAGATGTTGAAAGAATACCGGATTATAAAATTAAAACGCCACTTCAAAGAGTTGTTCAAATATTGAAAAGACATGCAGAATTGATGTTTTCTGATGATTTGGAGTATAAACCTTCTTCGATTATCATTACTACTTTGACAGCCAAAGCCTATTCTCATGTTCAAAATGGCGATTATTCCTTCAACCAACTAATCAAAATAATTGTGAATAATTTAGAAAATGAGCTTGATTTTCAAATGGGAAATTATATGGTTTTAAATCCTGTTGATAAACGAGAGAATTTATCTATTAAATGGAATGATGTCATATACTATAATCATTTTAAAAGATGGGTCAACCAATTGAAATTTGACTTTTCTGTCGATGAGGCAAAATATAATTCTAATGAAGAATTTAATCTGATGAAAAGAAGTCTAATAAATGGAAAGCCAGAGACTCATCAATTACAATCAATTATTGACTCAATCCCATACCATAAAAAAATGATGTGGGAAAATCAAATTTGGAAGGATGTTCATTTAAAATGTTTTTTGATTAAGAACAAAAGAAAAGTACGAGAACTGGAATCTGGAGAAAGAATATCTAAAAATTTATCATTAAGGTTTGAAGCATATTCTAATAATATAAGCTTATATAAAATATATTGGCAGATTACAAACACTGGTTTTGAAGCACAACAATTCGGCCAGTTACGTGGAGACTTTTACGATTCTGAATTGGTTGAAGGAAATCAGGTTAGAAATGAGAGTACAGCGTATTTTGGTAAGCACTATGTTGAAGCCTTTTTAGTGAATGAACAAAATCAATGCGTTGGACGTAGCTATCCATTTGTTGTAAATATTGAATAGGACTGACTATAATGAAAAAATTTAATGAAGGAGATGTTGTTTATTTTATTTCTTCTTCTGTTTTTATCAAGAAAGCCACTGTTATTCGTAATGCTGGTGGATTTTGTACAATACGATTTTCAGATGGTAATTGTGGTACTTCTGGAACACGTGTTCGTGAAAGTAAATTGTATCGTACAGAAGAAGAGGCAAAGAAAGTTGTTGAACAACATCAAAATGCAAACAAGTGGAGATGATGATTTCACCTCCACCTTTTACTTTGGATTGGCAAATACAATACCACCCATTCTTGATCTATAGTAATCAAGAGTGTAGGTGTTTGTTTGCCAGTCCTTTTTTGCATCTTCAAACGTATTGGTAATACCATCATAGTTCCCATCCTGAATTGTAATGTTATTGCCATCTACTTTTAAAACAATACCAACATGGTTTTTACCAATACCAGAAAATACGGCTCCTGCTTTGGGTGTAGTGGATCTTTCAAATTTATCTGGATGTGCTTTTAGTAGTTCATCTACACAATCCCATCCATTACCAGTAAAGCCAGGATCATAGCCATAGAGTTCATAGAATCTTCCCCAAGCAAACCATGTGCATTGGCCATATAAGCCTGTTTTAGCATATGGATTCTTTGTAATCCAAGCTTCTAGATTATTAAAATTTGGATTGGTTCCACCTCTAAAAGTAATACCGACATATTGCATTACATGATCTACATAGGATGGATCTCCATACCCTGATACATTTAATTCTTGTTTTTTCATATCGGAGAATTGTTGTGCATTGTATTTGGAATAACCACCAAAATTAGAAATTGCCCAATCAATATATCCAGATCCATAGTTGTATCCTTGAAGTGCAAGATAGATATGTTCTGTATCGGACGGATCTTTAACATTTGCTTTTTTAACACAATCTGAAAAAGTATGTGTACCAACATCTATGGAATACTCCGGTTCTGTAATACCATTAGGAACTCTAGGATATTTTGTATTGTATCCTGATTCACTAGCTTGCATTGGATCACTTCCTTTACCACCAGATTCCTGCATCATAATCGCTTGAAGCAAAGATACATAATCTTCTATATCGTATTCTATTGCATATTTTCGAATTGTATCTTCATACGCAATGACTTCTTCACTTAAAGAAACAATTTCACTATTTGATCCCCCATCTTGTGCAAGCACACTAAATGTTCCAATAAACAAAGTAACAACAAGTAATAAAATCAATCCTGTTCCAAAAGAAAAGAGTGTATTCAATGTCGATACACTCTTTTTAACCACTTCTATTGATGTTTTTATTACTTTAGTTGTACTCTTAACAGCCGGTTGTGTCACTACTTTATCCGTTGTTTGTTTAATCTTTGAAGCATTCACTTTATTCACAACATGCTTCTTTGCCTTGGATATATAAGAAATTCTTTGTGGCTGAACAGCATGGCCTGATTCAATAATCGCTTTCTTATTAGATGATTTGATCTTATATTCGTGATGCTTTTGTTTAATAAACTTTGTAGTACGATGTTTAGATTCAATCACAGTTTGTTTTGCTGCAACACTTACTTTATTTGTAGCCTGTATCTGTGGATTGGATTTAACAGAAGCTTCTTCTTTTCTATCAACATTTTTATTATGAATTGTTTGCTGTTTAATAAAATGCTGAATATTTCCTTTTGTATCCTTTGTTTTGATAGCTTGCATTTTTTGCTTTGTCTTAATATCTCTCAAATTCATCAACTCCTTTGTATGTAAAAAAGCAGAAAGTAAATTCTGCTTAGTTGAATAGGAGTTTTCTATCTCCTGGTTTAGTTGTATTGAGATCGTACAATAATCCTTTTGGCATCTTATTCACAAAAGGAACAATGGAACCTCCATACTTGATTAATCCAGATCCAGTTGGTGCATTTGTAATGTATCCCATCTGTTCTTCTGAAATATTTAGAAGTCTTGCTAAATCTTCTCTATCATTGGCGGATTGGTTTAACATCACAATGAATTCAGAGTTTGATAGCATGCTTGTACCTTGTTGAGAGGAAAGAAGATATTTAACATTTTGTGTTATTCCTGTAGGATACGCATCTCTTTTACGGAATTGTCTCCATGCAGATGCAAAGAAGGTTGCACTTTCTTCACTTTCAAAGATAACGTGAATCTCATCAATGAAGACATGCGTGCGTTTTCCTTTTCTCCAATTTTCATTGACACGATTGATAATGGCATCCGTAATCACGAGTAATCCCATCGTCTTTAGTTGTTTTCCTAAATTAAAGATATTGAAAGATAGGATTCTAGATTTGATATCTACATTGGTTTCATGGGCAAAAATGTTCAAGGATCCATTTGTAAATAATTCAAGCTTAATAGCTAATGATTTAGCTTCTGGTTCATTTTGTTCCAGTAGCTTGTTGTATAGGTGCTTTAATGTGGGAATATAGTTATTTTTCATGGCATCCTGATAAACCAAAGATACACAACGATCGATAATAGAACGATCAATAGGGGATATACCACCATGATTTGTATCTAACTGTTCAAATAAAGACATGATAAATTGAGATTTATCTGCAATCGCATTACCACTATCTCCATACCCTTCTGACATATCCATGGCATTGATATAATCTTTACTGTTCGTACCAATACGAATGATTTGTCCTTTCATCGCTTTAATGATTGGATCATATTCACCTTCTGGATCCGCAATAATAATATCGTCATTCGTAGACAGAATTAAGAATTCAATTTCTTCTTTCGTAAGAAAAGATTTACCTGATCCAGGAATACCCAATACAAAAGAATTTGGATTTTGTAATAAAGCTTTGTTACAAAGAATTGGATTGTTGGTAATGGCATTCTGTCCATACCAAATACCACCTTTCTGCATGATTTCATGGGCTCTAAAGGGAATAAATACAGCAGCACTTTCTGTAAGCAGGGTACGAGTGATATTGAGTTTGTTGACTCCAATAGGAAGGGCTGTTTGTAGACCATCCAATTGTCTTTTTGAAAAGTAGAGCGTTTCAAGCTCACATACATATTTTCGAGCTACTGCTTTTAATGTTTCACTATCTTTATCCAGTTCTTCTAAAGAGTCGGCAAGATGAACAACCGTAATATTACAAAGCATCATTCTTTGATCTCGTACAATTAAATCATCTAAGAATTCTTTACATTCCTTACGTTGTAGCTCCATGTCATAAGGAATAATGGCTGAAAAGTTATTGTTACGATTTTGTTTCATTTGCCAATCCGTAATGTTCTTTTCAACACCTAAGAATTTATTTTCTACTTCACGAACTGCTTCATCAGTAGGAATCGTAATAATGTCCATAGAATACATCAAGTTCTTATTTAAATCGCAAAGTTCGGATACAAACTCGTCTTTTAAAAAGCCTGGATAATTGCTTAAATAAAGAACTCTTCCATATTTACCATCAAATTCAAAATATTTGTTGTGGTATTTGCTCATTCTAGGTGTAATCAAATCTTTAAAGGAATGACCTTTTTTTGCTAAATCATTGATATCCAATGTAAATTCTTCTGTTTCATTTCGATAAAAGTCATGGAGGATTTTTAATCGTTCTTCGGCATTTAATTCAATACAGGAAGAGCCAAGTCTTGCAAATAAGGTAGAATACTCAGCGGTAATTCTGGAGAAAGTAAATCTTGCTTCTTCGATACTGTTTTTAAAGATGGTAACTGTAATATATTTTTCCTGGATAATATCATCACTTTCAGATAGTTTATCCAAAAGCATATTGTTGTATTCTTCGCGATATGGATCTAAGTTATCTTGTTTTAATGGAATCAAGATATCCTCTTTAAACTTCTTGATATCCACTTTTCGATTGTTGATAGTTATCTTTGTCATCACAGAAGAATCAAAAGAATTCAGTAAATCACTATAGCTTAAAAAGAGATTGTTTTTATCTTCTCCAGAAGCAATCTTATAGTTGATATCTAAGAAGCGATAACTCTTTGTATATTTATTACCAGATTTAAAAATACCATCCTTATAGATTGTGTCTACCGGGATGGTATCCTGAACAGTTTTAGGCACTCTTGTTTTTTCTTTGTTGAGCTTTTTCAATCTTTCGTAGCTTTTTATCATGTACAATTGACTCCTTTCTTGATTGATTAATGAATGGTTCAAGTATTTCGCAATAAAGATTAAATGGCACATTAATCAAATTCCTTGTAGACAACATAAAAGAAGATATTGCCATTTTCACAATATCTTCTGTATACATTCCTTGAAAACGAATAAATCCAAATGCTGCAAATGGTGCAGCACCAAGCATACACAACCAGCTTGTCATTTCTGTACCTAATCGATCTTTACATAAAAAATACAAACCACACGCAATAATACAGGCAATGATAGAAAAGATGCTTTGTCTAAGGGATAATCCAAAGAAAATACTTTCCGTATAATCTCTTATTTCTTTGTTGATTTTGATTTCAAAATTAGAGTTCATCAGCAAAATCCTCATGAATAACATCTAATGGAATAGACGATGCAAATAAGATGTTATCAATAGGAATAACCATCTTTCCACCATCACGACGAACAATGATTTTATCTTTTTCATGTTCTACTTTATACATCAATTTCTCTATTAATGGTAAAGTTGAAGATTCAACAATATCCAATGAATCTCCGGTTTTTAATACAACTTTGTTTAAAATATAATCTTTCATGTTACGTTCCTTTCCTGCCAAAAAGGCATAATAAAAGCAGGAACAATATGCTCCTGCAGTAGTAATTAAAATAGTAATGATAAGTAATCCTGCCTTGAGTCAAGTATTCTAATAATTTCAATATTCTCTTCATTGACATTATAGAATACAAGTTGCTTAGATACGATTAAATAGCGAAATGGTGTATCTATGTCGAAACGATCTGACATTTTAGGACCTAGATAAGGATTATCTTTTAATAATGAAATTGTATCTACAATATTGTTTTTAAGTTTTTTTGCGGCTTGATCGTTATGAAACTGATTAATAATATAATTTTCGGTATTAAGAAGATCATCAATTGCTGCTTTTTTATAAATAATCTTCATTTTACAAACCTAACATCTTTTTGGCTTCTTCTTCTGAATAAGATTCAGTACAATTCATACCAATTTCTAATTCTTTCATTAATTTAGATAAAGCTTTTGCTTTCATCTTTTCAGCATTATCTTCGGTCACAGAAAATGGAAAACCACCTGTATTTAATACTTGCTGAAAAAATACATTTACGGCATCCGTTAGAGTTAAACCATTTTTCGCAAAAACTTCTTCTAATTCATTCTTGATTTCTGAGTTCATGCGAATTCTAAATACATCATCTTTTTGAGCATTGATTACGTTACGCATAATTAACACTTCCTTTCGTATATATTATAATCAGTTTTTTACAAAATATCAACAAATGTGGTAACTGAGTAGCTACATATTATAGTCCCATCATTTCTTTAACAATTCTGTCTGACATCTTGATTGTTCCTACTAGAACTAACATGTTGAATATCAATTCTCCAATATAGCTCCATACCATAGATACACTAGATGCTGTTGAATCTACTACCGGTGGACTTGATGCAAAGGCAGAGAAGATAATACAGGAAAGGACAATGATAGCTCCTTCTAAACACACTCCTGCATAGCTTTTAATAAAGGTAAAAGCTGTATTTTGTGTGCTTTCTCCTGCAGCTGCTGCAAGTGGAATCGGAGATATAGCTGTATACATGTATAGTTTAAAGAATCTTCCATATACTGTTAAAATCATCACGAAAGATAATATTGTGATAAATATAGATCCTAGTAAGGTTACTGCCCATAATGGAATGGATTCTAGAAAACCGGTATTACTTACTGCATCTACAATTTCTTGTGGAATCACTGTTTCATTGGATACTCCAAGTCCTACAGTTTCTGTAATCGATTGAATGATACCCTGTACAATTTCAAAGATTTTCGTCATTAGTTCCATTCCATAAAGTACTAGGGTTCTTGCGATGATAAATCTTAGAAATAGTTTGAAGGCTTGCTCTGGACGTTTGACATCCTGCCAGCTTGTACAGGTTCGTATTAATCCCCATACAAAGAAAAGTACAAGAAGGGCAAGACCAATAGCTTGTAAACCTTCATGTACTTTTACAATGATTTTCCATATATCTCCACCTTTAAATGTTTCTGGAGATTCAGTCAGTAACAACCATATTTCAGCAAGTTTAGAATTCCAGGTATTGATTGCACTTGTTAGGTTATCGATGATTCCATCCATATATTAACCTACAATAATATTCAAAATCTCTTTAGCAAAGGTAATTACAATACCACCAGCTACTGTCATAAATCCATTGGCTCTCTGGCTTGGATCATGGCTTTTTAAAGATAAACCAACCTGTACGATTCCAAAGCCTAATAGAATCATGCCAATAGCACGTATAAGTCCAAACATAAAATCACTGAAATTATTGACTACAGTGACTGGATCATTAGCTGCATAGACAGGTGTTATAAAGTTTGTGATGAGTATCAATGCTGTATAAGCATAGAACACTACTTTTCTAATTGTTTTTGTTTTCTTCATTTTCTTTGATCTCCTTTACATATTTTTCTACTTCTTCTTGATCTAACAATTCATATTCGTTATCAGTCAAAAGAATATTTTGCCAATCATCAATGAAATGATACGTTTGCCCATGAATATAAGGCTCTCGTCCTCCATCCAATGTCTGCTTAATATTTGGATGTTTTAATAAATCATATTTTTTATCTTTAACAGGGCGTTCTCCCTTAATAAAAAGAAGTCCATAGTTGTTATCCAACAATCGAACTTCATCTGCGGTTAAAAGCTCTCTTCCTGTCTGTTGATAATTTGTAGAATAATTACCACTTCTTCCTTCAGATTTGCCATACGTATTTGTATCCAATGTTTCTTTTCCCAGCAATTCACTGATGTATTTATGTGTACTTTGTTCATTACCACCTAGGTAATACGTTTCATCACAGTTACCTAAAATGGATTCCCAGCTATCTTTGTATAACGCTTTGATCTGAGCCAGGTTCTGTAAAATAATGGATACAAAGATCTGTCTTGAACGCATCGTTGAAAGAAGTTTATCAAATTCATCTGGTAAAGCAACATTGGCAAATTCATCCATCAAGAAATGGACGGGTACAGGAAGTTCTCCACCATGTACATAATCCGCCTGGTAATACAACATTTGAAATAACTGGGTGTACAACATTCCAACTACAAAATTGAATGTGGAATCGTTGTCTGGAATAATCGCAAATAAAGCCGTTTTTCTTTCTCCAATCTGTTCTAATTCCATCTCGTCATATTTGGTTAATGATGCAAGTTCTTCCAAATTAAAAGCAGCAAGTCTTACACCAACCGAAATCAGAATCGATTTGGCGGTTTTACCAGAGACAAATTGTCAAGGACTTTTTCATCAAATTCACAAAAAAGCCACAAAAAAAGTGCCAGAAGCAGATTTTAGCTCCTGACACTTTTGCGGATGGGTTATTTGCTCCTGCTTAACAGTTCGTCGCAAAGGTACGCATATTCCGGCAGTTGGCCGATATAGGGTTTCCAGCGCCGCTTAATCTCGGCCAGTTCCAGCGGATCGGCGTCCTCGAAGTCATGGTCGTTTCCGGTCATTCCAAAAACATCCAGTGCTATATCATTCAAGCACTCATAACAAAGGCCAGCAGCGGACTCTATCCAGTTGCCGGTATCAATATAGACTGGGTCGATAGATATTGCCAGCCACACATAGCCGACCTTGTCCGACCAAACCAAATCATAAGCAGTCATTTGTTGGATGTGTTTCTCGAACACTTTACGGACGCGCTCAATCTCATTTTTCTCTTTTTCTGTGTACAGCATTTTCATGTCCTCCTTAGATAAAAGTTTTGGTGCGTACCACTATCAGTTTAGCACAAGGCGGCTTCGTTTATCAGTCTTTCACATCTGCTGAATTTCGTTTTTGAGCATACGCTTGATTTTGTCGCTCATGGTTTCGGTGCTGGTATCGCTGAAATGGACGCGCACCTTGTAGGTGGTCTTGCCGATTTTCTTTACCAGCGCGGGGGCGTCCTCCGACGCTCTGGCCGGGGTGGTGTCTGCGGTCTGCATGGTACGGGTTTCTTCGCTCATGGCGCTCCTTTCTCCGGGCGGGGCTGCGCCGTCCGGCAAAACAATTATTCGCTCTTACGGTTCACAAGGTCTTTCGCCGCCTGCCTGGTGGCTCCGGCGTTTTCCTCCCGGAAGTTCTTCCCGGCAAAGAGGATCGGGGCGCACCGTTCCAGGATACGGTCATAGATACGGGCGTGGGCCAGGTCGGGCGGGTTCTTGAGTTCGGCCAGCTTCAGGTTGGTGGTGATTATCATGGGCCTGCGGCTGCGGTAGCGG
>ENA-OPCY01000378-OPCY01000378.1-human-gut-metagenome-genome-assembly--contig:-NODE-378-length-34227-cov-7.238148_pt1 | contig 34227 bp, 22 predicted proteins | sample MGYA00241568_ERZ501487 | MGnify/ENA primary metagenome ERZ501487 (study PRJEB25962, sample SAMEA2042574) | human gut metagenome | biome: human gut; feature: human-associated habitat; material: faeces... | reverse complement strand
AGCTCCCAATCACGGTTCTTATTTTGCCTATGCGCGGCTCATTGCTCGCGTAACTTTCAATTTAATTCCCCTGCGACGCATAATCCTTCGCATAGTAGTTCAGGAAGTACTCAAAGCGCTTGGCGATGAGCTTACGTCCTTTTACATTCAGGTGAAGATTGTCGGTCAGATATTCTTTTGCATTGTCCTCGGTGATGCTGCCGTACAGGTTATCCATAAAGGAAACACTGTGCAGGTTTGCGGAGTAGCACTCCTTGATCACGTAAGTGGACAGGACATCGCGGTTGTTATAGATATACATATCGGAACTTACATAATCCCCATTCTCATCCACTGCGTAAGCATAAGTGGGAGACATTACAATAATACGGATCTGCGGATACAGGCTCTGCAGAACATCCAGGCTGGCCTCCAGATTACCCGTGAACTGCGTCGGATCGGTAGGGTTATCATCGTTGTACATGGGATTACCCAGGAGATAATCGGTGGCATCGTACATGATTGCCACAGTATCAATGGTATTGAAATCCAGCGTTTTCAGGGTATTGATCACTTCTTCCGCATCGGCGGGAGTTTTATCACCCAGCTGTTCAGCTGCCTGTACGTAATAGTTATCGATCGGGGCACCGGTTGCCAGACTCACCAGCCAATACAGGCAATAAGCATCCATAGCGGCAACGGTGGGATCAAAGTTCAGCTCCTGTGCAGCTAGATAACTTCCGCTGATGGAACAGTTGTATACGTTGGCACCGGTTTCCTTAGCAATCAGGTTCGCCAGACTGTCGGAAGAATCCCGGTCGTCCGCAAACGGAGCATTTCCGAATAGTACAATATTGGAAGCATCGGTGATCACCATCTGACCGTTCTCATCCGTCAGAGGGAGGATGGAATCCCAACTGTCATCGTAGGAACCCTGTCCGTCCTTGAAAATATCGGACTGGCTGACTCTCTGTCCCCAATGTGTGAAGCGGTAGGCTACAAGTCCTATCACTATAATCATGACCAGCGCAAAAAAGACATGGACATTCAAAAAACGTCGGATGCCGGCAGGAGCAGGAGCCTTGTCTTCTTCCGGATAATCTTCCTCTTCATATTCTTCTGAAAAATCGTCATACTCGTCTGCCTTTGGAGAGACATCGGAAGTCTGCTTTTTATTTGACTTATGTGCGGATTTACCAGAATCTGTGTCTTGCATAGTTTCGTTTTCCAGGTCTACAATCTCAATATCCGGCATGCCATTCACCGGTGATGTGTGGATATTATGGTTGCTATCATTTCGTTTCATGAATTAAATCTCTCCATTTCAAGTATCTGCCATTGTGGTCAAAATAAGTTATTCTGATTTTACTATTATACGGAAAGAAAGTCCATAATATTAGAAAGATTTAAGAAATTCTGAAGAAATGGGCGAATGCCTTGATGTGGAGAAAATACAATGTTATAATGTTACGGAATTGTTACACTGAAGGACTATATGCAGAAGGGACAGATAAAATGAAAAAATTATTTAACCATACAAAGCGTCCGGAACGCAATTGGGAAGAAGACGTACAGGATGGTTACGATTGGGACGAGGAACAGGAAGGCGAAGAGTATTATGCCGATGATGAGGAGTACACCGGAGAAGAAGACGGCGAAGAGTACTACGCCGATGATGAGGAGTACACCGGAGAAGACGGCGAAGAGTACTACGCCGATGATGAGGAGTACACCGGGGAAGAAGACGGCGAGGAATACTACGCCGATGATGAGGAGTACACCGGGGAAGAAGACGGTGAAGAGTATTACGCCGATGATGAGGAGTACACCGGAGAAGAAGACGGCGAAGAGTACTACGCCGATAATGAGGAGTACACCGGAGAAGACGGCGAGGAGTACTACGCCGATGATGAGGAGTACACCGGAGAAGAAGACGGTGAAGAGTACTACGCCGATGATGAAGAGTATACCGGAGAGGACGAAGACGGCGAAGAGTATTATGCCGACGAGGAAGAACTCTATGATGAGGAATCCGGCTATGAATATGAGGACGATGTAAAAACATCCAAAAAGCAGGGAAAAAAGAAATTCGCCGCTATCTGGTCGAAATTCCTGAATATGAGTGCTATGGACCGGATCATGGCAGCCACCGGTGTGGCAGTACTGATCTTAGCAATTGTGACCGGTAGCGTGTATGCCAGTGCCCGTATGGTGGACAATCAGGTGTCGGAGTTTGTCAGCGTTGGCACCCAGTTAGACGGGATCCATATGATCGGCGAGCAGGGACTGTTAGCGGTGGCAGATGCCACAGTGGCTAAGATCGCGGCAGCGAATGCAGTGGATGAAGACTATGAAGATCAGAAGGAATACGACGAAGCCGAATATACCAACGGTGGTACCGTAGAGCTGGAACTGGTCTCCGTACAGAAGGACCTGAAGATCAAGTTTACCAATAAAAAAAGCGGAAAACTGATCTCCAACGTGCCGTTTGCTGTGACGATCACGGATCCCAAAGGCAAGACCGAGACCTGGTCTGACGATGACATGGACGGTATCATCTATAAGAAGGGCATTACCCCCGGTAACTATACGGTAGCGGTAAATGCTCTGACCGATGAAAAATATAAGGACTATACCCTACCTACCGGAACACAGAAGGTAGAAGTCAAGAAAGATATCGCCTACAAAAAGGTTGATGTATCTAACGAGATCAAGAAGGAATCCGAGATCAACGCGGCAAAAGAGGATACCATGAAAAATGATACCGTGGTAGAGTCTGTGCTGGAAGATACAGTACAGTGGGTAGAAAGTAAGACACTGCCGCCCTCTTATCGCGAAGTAGGAAAGGATAAGATTACCAATCCGGAGACCGTTGCTTACAGCGGTAATTTCCTGCGTATGGCGGCAATAGAACCGACAGCGGCACCAACAGCAGAACCTACGGAAACATCGGAGCCCACAGAAACGACAGAGCCAGTAGAAACAACGAAACCAACAGCAGAACCGACAGAAACAACGAAACCAACAACAGAACCGACAACAGAACCGACAGAAACAACGAAACCAACAGCAGCGCCAACAACAGAACCGACGACGGCACCTACTGTGTCACCCAGTGTATCGCCGTCTCCGACCCCTGCTGCGACACCAACGGCAGTTTTAGAGCCCACGTCCGTAACCGTAGCCGTAGAAGCAGAAGCAACATCACAGATCAAAGTAACGAATTATACGGGTACGGCTACTTATAAGGTGGCTTCGAAAGATGATAAAATTGCGACCGCCCGTGTGGATGCGAACGGTAAGATCACTGTTAAAGGCGTGGCTGCCGGTGACACCACCGTAACCGCAACCGTAACTATGGGATCCGTGACTAAGACACTGGAGCTGGCAGTAAAAGTAACTGCGAAGATGGCAATTACACTGGATAAGACGGCAGTGACCGTATATCCCAAGTCTACCGCTACCGTAACGGCAACCGTCAGCGGAAGCGGCACTGTAACCGCAAGCTCCAGCGACACCAATATTGCCACGGTATCCGTGAACGGCAAGACCATTACCATCACCGGTGTGAAGGCCGGAAGTGCTACCATCACCGCAGTTTATAAAGAAGGTAACAGTGAGGTGAAGGCTACCTGTACGGTAAAGGTCGGAACTTCCAATCCCAGAGAAGATAAGACCACCGTATTAAAAGATACCAGCGGAAGAGAATTATATGTATTGGATGGCAATAACCAATATAGACTTGCACACTATGCGGATTATTACACCTCTTCCAAGTTCTACATTAAAGAAGCAACGAGATATACCGGATGGCAGACGTTGGATGGCAAGGTATATTTCTTCAAGGCAGACGGCGACAAAGTAACAGGTGAACAGGTCATTCAGGGAGCTAAATATAACTTCGCAAGTGATGGATCTCTGGTAGTTGGTTCCGGCACCATGGGTATTGATGTATCCAAGTGGAACGGTACCATTGACTGGAATGCTGTGAAAAATTCCGGAGTGAGTTACGTTATCATTCGTGTGGGATATCGTGGATCTTCCCAGGGTGCACTGATCGAGGATCCTAAGTTCAAGACCAACATTAAGGGAGCAACCGCAGCAGGCATCAAGGTGGGTGTGTACTTCTTCACCCAGGCTGTGGATGAGGTAGAAGCGGTACAGGAAGCTTCCATGGTACTGGATCGTATCAGCGGATATAAGATTTCTTATCCGGTATTTCTGGATGTGGAAGGCAGCGGCGGAAGAGGAGATGCTATCGACTCCGCTACCAGAACCGCAGTCTGCAAGGCATTCTGCAATACGATCAAGAACGCGGGATATACCCCGGGAATCTATGCCAATAAGACCTGGCTGAGTTCCAAGATGGATGCCGGAGCACTGAGCGGTTACAAGATCTGGCTGGCACAGTATGCGAAGACACCTACCTACACCGGAAGATATGATCTGTGGCAGTACCGTTCCAACGGTAAGGTCAGTGGTATCAGCGGAAATGTAGACCTAAACTTAAGCTACTTGGGATATTAAGATTTGCAATAAAGCCCAGACCGACTGCTCGCAGGCGGGTCTGGGGCTTTATTAGCAAATCAAACACACATGAGCAAGTAGGGCAAAGCCCGGAATGCGAATGTGTGTCACGGGTTCGAGAGCACGAAGTGCGCAGAAGCCGTGTTGATATCCCCTCTATTTTATGGTAAAATATCTCTATCTATAGCAAAAATGCGCTCTTTGCGCAGAACGGAGAAAAAATGAGAACTTATCTGGTAACAGGTGGTGCCGGCTTTATCGGTTCCAACTACATTCACTACATGTTCAGGAAATATGACAATGAGATCCGCATCATTAACGTGGACGCCCTGACCTATGCGGGCAACCTGGAGAATCTGAAGGATGTGGAGAAGCGCGACAATTACACTTTCGTGAAGGCCAATATCTGCGACAAGGAAGCCATCAGCAAGATTTTTGCGGAGAACGATATTGATCGTGTGGTACATTTCGCAGCAGAGAGCCATGTGGACAGAAGTATCCGCAATCCGGAGATCTTCGTGCAGACCAACGTGCTGGGTACCGCAGTAATGTTAAACTGCGCCAAGGCAGCCTGGGAGCTTCCAGACGGCAGCTTCAAGGAAGGCAAAAAGTTCCTGCATGTATCTACGGATGAGGTCTACGGATCCCTTCCCGATGATGACAATGCTTTCTTCTACGAGACCACACCTTACGATCCCCACAGCCCTTACTCCGCAAGTAAGGCAAGCTCGGACATGCTGGTGAAGGCATACATGGATACCTATCATTTCCCTGCCAATATCACCAACTGCTCCAACAATTACGGTCCTTTCCAGTTCCCCGAGAAGCTGATTCCTCTGATCATCAACAATGCGCTGCACGGCAAGAAGCTTCCGGTCTACGGTGATGGCAAAAATGTCCGCGACTGGCTGTATGTAGAGGATCATGCGAAGGCGATCGATATGGTACAGGAACAGGGAAGACTGTTTGAAACCTACAATGTAGGCGGACATAACGAGAAGCAGAACATTGAGATCATCCACATCATCATCGAAACTTTGCAGGAGATGCTTCCGGATTCCGATCCCCGCAAGGCACATATTAACAACGATCTGATCACTTACGTGGAAGATCGTAAGGGGCATGACAGAAGATATGCCATCGCGCCGGATAAGATCAAGGCAGAGATCGGCTGGTATCCCGAGACCATGTTCAAGGAAGGCATCCGTAAGACCATCGCCTGGTATTTCGAACATGAAGACTGGATGAACAATGTGACCAGCGGCGATTACCAGAAATACTACAATGAAATGTATGAAGAAAAGTAAAGAATATCTGCTAAATGGGAACGATGAACGTCGTTCCCATTCGGTGTGTTAAAAAACAAGTATTTTAAGGAGGTTTTTATGAAAGGAATTATACTGGCGGGAGGTTCCGGAACCAGACTTTATCCCCTGACAAAAGCAATATCCAAGCAGATCATGCCGGTCTACGATAAACCCATGATCTATTATCCGCTGTCAACACTGATGCTGGCAGATATCAGAGAGGTGCTGATCATTTCCACCCCGAGAGATCTTCCGGTATTCAAAGAGTTATTGGGAGACGGCAGCCAGCTGGGCATGCGTCTCGAGTATACGGTACAGGACAAGCCCCGTGGACTGGCGGATGCCTTTATCATCGGTGCAGAATTCATCGGTAATGACAGAGTAGCGTTGGTGTTGGGAGATAATATTTTCTACGGACAGAGCTTCTCCAGAGTACTGCGTACCGTAGCAGCAAGAGAAAAGGGAGCTACCATTTTCGGTTATTATGTGCGTGATCCCAGAGAGTATGGCGTGGTAGAGTTCGATGAGAACGGCAAGGCACTTTCCATCGAGGAGAAGCCGGAGCATCCCAAGAGCAATTATGCGGTTCCCGGACTGTATTTCTATGATAACGATGTAGTGGAGATCGCGAAGAACGTAAAGCCTTCCGCAAGAGGCGAGATCGAGATCACCAGTATTAATAACGAGTACCTGAACAGAGGAACCCTGCAGGTAGAGACTCTGGGACGTGGCTTTGCATGGCTGGATACCGGCAATCATGATGCTTTACTGGATGCCGCGGATTTCGTGGCAGCCTTCCAGAAGAGACAGGGACTGTACATCTCCTGCATCGAGGAGATCGCTTTCAAACGTGGATTTATCGACAGAGAGCAGCTGTTAGCACTGGCAGAACCGCTTCTTAAGACGAATTACGGAAAATATCTGGTAGAGGTAGCAAATGGACTCTAAGTTGCGGAAAATGGCGATCCTGGCTTCCATGGCAGTGATCCTGCTGGTGGCGCTGGCGGTAATGTATGTGAACAGGGAACAACTGTCATCCACATCCGGTGAGAACATGACAGCGTCCGGAGCGCAGAATGCAGGTGACAGCCAAGCAGTGGATCCTGTGCCGGAGGGTACCGGGGAGACGGATACCGCGGAAGCGGATGGCAGAATTGGCAATGATCTGAAAGCGTTTTTAAAAGACAATACATTTTTTGATCAGGAAGTAAACCCGGTCCTGGAGGCGGCGAAGGATAACAGCAACCGTCTGTCACTGGTAGCGACTTCTATCGAAAAGGATCTGCGTATCCAGATCGTGGATAATGAGGGTACGCCGGTGACCGGGGAGAGCTTTTATGTGCGTTTGGACGGCATGGGAGACTACAAGGATCTGGATCAGGACGGCGTGATCTATATCGGTGATCTGGATTCCGGAGATTATTATGTGGAACTGCTTCCCATCGAAGGCTACAAAGTACCGGTCAGTGAGACCAAAGTGCATGTAAAAGACAAAGTCGAGTATCTGGCGATCGACGATATTTCGCTGTTGATCAAGACGGAGGACGAAGTCGATGCGGCTGCCGAGGACAGCGCCGTGGCAGGTGCTCTGGCGGATGCGGACAAGACGGAGATCCAAAAGCTGCAGACCACATCCGGCAATGCGAAGGTCGGCATCGATGTGTCCAAGTGGAACGATACCATCGACTGGGATAAGGTAAAAAATGCCGGAGTGCAGTTTGCCATCGTTCGTGCGGGCTACCGCGGTTCGGTTACGGGAAGTCTGGTGGAGGATCCACAGTTCATTGCTAACATGAAAGGTGCAACAGCAGCCGGAATTCCGGTGGGCGTGTACTTTTTTACCCAGGCCACAGATGAGAAAGAAGCGGTGGAAGAGGCTTCTGCCGTGCTTGAGCTGATCCGTGATTTCCAACTGACCTATCCCGTATTTATTGATACGGAAGGTGCCGGAGGAAACGGCCGGGCGGACGGGCTGGATGCGGAGACCAGAACACTGGTATGTGAGGCATTCTGCCGGACGATAGAAAATGCGGGATACAAGGCAGGTGTCTATGCCAGCCGCAATTGGTATAACAATAATCTGCAGACGGCGAGACTGGAAAATTATCATATCTGGCTGGCGGAATATCGCAGTGTGCCATTATATCAGGGGTATTACAAGACCTGGCAGTATACCTCCAAGGGAAAAGTGGACGGTATCGAAGGCAGAGTTGATATGAATATCACCTATGAATAGTCAATAAATTAAAAAGAGTGAGGATGAGATAAATGGGCAAAATAACAGTAGAAACCTGTGAAATTGAAGGATTGAAGATTATTACTCCTACGGTATTCGGTGATGCCAGAGGATATTTCATGGAGACCTACAATTATAATGATTTCAAGGCTGCGGGAATCCCGGAAGTATTTGTACAGGACAATCAGTCTGCATCAAAAAAAGGAGTTCTCAGAGGTCTTCATTTTCAGAAGCATTTTCCGCAGGACAAGCTGGTGCGTGTGATCCGTGGTGAAGTATATGATGTGGCAGTGGATCTGCGGGAAGGTTCTAAGACCTTCGGACAGTGGTACGGTGTGCTTCTGTCTGAAGAGAATAAGAAGCAGTTCTTCATTCCGAAGAATTTCGCACATGGTTTTCTGGTATTGTCCGATTATGCGGAGTTCTGTTACAAATGTACCGATTTCTATCATCCCGATGACGAGGGCGGCATTGCTTACAATACACCGGATATCGGCGTAGAATGGCCAATTCCCGAAGGTATGGAGCTGACTTTGTCCGAGAAGGATACCAAGTGGGGCACCCTGGAACAGTACATGAAGGAAAAAGAGCATGAAAAAGAGTGTGAAAATAAGTAAGAAGACAGGCATTGCCCTGTTTGTGACAGCGGCAGTGATCATGGCTCTGCTCATTGTATTCCATAAGAATCCGGGACCTGCTGTGGATCAGAGCCAGGAGCTGACGAAAAAGATCATCTCCTGCGTTGTCATTGCGGCGGCATGTTTTGCGTTTATCCACTGGTATGATAAATTTACCGGACTGCCGGTAGAGTTATTCCAGAATAGACATCTGATCTGGAAGCTGGCGAAAAACGATTTTAAAAAGAGATATGCGGGTTCTTACCTGGGCGCGGTATGGGCGATGGCACAGCCGGTCGTAACGGTAGCAATGTATTATATCGTATTTGACAAGATCATGGGAAATACCAGTACACCTCTGCGGGAGGGCGTGGAAGTGCCTTTTGTACTTTTCCTGACAGCGGGACTGGTGCCCTGGTTTTATTTCAGCGAAGCATTGAATAACGGTACCAACGCATTGCTGGAATACAATTACCTGGTAAAAAAAGTAGTATTTAAGATCAGCATCCTGCCGATCATTAAGATTATTGCGGCTACTTTTATCCATGTATTTTTCGTATGCCTCTTACTGATCGTGGCAGCTATCTACGGTTATTATCCGACCATATATACGATACAGATCGTGTATTACAGCTTCTGCCTGTTTATATTTGTGCTGGCGCTGAGTTATACGACCTGCGCGGTAGTGGTATTTTTCCGGGATCTGTCCCAGATCATCAGCATCGGACTGCAGATCGGCATGTGGGCAACCCCCATTTTGTGGAATCTGGATGCACTGTCTCCTAAGTGGATCATGATCCTGAAGCTGAATCCGCTGGTATATATTGTCAACGGTTACCGCAGTGCGATTTATGAGAAGGAGTGGTTCTTCCAGGATTTCTTCTCCACGATGTATTTCTGGATCGTGACAGTGGTGTTATTTGGACTGGGAGCTGTGATTTTTAAGAGACTGAAAGTGCATTTTGCAGATGTATTATAACAACGAAACTAAGGAGAACTGCATGAAAAAAATGAAAAATTGGAGACCATCAGCATCTTTGCTGGCAGGTGCAGCGGCGCTCGGACTGTTGGTATTATTAGTGCCGATCGTGCGTATTATGCGGGATGCAGTTCCTTTCAGCGATGATTATGGCTATGGATATTTTGCCAAGTTGGGTTACCTTATGGGGAAAAATCTCCCGGGCGTATTAATGGGGGTGTGGGAGAATGTAAGGCATACCTGGTGGACCTGGCAGGGAACCTATTCTTCCATATTTCTGATGTCACTGGTACCGTTAGTCTGGGGAGAACAATATTATTTTTGGGGATTACTGTTTATTCTGCTACTTTTGATCGGAGGAGTATTCGCACTGGTCAAGGCACTGGTGGTGGATGTACTGCAGGGAGGATGGCAACAGTGTCTGTACATTCAGGCGGTGACAGCGGCACTGGTGGTGGAACTGATGTATTATCCTGCGGAAGGGCTATTCTGGTACAACGGTGGAATCCATTATGTGGGAATGCATGGATTTGCAATGCTTTTGTTGGCGTCCTTAATCTGCCTGAGTGAAGGGAAGAAGGGTAGAATACGTAATGGATTGCTGATCGCAGCCAGCATGATTCTTTCATTGATTGTTGCAGGAAGTAACTATGTGACGGCATTACAGACCTTTCTGGTATTTCTAACGATCATGGTGGCAGGTGCGCTGTTACATCGTAATATAAAAGGTCTGTTACGTCTGGTTCCGGCATTTTTTGTATATAGTATAGGATTTTATAAAAATCTTGCGGCACCCGGTAATACAGCAAGAGCGGAAGCTTTGGGTAATCCGGGAATGGCTCCGTTACAAGCGATACTATTTTCTTTTAAAGAAGCTTTTTCACATATGTGGGAGTATACGGGGTGGATGACAATCGTTGTAATGTTGGTATTATTGCCGATGATCTTACAACTTGTGAGTACGACAAAGTTCAGATTTCGTCTGCCGTGGCTTCTGCCGGTGTGGTCGGTTTGCCTGTATGCTACCGGATTTACTTCAAGTCTCTATTCTCTGGGACATGGAGGGGTTCCGAGAACATTGAATGCCGTGAAGATTACGTGGCAGGTTCTGCTGGTAGTGAATGAAATTTACCTGGTAGGTGCAATCTGGCAACAGCGTGCCGGACAGAAGGTGTTAGCTGCGGATTCCCTGAGAGGAAATTTCAAATGGTGGGTTTATCCGGTACTTGCCGTGCTGGCGATCCTGGTGGTTAAGACCTGTCCGAATCCTGTGGGAACTTATGTGAGCTACAGTGCTTACTATTATGTACACACAGGGGACGCCTATATGTATCACCAACAATTTCTGAACCGGCTGGATGCACTAAAAGGAGAGGAAAAAGTACTTGTATTTGAACCCTATGCGTACCAGCCGTGGCTGATTTACGTGGGGGATGGAAATCAATTCCCGAATCAGGGAAATAATTATCTGCTGGAACGATGGTATGGAAAGGAAAGCGTCTCTGTTGCGACAACAGAGTAGGAATAAGAGGAGTATTTTTGTGAAAGACAGAAGTGTTGACTGGAAAAAAATACTGACATGGAAGCCGGGAGAAAAGCTTTTAGCGATTGGATTCTGTCTTCTGCTATTGGCAGCGCTGATCCCGCTGTTTCGACTTACGATTTATGCGGTTCCTTATTATGACGACTATAACTTTGGAAGATTTGCCAGAGCTGCCATGGAACAGGAGCAGTCGAAATGGGCGGCGATCCCCGGCGCACTGGAGTGTTCCAGAACCCAGTGGTATGCATGGCAGGGAACCTATTCTTCTATTTTTTTCATGACCTTAATGCCGGCAATCTGGGGAGAACAGTATTACTTTCTGGGACCGGTGTTCATTCTGTTATTGCTTTTGGCGGGAAGTATGGTATTTACCCACGTGATCCTGCGGAAAGTCTTCGGAATGGAGAAATGGATCAGCCTGGCGATCCAGGCGGTGATCACCACAGCACAATTTATGTTTATCTATTCCGCGCAGAGCGGTTTTTACTGGTATAACGGCGGAATTCATTATGTGGGAATGCATGGCTTTGGACTGTTGTTTCTGGCCGTGTCTATCTGCCTGGAGAGAGCAGAGGGCAGAACTGCGAAAGGACTGTTATTCACTGCATCGGTTCTGCTTGCCATGATTACGGCGGGGAGCAACTTCGTGACAGCACTTCAGGGACTGCTGTGCCTGGTGACGATCCTGCTTGTCAGTGTCGTACTGGAGCGTCGGAAATGCGGACTTTGGCTTCTCCCTGCTACGGCGGTATATATCATAGGTTTCGGACTGAATGTGGCAGCTCCCGGCAACTCCGTGCGGGCACAGAGCTATATCGGTTGGGGTTATGGACCATTAGAGTCCATCGGCAGATCCTTTTTGGAAGCCGTGAAACACATTCCGGAGTATACCGGTCTGGTAGTACTGACGGTGATGTTATTGTTGGTGCCCCTGATCTGGCAGGCAGTGAAAAGCACGGATTACCGGTTCCGTTATCCCGGGATCGTACTTGCCTGGTCCTTCTGTCTGTATGCTACAGGGTATACACCGAGTCTCTATTCATTGGGACATGCCGGACTGTCCAGAACTCTGAATGCGGTAAAAATCACCTATCTTCTGCTTTTATTTCTGAATGAGATCTACTGGATCGGGTGGCTGCGACAGTTATTGGAGAAAAAAACGGAGCAGACAACCGGGCAGCTGACGATACAGAAGCTGACGATACGAAACGGCGCAGCAGCCTGGTGGTTTTATGTACTGATCGGTGTGGCATGCCTTGTGATCTTCCGAGCATCCCCCAATCAGGCGGGACATTATTCTTCTTACGGCGCTTATTATTATGTACACACCGGAGAAGCCTATAATTTCCATCAGGAGTATCTGGAGCGGGTGAAGAGATTGTCGGGCAATGCTAAGAATGTCCATCTGCCGGCATACCGGTTCCAACCCTGGTTTTTATGCATGGGAGACATTTCCGAGGATGCAGGCAATGAAGCCAATCGTTCCCTGGCAATGTGGTACGGCAAAGACAGCGTAACGCTGATAAGCGAGGATTAGAAATTTATGCAGGACAAGCAGGATAAGAGAAAACTGGCGATCGAGGTCGATAATGTCCAGAAAATCTATAAATTATATGACAAGCCTTCGGACCGGATGAAAGAAGCCTTCGGCTTCGGGAAAAAGACAAAACACAAGCTGCATTATGCCCTGAAGGGTGTGGATATGAAGATCTATCAGGGGGAAACCGTGGGCATCATCGGTACCAACGGTTCCGGTAAATCCACGATCCTGAAGATCATCACCGGCGTACTGAATCCGACTTCGGGAAGAGTGCTGGTCAACGGGCGTATTTCCGCATTGCTTGAGCTGGGTGCCGGGTTCAATATGGAATATAACGGCATCGAGAATGTGTATCTGAACGGTACTATGATGGGATTCTCCGAAAAAGAGATCGAGGCAAAGCTGCCGGACATTTTAAGCTTTGCAGATATCGGGGATTATGTCTATCAGCCGGTGAAGACCTATTCCAGCGGTATGTTCGTCCGTCTGGCTTTTGCTGTGGCCATTAACATCGAGCCGGAGATCCTGATCGTGGACGAAGCACTGAGTGTCGGCGATGTATTTTTCCAGGCTAAATGTTATCACAAATTCGAAGAATTCAAGAAAATGGGCAAGACCATTGTGTTCGTCAGTCATGATCTTAGCAGCATCAGCAAATACTGTGACCGCGTCTATCTGCTGAACCAAGGAAATATCCTGGGTGAGGGCAGCCCCAAAGCGATGATCGATACCTACAAGCGGGTACTGGTAGGTCAGTACGATGAATCCGAAAATGCCGGCGAAGAAGCGGAGAATCTCTTGGATGATGAGGATCTGCAGAGAGCCGCTGCAAAAAAGGCGGATGGCGCTGCCAAAGATGCCGCAGAGGCTTCCATGGAGGCGAAGGGTCAGAACCCCAACGCTCTGGAATACGGTACCAAACAGGCACAGATCGAGGAATTTTATATTACGGATGACAGAGGGGTTCCCACCAATGCAATCCTGAAAGGCAGCATGTTCACTATTCATATGCGCGTCCGTTTTATGGATCATATTCCGGCACCGATTTTTGCGTTTTCCGTGAAAAATGTTATCGGTGTGGAGATCACCGGCACCAATACCATGATCGAGAAAGCGTTCTTAGACAGCGTGGAACCCGGTGATGTGAAAAATGTGACTTTTACGCAGAAAATGAACTTACAGGGCGGCGAGTATCTGCTGTCTCTGGGAGTGACCGGCTACAATCAGGACACCTTCGAGGTCTATCACAGACTGTATGATGCCCTGAATATTACGGTAGTATCCGATAAAAATACCGTAGGCTATTATGATATGGATTCCGATACGAAAGTATGGGATGCAGAGGAGAAATAAGGAATGACAGAGACCATCGGCAAAGTAACACTGAATCTGGATAAGTATCCCGGAGAGGATTATTATTGCGACGGCAGTGTGGAGGACGAGATCTTAGAGATCGTAAAAAAATACAGTACCTTGGAATATGACCGGATCATTGCGGAGAGAAAAGAATGGCCGGTATTATATCATCTGTCTGCCCTGCGGGAAAATATCGTGGATTTCCTTCCTATGAAAAAAACGGATAAGGTGTTGGAGGTCGGCAGCGGCTGCGGAGCCATTACGGGAGCACTGTCGAAAAAAGCAGGCCGGGTGACCTGCGTGGATCTCTCGAAGAAGCGCAGCCTGATCAATGCCTACCGCCACAGTGACTGTGAGAATGTGACGATCCATGTGGGCAATTTTACGGATGTGGAGCCGGATCTACCTACCGATTACGATTATATCTGTCTGATCGGTGTCTTCGAGTATGGGCAGGCTTACATAGGCGGTAAGACGCCTTATGAGGATTTCCTGAAGATTCTGCAAAAGCACCTGGCGAAGGAGGGCAGGATCGTCATTGCCATTGAGAATAAATACGGTCTGAAATATTTCGCCGGCTGTAAGGAAGATCATCTGGGAGACTGGTTCTCCGGAATCGAAAATTATCCGAATGGCGGTGTGGTGCGTACCTTTTCCCGGAAAAAACTGGAGAAAATATTCGATGCCTGTGGCGTGGGGGAGCGGAGCTTCTATTATCCGTATCCCGATTATAAATTTATGACCACGGTCTATTCCGACGCGTATCTTCCGGGACGGGGAGAACTGTCTAACAATCTGCGGAATTTTGACCGTGACAGAATGTTGTTATTTGATGAAAAAAGTGCCTTTGACGGCATCGTGGAAGAGGGGCTGTTCTCTGTATTTTCCAACTCTTACATGGCAATTATCGGTAAGCCACTGGAACTGAAATATGCAAGATATTCCAACGATCGTGCGGAAGAGTTCCGGATCCGTACCGAGATCCTTACGGATACAGAGGGGAAGAAAACCGTTCGGAAATATCCGCTTACGACAGAAGCCGAAGCCCATGTGCGTCACATGGCGGAAGCATACGAAAAATTAAAAAAGCGCTACGCCGGAAGCCGGCTGGATGTTAATACCTGCCATCTGGGCGAAGAAGAGGGCGCCATTTACGCGGAATTTGAGTTCGTACCCGGAAGACCTCTGTCGGAGCTGATGGATGAGTGCCTGGACAGACAGGATGTGGAGGGATTCCATGAACTGTTTGCGGAGTATTTGGAGAGAGTAAGCTACGGAGAGGATGTTCCGGTAGCAGATTTTGACCTGATCTTTGCCAATATTCTGGTGGATGGGGATCACTGGACGCTGATTGATTACGAGTGGACCTTTGACCGTGTCATAGATACAAAAGCACTGGCGTTTCGGGCAATTTACTGTTATGTTCTGGAGGACGAAAGACGCAATGCGTTGGAACTGGACCGGATCTTAGACCGTCTGGGCATCACGGAAAATGAGGCAAGACAGTACAGAGAGCAGGAGAGCTCCTTCCAGAAATATGTCACCGGACAGAAATTGTCCATGGGCGAGATCCGGAACCTCTTAGGCGGCGAGATCTATCAGCCCACGGATTGGATCGGACGCTTCCGGCAGACAGAAGGAGAACTGAGAGTACAGATCTACGAAGACAAGGGACAGGGATTTTCTGAGGAAAATTCTTATTTCCCGGAGAATGTCTATGCAGAGGAAAAGCTGGCGTTCTTCACGGTGCATTTTGACGGCAATGTACATTCCCTGCGGATAGATCCCGCCATGTGTTCCTGCATGTGTAAGGTGCGGGAGCTTACATTGAACGGACAGCCGGTACCACTGCAGGAGAAAAAGGTATTTTTTACCAACGGAAAAATAGTAAAATCCGCAGACGGTGCGGAGTATCCCAGCATTGTATTCCCCACGGAGGATCCGAATATGACCGTTCGTGTGGATGCCCTGAACCGTCAGGCGGACAACAGTTTATCTGTAAAAATGGAGATCGTGCCGATTCCTCTTGCCATGGCACAGGATATGGCGGGGGCAGTGAAAAAATTTTTCTAAGGAGACGTGAAGCTTGGGCATTCGGACCGCAGTAAAGCAGATACTTGTCAGACAACAGGATAAAAAATATGAAGCTAAGTTAAGCCGGCTTCGGGTGACTTACGAACAGTGGGCATCGGAGCAGGACCGGAAAATCGCGGAACCCCGGGAAATCGCGGAACTTGTGGAATTCGTCATTTTCCGACAGGCGGCGGGACGGCTGGCAGATAATGCGGCAGAGTGGATCAACGCGTATTTTGCAAAGCATCCGGAAGCAGAAATCGTCTACGGTGATGAGGACCTGATGAATGAGAAGGGAGAGCGTTGCATTCCCTGGTACAAACCCTGTTGGTCACCGGATCTGTACAGAGCCTTTTTCTATGTGGGAAGTGTCGTTGCGGTACGGAGCAGTCTACTGCAGAGAATAGGAGAAAATCCGGTCGTGACGGAGAACGAGAGCACCGGAAAGGAAATTCTTTTTACAGATGCCGGAGAGATCCGGCCGCTGATGGATCGCCTGTTTTTGGGAGCCGGAGGGTTCGAGAGAGATTGCCATTCCATCGGTCATATGGAAACCGTGTTGTTCCATGGAACTTTTTCTACAGACGGAATAGGAATTCAGGGACCAGATGCACGTGCAGACCGGGACAGCCGGGAGTGCACTCCCTGGGAAAATTACCAACAGATGAAGGAGTCACCGCAGCTGGCGGTGGAACTGGCCTCCAGGGCGGCGGAAGGTGCCAAAGAGTTGTTCGCAGGAGAGCTTAAAGTCTCGGTGATCATTCCCTCCAAAGATAATCCGGAAATACTGGAGAAGTGCCTGCGTTCCCTAACGAGAAGGTCTGAGAGCAGGATCCCTGTTGAAATTTTGCTGGTGGATAACGGGAGCAGTGCGGGAAATAAGCAAAAAACGGAAGAACTGATCGGACGGATCCGGGAAGGTGGTGTCCCTGTCCGTTATATTTATGAACCGGCGGAATTTAATTTTTCAGCGATGTGCAACCGGGGAGCTGAACTGGCGGAAGGAAAGTTTTTACTGTTTTTAAATGATGATATAGAAGTGTGCGGCAATGACTGGCTGGACAAAATGGTGATCCGCGCCATGCAGCCTTATGTGGGAAGTGTGGGACTAAAGCTGTATTATCCGGATTCTGTGAAAATACAACACGACGGTATTGTCAATCTGCCAGTGGGACCGGTGCATAAGCTCCAGTTCATGGAAGACGATAAGTCTTATTATTTTGGCAGAAATTGCTTTGATCTGAATTGCGTGGCAGTGACGGGTGCCTGTCTGCTGATAAGGACAGAGGTATTCCGGGAGACGGGTGGATTCCGTGAAGCACTGCGGGTGGCCTATAATGATGTGGATCTGGGATTTTGTCTGGTGGAAATGGGATATTACAATGTGGTGCTGAATGACTGTTTTGCGTATCATCATGAATCCCTGAGCCGCGGAAGCGACGAAAGTCCAAAGAAAATGCGACGCCTGACGGAAGAGAGAGAACTGCTTTACCAGATGCATCCTCAGTTCCGCGGAGTGGATCCTTTTTACCCTATGGGACTGAACCGGGAAGGATTGGACAGTCGTGTGGTTCCGGCATATCTTACGGACCGGAATCTTTTACAGGAGCCGGCATGGCAATGTGAGAGCAGGCAGGAGCTTCTGGAAAATGCAAGACAGGATGACTGCCTGATGGCACGGGTGGAAACCGCAGGACCGGAGCGGATCCAGGGGTACAGTGTGATCCTGGGAGACGATAACGCATGTTATGATAAATTTTTAGTATTGTTTCCCGAAGATACGCAGGGACAGCGGGAGGCGGACCGGAAGGTATGGACAATGAATATCTTACCCGCATATAGGCAGGAACTGGAGGAGAATCTTCCGGACCAGAAAAATGTGGCGCTGGGGGGGTTCTGTGTGAAACGGAAGACAGAGCAGCTGCCTCCGGGGAATTATGGAATCGCCGTTCTTGCGGTTCATCGGATCAGTAAGCTGAAACTGTGGAATACAACAGGAAAATATATGACGGAGGAAAAACATGTCTGAGATCAATTATCAAGAAGCCTACGAGAGGGAGCACGAGAAATGTGCGGACCTGGCAGATAAGATCGTAGTGCTGGAATCGGAAAAAGAGGACCTGCAGTTCAAACTGGACCGGATCAAAAAGAATAAATTCTGGAAAGCCACAGGTCCGGCGAGAAGCCTGATCCATTTCGCACAGAGACAGAGGGATCGCTTGTCCCATTGCGGTGGACCGAAGGATATCCTGCGTAAGATCCGCAACAAGACCCGCCAGAAGAGTCTGATGGAGTCCTACGGAACCGGAAGCTTTCCCGATGCAGCACAGAGAAAAAAAGAGGAAGAGACGATATTCCCTTATATGCCGAAGATCAGTATTCTCGTTCCGCTGTGGAACAATAAGAGAGAGTTCCAGATCCAGATGTTGGACTGCGTCATGAACCAGACTTATCCCAACTGGGAGCTGTGTCTGGCAGACGGTTCCGACGAGGAGCATTCCTATATCGGGGAACTTTGCAGGGAATATGCGGCGAAGGCAAACGGTCGTATCGTATATAAGCACCTGGATCATAACGGCGGTATCTCTTATAATACCAACGAATGTTACAAGCTGGCTACCGGAGATTATATCGGTCTGTTTGACCAGGATGATATTCTGCACCCCTCGGTGTTGTATGCTTATGTGAAGGAGATCAACGAGCAGGGAGCGGATTATCTCTATTGTGATGAGACCACATTCAAAGAAAACGACATTAACAAGATGCTGACCATGCATTTTAAGCCGGACTATGCACCGGACAATCTGCGGGCCAATAATTATATCTGCCATTTCAGCGTTTTTTCCAGAAAGCTGTTAGAGGGAGAGGAACTGTTCCGTACCGCATTTGATGGTGCCCAGGATCATGATATGATCCTGCGTCTGACCGACAGAGCGGAAAAAATCGTTCATGTTCCCAGACTGATGTACTACTGGAGAAGTCATGAGGGCAGTACCGCAGCCAGCATTGACGCGAAGCCCTATGCCATTGAGGCAGCCAGGGGGGCTGTGGCGGATCACCTGAAAAAGCATGGCTTTAAGCATTTTCAGATTACCAGTACCAGGGCCTGTGCCACGATTTTCCGTATTCGTTATCAGATTCTGGGAGATCCGAAGATCTCCATCGTGATCGCCAATAAGGATCACGTTGAGGATCTGAAACGCTGTATCACTTCGATTCAGAAGAACAGTACCTGGAGTAATATAGAGATAATTGTGGTGGAGAACAACAGTAGCACACCCGAGATCCGGGACTATTATTCCCAGCTGTTAGGACTGTCCGGTGACGATTCTTATGAAGAAAGATGCAAGCTGCATACAGTCTGCGGCCATGACGGTGGTATCCTGCACAGTGAGGACGGGCGCATTTCAGTAGTGACCTATCATGGAGATTTTAATTATTCCGCAGTAAACAATCTGGGCGTATCCTATGCTTCCGGGGAATATATCCTGTTACTGAACAACGATACGGAGGTTATCACGGCCAACTGGATGGAAGAGATGCTGATGTATGCCCAGAGAGGGGATGTGGGTGCCGTAGGTGCCAAGCTGTATTATGCGGACAAGACGATCCAGCATGCCGGCGTGGTCATCGGACTGGGGGCACACCGTACCGCGGGACATACCCACTACCGCATTCCGGTACAGAACCTGGGCTACATGGGACGTCTGTGTTATACCCAGAACGTCACAGCTGTGACCGGTGCCTGCCTGTTAGTGAAAAAGAGTCTGTATGAACAGGTGGGGGGCCTGGATGAGAGCTTTGTGATTTCCTTAAATGATGTGGATTTCTGCCTGAAATTGCGTAAACTGGGACTTTTGAATGTGTGGACTCCTTTTGCGGAGCTGTATCATTACGAATCCATCTCCAGAGGACTGGACGATCAGGGGGAGAAGGCCGAGCGCTACAACAAAGAATCCGAGCATTTCCGTGAAAAATGGAAGGCCGAACTGGAAGCGGGAGACCCATATTACAATCCGAATTTCTCCCTTGACCGCAGCGATTACGCACTGAAGGATCCGACAGTTAGCTGACATTAAATAGTTCTTTTCAGTAGAGGGAATCTATGGTAAAATATCACCGGAGAGCGTTTACTGAAGATATGGAAAGATATTGAAAGATAGCGATAAAGCAGGAGGATAGGAAAATGAGTTATATGGACGAACTGAATTTCTGGTTAAATGATGATTATTTTGACCAGAAGACCAAGGATGAACTTCTGGCAATCCGTAACAATGAAGCAGAAGTGGAAGATCGTTTTTACAAGGAACTGGAATTCGGTACCGGCGGCTTACGTGGTGTGATCGGTGCGGGAACCAACCGTATGAATGTATATACTGTTCGTAAGGCAACTCAGGGTCTTGCCAATTATATTATTAAGCGCGGTACACAGAGTAAGGGTGTGGCAATTGCATTCGACTCCCGCCGCATGTCTCCCGAGTTTTCTGATGAGGCAGCAAGATGTCTGGCAGCCAACGGCATCAAGGCATACATTTTTGAATCTTTAAGACCTACCCCGGAACTGTCCTTTGCCCTTCGGACGTTAGGATGCACCGCAGGTATTGTAGTGACCGCCAGTCACAACCCTCCTGAGTACAACGGCTATAAGGTATACTGGGAGGACGGCGCACAGGTAACCGCTCCTATCGATAAGGACATCATTACCGAAGTACAGTCTATCAAGGATTATCATACCGTGAAGACCATGAGCAGAGAGGATGCTGTGGCAGCAGGACTCTATGAAGTGATCGGCAAAGAGATCGATGACAAGTACATGGCAGAGCTGAAAAAGCAGATCATTCATCCCGATGTTATCAAGGAAATGGCAGATGATATCAAGATCGTATATACTCCGTTATGCGGTACCGGTAACAAGCCGGTAAGACGTATCCTGTCCGAGTTAGGATTCAAGCATGTCTATGTGGTTCCCGAGCAGGAGAATCCGGACCCGAACTTTACCACACTGGATTATCCGAACCCCGAGGATCCCAAGGCATTTACCTATGCTTTACGTCTGGCGAAGGAGAAGGATGCAGACATCGTTCTGGCAACCGATCCCGATGCAGACCGTCTGGGTGTCTATGCAAAAGATACTAAGACCGGCGAGTATGTGGCATTTACCGGTAATATGTCCGGCATGCTGATCGCAGAATATATCTTAAGAGAGAAGACCGCAACCGGTACCATGCCCGAGAATCCTGCCCTGGTAACCACCATCGTTACCACTAACATGACCAAGCCTATTACACAGACTTACGGTGTAAAGCTGATCGAGGTACTGACCGGATTCAAGTTTATTGGCGAGCAGATCAAGCTCTTCGAGCAGACCGGCAGCAACAACTATGTATTTGGTCTGGAAGAGAGCTACGGCTGTCTGGCGGGTACCCACGCAAGAGATAAGGATGCTATTGTAGCGGTAATGTGTCTGTGTGAAGTAGCAGCTTACTGCAAGAAACACAACATGACTCTGTGGGATATGATGGTATCCATGTATGAGAAGTACGGTTACTTTAAGGAGACCCAGTACACCATCACCATGAAGGGTATCGACGGTGCAAGACAGATCGCCGAGATCATGGAGAAGCTTCGTAAGAATCCTCCTAAGGCATTCGGAGATCTGAAGGTAGAGAAGTTCCGCGATTACCAGAACGATGTCATCATCGACATGGAGACCGGCGAGAAGACCACCACAGGGCTTCCCAAGTCCAATGTTCTGTACTTCGAGCTTCCCGATAATGCATGGTGCTGTGCACGTCCTTCCGGAACTGAGCCCAAGATCAAGTTCTACATGGGCGTCAAAGGAACCAGCTTAGAGGATGCACAGGCTAAGGTAGAGAAGCTGACCGAGGATGTAAAGGCAGTATTATAAGTGAGAATTTTATAAATTAGTATAGTTTTTTAAGAGCGAATCGTCCGGACAGGACGATTTGCTCTTTTGCGGCAACAGCAGAGCAGTGTAAATAGTATTGCATATACGTCGAACGCTTGCGTTCGTAAGAATATACAATACTATTTATAGGGCGAGATAACCAACATGAGCAAAAGGAAAGCTCGTAAGAGCGATTTTGCGAATGGTGGCTGCTGTTGCTATTTCTAAAAACGTGGAGGTATCTGTGGCAAAGCTAAACAAGGCAAACCTTAAGAAAACTCTATATTATCTGCAACGTAACGGCCTGAGGGAAACCTGGATCTCTGTGAGGGAGCGCCTGACAGAGACAGACCGCTATTTTTTTGTGCCCTGTTCGGAAGAGGAGCTGGAAAAGCAGAGTGATAGAAAATGGGACAATCCCATTACCTTCAGCATTTTGGTACCACTGTACCGGACTCCGGAGACCTATCTGAAACGAATGATAACAAGCGTTATGGTACAGAGTTATCCCCACTGGGAACTGATCCTGGCGGATGCAACAGAGGATCGCAGTGTGGAGGAGACACTAATGCAGCAGGGATTCCTGAAGGAGCAGCCGACGGATGGGGAGACAGAACCTGTCGCAGCAGATCCCAGGATCCGCTATGTGCATCTGAAAGAAAATGCGGGAATTGCTGCCAATACCAATCAGGCACTTCCCTATGCGAAGGGAGCGTACATCGGGCTACTGGATCATGATGATGTATTGACACCGGATGCGTTGTACGAAATGGCAGACGCGGTCACCAAAGCATATGACAGAGGTGTCAAAGTCACCTTTGCCTATTCGGATGAGGATAAGTGCGACGGAGAAGAGACAAGATACTATGATCCGAATCATAAAGAAAACTTTAATTACGATTTAATTCTGAGCAATAACTATATCTGTCATTTTCTGGTCATGGATGCGGAACTGATGAAGAGACTGCAATTCCGACCGGAATGTGACGGCGCCCAGGACTATGACCTGGTATTACGGGCTGTGGCAGAAGTGCTGGCGGCGGACGGGCAGGCCGGGGAGAAGAGCATTCTTCATATTCCCAAGGTGCTGTATCACTGGAGATGTCACGAGGCATCCACGGCAGCCAATCCCCACAGCAAAAAATACGCTTACGAGGCGGGACTTCGGGCTCTGCGGGATCATTCCGCACTGCGGGGGATCCCTGCGACTGCCTGTGAGACCAGGCATGTGGGATTTTATCGTTTACAGTATACAGATGTATTACAGAACCGCCCGGATGTGGCAGCCGTGGGGGGCAGAGTATTGTCCGGGAAGACTGGCAAGATCATCGGCGGCAGAATGACTGCGGAGGGAAAGGTGTTCTACGAGGGGCTGTGGCAGGGATTCGGAGGATATCTTCACAGAGCGGAGTTGTCCCAGGATGCGCAGGCGCTGGATCTTCGCTGTATTCGTATTCAGCCTTCCTGCCGGGAAGTATTCGAGAACATTGTGGGAGTTCCGTATACTGAGATACGAAGACACCCGGGAGAGCAACCGGTATTCGATGTAACTGTACTGCCGGCAGGAGTGGACATCCGAACCTTAAGTCTGCGATTGTCCGAAGCATTACGGCAACAGGGAAGATTGCTTTATCTGCCGGAATATCCGGGGGAGTGTAAGACATTATGAGTGAAATAACAGTTGTTATACCAAATTACAACGGAATGAAATATCTGCCGGAGTGCATGACCTCTCTGTGTGAGGGACAGGAGAACGCTCCGGAATACGAAGTACTGATCATCGATAATGCCTCTGCGGACGGAAGTGTGGAATATCTGGAAAAGGAATGGTGCCGGAAGTCGGGAGTAAGGGTGAGCCTGATCCCGATGTCTGAAAACACCGGTTTCTGTCATGCAGTGAATCTGGGAATCCGCAAGGCACAGAGCCCCTATGTGATCTTGTTAAATAATGACACCAAAGTGGAACAGGGATTCCTGAGGGGATTGTACGATGCCATCCGTGAGGACGAGAGGATATTTTCTGTCAGTGCGAAGATGCTCATGTGGGACAAGCCGGAGCTTATCGATGATGCCGGGGATCGCTACTGTGCCCTGGGATGGGCGTATTCCCGTGGAAAAGGACGCCCGGCAGACAAATATGAAAAAAATGTCAGCGTATTTTCCGCCTGTGGAGGAGCGGCGATCTACAGACGTTCCGTATTTGAAGAGATCGGTTATTTTGATGAAAACCATTTTGCCTATCTGGAGGATCTGGATATCGGTTACCGCGCCCGGATCTATGGTTATGAGAACCGGTATGAGCCTGCGGCAGCTGTACTGCACTATGGCAGTGCATCCACCGGGTCCCGGTACAATATGCGGAAGACAGAACTGTCCTCTGCTAATAATGTCTGTGTCATCGGGAAAAACATGCCGCTTTTTCAGTGGATCCTGAATCTGCCATTTTTTTTGCTTGGATTTGGCATAAAATTTCTGTTTTTTTGCAAGAAGAGAATGGGAAAACTATACCTGAAGGGATTGCTGAATGGTCTGAAGAGATCTGTCGGACCTGTGGGAAAGCAGACGAAAATACGCTTTCAATGGAGTCATTTGTGGAACTATGTGAAGATCCAGTGGCAGCTGTACCTGAACATTTTTCGAATTCTTATGAAATCTTAAGAATTTGCTTCATAAATTCTTAAGTTGAGAAAAAAACACTGTTATTGTAGAATGAAATCGTTAAAAAGAAGCTTTTCAGACTTACAGATTGGGTGACCTATATGATAAAAGACAACCAGAAAGTCTTTAACAGGCTTCTTGTGATAATAGATGCGCTGATCACAGCAGCATCCTTTGTCCTTGCCTATTATATCAAATTTTATATATTGAATGACGGTCCGGGGATCGGTGTCCTGCCGATTCAGGATTACTACATGCTGCTTCCCTTTATTGTACCCGGGTATATGTTTCTGTATTACCGGTGCAACGTGTATTCTCCGAAGCGAACCGTCCGCCGTAGACATGAGATATACAGCATTCTGCAGGCAAATACCATTGGCCTGGCGGCTTTGATCATTATCCTGTATATGATCATCCGTGAGATCAACTTTTCACGATCCGTCATGGCGATTTTTTATGTCCTGAATGTGTTTCTGACTTCCGTATTCCGTATTTTCATGCGCAAAGCCTTACGGTCTATGCGTAAAAAGGGATACAACCTGAAGCATATTTTGCTGGTGGGGTATTCCAGAGCAGCGGAGGAATATATCGACCGGATACTTGCGAATCCTCAATGGGGATATGTGGTGTGCGGTATTCTGGATGAACACATCCCGGGAGGCACCACCTACAAAGGGGTAAAAGTCCTGGGAACACTTGGTAATCTGGAATACATTCTGCCGGAAAACAAGCTGGATGAGATCGCTATTACATTGTCTTTGAAGGATTACGATTATCTGGAGGGCGTGGTAGACATCTGTGAGAAGTCCGGTGTGCACACGAAATTCATTCCGGATTACAGCAGTCTGATCCCCAGCAGACCTTATACAGAGGACCTGATGGGGCTGCCGGTGATCAATATCCGTTATGTGCCCCTGACGAATACCGGTAACATGATGATCAAACGGGCAATGGATATTGTCGGTTCCATCTTCGGTATTATCATTACTTCACCGATCATGTTACTTTCGGCTATATTGGTAAAACTATCCAGTCCCGGACCTGTGATCTTCAAGCAGGAACGGGTAGGACTTCATAATAAGTCGTTTTACATGTACAAATTCCGCAGTATGGCAATGCAGTCGGCGGCGGAAGAGAAAAAGGGCTGGACAGTGCGGAACGATCCGCGTGTCACGGGAATCGGCAAGATTTTACGGCGTACCAGTATTGACGAGCTTCCGCAGCTGTTTAATATCCTTAAGGGAGATATGAGTCTGGTGGGACCGAGACCGGAACGCCCCCAGTTCGTGGAGAAGTTCAGGGAAGAGATTCCCCGTTACATGGTAAAACATCAGGTAAGACCGGGGCTGACCGGCTGGGCACAGGTGAACGGTCTGCGCGGCGATTCCTCCATCAAGAAGAGGATCGAATACGATATTTATTATATTGAGAACTGGACAGTAGGGTTTGACATCAAGATTATTCTGATGACCTTCTTCACCGGATTCATCAATAAAAATGCTTATTAAATATTTACGAATGCAAGGAGAAAACAAGATGGCAACAAATTCTAACAGTCATGGCGGCAATGGTCAGAGACCTGCCGGAAGCGGAAGAAGACCTTCCGGAAATGGACAGAGACCTGCGGGACAGAGACCTTCCGGACAGAGACCTTCCGGACAGAGACCTTCCGGACAGAGACCTTCCGGATCGAGACCTGCCGGCAACAGTAACGGACAAAAGAGAGAATCCGCGAAGCAGCGTGCAGCCAAGAAGAGAAGAAAAGTTATCATCTTTGGCGTAGAGATCGTAGTGATCCTGGTCATGGTAGCAGTACTGTATCTGGTAATGACACATACCAATAACGAAGGCCCGAAATTCACTGTCTTAGAGACCGAAGAACTCCGGATTCCCGAAGAAGTACAGCAGGACGAGACCATGAAGGGCTATATGAACATCGCATTGTTCGGCGTAGATGCGACTAAGGAAAGCCAGTTGTACAAGGGCAGCCGAAGTGATAGCGTTATGATCGCCAGTGTTAACATGGATACCGGTGATATCAAGCTGGTCAGCGTATATCGTGATACCTATCTGAATATCGGTACCGATTCTTATCAGAAAGTTAACGCAGCTTATTCCTACGGCGGAGCGGAGCAGGCAGTTAAGATGCTGAACATGAACCTGGATATGGATATTACGAATTTTGTAACCGTAGGATATAAGGGACTGAGCGAAGTTATCGATGGTCTGGGCGGTATCTATATTGATGTGGACTCCGAGGAGATCAAGCATATCAATAACTATCAGATCGGTATTGCAGAAGTACTGAAGTGTGACTATACACCGGTAACCGAGACCGGAACGCAGCTGTTGAACGGTCTGCAGGCTACTGCTTACTGCCGTATCCGTTATACCGCAGGTAACGATTTCAAGCGTGCTGCCCGTCAGCGTGAGGTCATTCAGGCAATTGAAGATCAGGCGAAGAAAGCAGATTACGCAACACTTTCCAAGGTATTCAATAATGCGATCGATGATATCTACACCAGCCTGGATTCCAAGGATATCCTGGATCTGTTAAGCAATATTGCAAATTATCGTATTGTGGATGAGGGAGGTTTCCCTGAGGAGACCATGCGTGACACCGGCAACATCGGTGCTAAGGGAAGCTGTGTTATCCCTGTGGATCTGGAGAGCAATGTAGTATGGCTCCATCAGTTCCTGTTTGATGATGCGAACTATACTGTTACCGACAGTGTAAAGGAATACAGCAGAAAGATTAATGCAGACACATCACCGTACCTGAATAAATAAGCGAACTGGAATACAAGGGAGTCTTCCGAATAGATCGGGGCTCCCTTCTGTTTTAGAAAAAACTTGTGTAACCGACTGCGATAAAGTATAATAAACCAGAGATTGGAAAGTAAGGAGCGCTCTGTCATGGAGATCGATGTGATTATTCCTCTGTATAAACCGGGGAAAGAATTATTTACATTACTGGATAAGCTTGGCAGTCAGAGCGTGCCCGTACATCAGGTGATCCTCTTAAATACGGAGGAGAAGTATTTTGAACAGCTGATCTACGGAACCAGATTTTTAGAGCAGTATCAGAATATAAAAGTATATCATGTGTCCAAACGGGAATTCGACCATGGCGGAACCAGACGGATGGGCGTGAAAAAGTCTTCCGCCGATGTCTTTGTCATGATGACGCAGGATGCCATGCCGGTAGATAATAAGCTGATAGAAAATCTTATCGAACCTCTGCAGGGCAGCACCGCAGTGTCCTATGCCAGACAGCTGCCGAGAAAAGATTCCACACCGGTAGAAAGTTATACCAGAGAATTCAATTATCCGGACAGATCCCGGATCAAATCCGCGGAGGATCTTAAGACCCTGGGTATCAAGACTTTTTTCTGCTCTAATGTGTGTGCGGCATATCGCAGGGAGATTTATGAGGAACTGGGCGGATTTGTCAGACATACCATATTTAATGAAGACATGATCTACGCGGCGAAGGCAGTGGAAGCCGGCTATTCGATCGCTTATGCGGCGGATGCTGAGGTTGTACACTCCCATAACTATACCAATGGGCAGCAGTTCCATAGGAATTTCGATCTGGGGGTATCCCAGGCAGAGCACCCGGAAGTGTTTGCGGCGTATCCTTCGGAATCCGAAGGAAAACGGATGGTGAAAGATGTGACGGCATATCTGCGGGAACAACATATGACCGCAAAATTGCCCCATTTTTATATACAATGTGCCTGTAAATATGCAGGCTATCTATTAGGTAAGAATTATCGCAGGCTCCCGAAAAAATGGGTCCTTGCTTTTACTTCCAACAAAGAATACTGGAAACAGAACAGAAAGGATGCATGACTATGTGTGGTATCGTAGGATATATTGGAACAGAACAGGCAGCACCGATCATTTTAGATGGTCTGTCCAAACTGGAGTACCGTGGATATGATTCTGCAGGTATGGCTATTTTCGATGGTGAGAAGATCAACACGAAAAAGGCAGTGGGAAGACTGAAGGTTTTAGAGAATCTGACCCATGGCGGTGCAAATATGAAGGGAACTTCCGGTATCGGACATACCCGTTGGGCAACTCATGGCGCTCCCAGTGACATCAACTCCCATCCCCATATGAACAATGCGGGAACGATCGCCGTAGTACACAACGGAATTATCGAGAATTATATTCCCCTGAAGAAAAAGATGCAGGATAAGGGCTATCAGTTCGTATCCGAGACAGATACCGAGGTACTGGCACATCTGTTAGACTACTATTATAAAGGAAACCCCCTGGAAGCCATCACCAAAGTGCTTCACCGTGTGGAAGGATCTTATGCACTGGGAATTATGTTTGCAGACCAGCCGGATAAGATCTTTGCAGCCCGTAAGGACAGTCCTCTGATCGTAGGTAAGAGTGAAAACGGCAGCTTTATCGCTTCCGATGTTCCCGCTATTTTGAAATACACCAGAACCGTATATTATGTAGACAATCAGGAAGTCGTGGAATTACAGCGGGATGGTCTGCGTTTCTTCTCCGTGGATGAAGAAGAATTAGAAAAACAGCCGGTTACCATCGACTGGGATGCCAATGCGGCCGAGAAGGCAGGCTATGAGCACTTCATGCTGAAGGAGATCTACGAGCAGCCTAAGACCATCAACGATACCATTTCTCCCCGTATCAAGGATAATGATATCGTCATCGAAGAACTGAATATGAGCGATGAGGAGATTCAGGAGATCACAAAGATCCATATTGTGGCATGCGGTTCTGCATATCATACCGGTGTTACCGCAAAATATGTCATCGAAGGTCTGGCAAGAATCCCGGTAGAGGTGGACGTGGCAAGCGAATTCCGTTATCGAGATCCTATCCTGCAGAAGGGCAATATGGTCATCGTCATCAGCCAGTCCGGTGAGACGGCGGATACTCTGGCAGCATTACGGGAGTCCAAGGAAAAGGGCTTCAAGGTACTGGGTATCGTCAATGTCGTCGGCAGTTCCATCGCCAGAGAGGCTGACAGTGTTATGTACACCTGGGCAGGTCCCGAGATCGCCGTTGCAACGACCAAGGCTTACAGTGCACAGCTGACCGCACTTTACATGCTGGCTATGAAGTTCGCCAAGGTGCGTGGAACCGTTGATCAGGAGAAGTTCGCCGGAATGCTGGCTGACCTGAGATGTCTGCCGGATCAGATCGAACTGCTGCTGGGACAGAAGGAGAAGATCCAGCATTTCGCCAACCGTTATGTGGGCGCAAGAGATATCTTCTTCATCGGACGTGGCATTGACTATGCGATTTCCCTGGAGGGATCCCTGAAGTTAAAAGAGATCTCCTATATTCATTCCGAGGCTTATGCAGCCGGAGAACTGAAGCATGGCACCATTTCCCTGATCGAAGATGGCACCCTGGTAGTGGCATTGGCAACCCAGCCGGCTCTGTTCCAGAAGACCATCAGTAATATGGTAGAGGTAAAGGCAAGAGGTGCTTTTGTCATGGCGGTTACCATCGAGGGCAACAAGGCCATCGAGAAAGCAGCGGATTATGTGGTATACATTCCCGAGACGAATCCGTACTTTACTAATTCCCTGGCAATCATTCCTCTGCAGCTGTTTGCTTACTATGTGGCAGTGGGACGTGGCTGCGATGTGGATAAACCGAGAAACCTGGCAAAATCCGTTACGGTGGAGTGACCATTTATAAGAAAAATGCATTCCGGAGAGGTGTCATACTTCTCCGGGATTTTTTCACGGTTCATAATTGCTTCAGAAAGTTATCACAATTCGGTCACAATTGACGGTTATACTGTGTTCATAAGGTGAGAGGAAGAACTGAAATAACAGTGAAGAATAGTAAAAAGAGTTTCTCACTTACAGATAGGATAGGAGGAAGCATTATGTACGAGAATGATAATTTTTCCGGTTATGAAACCGGCAACGAAAATACAACCGGTACATTCAGTGGCGTAAGCGCTGCGGAAAGTGCAAACGGTTATACCACATACCAGATGGGCGGAAGCAACGGCAGCAATACAGAGCCTAAGAACACCAAAAAGCATGGAGGTTATTTCCGGAAAGCTATGGTAAGTGTCAGCCTGGGACTTTTCTTCGGACTGTTTGCCGGCATCGGGTTCTATGCGGTACAGCAGGGTACCGGGATGCTTAAGACCGGTACGGATACCGCAGTGGTAAGTGAGGTTGCTTCGGAAGCTGCAACAGAGAGTAGTCAGAGTACACCGCAGCTTGCGACCAACGTTACTTATGTAGAATCCGATGTGTCCGACGTGGTAGAGAAAGTAATGCCTGCCATGGTATCTATTGTGAATAACTTTACCGAGACAGCCAATGTTTTCGGACTGCAGTATACACAGGAAGAAGTAGCCAGCGGTTCCGGTATTATCGTAGGCAAGACCGATGATGAATTACTGATCGTATCTAACAACCACGTAGTAGAGAGCGCAGATACACTGACCGTTACTTTTATCGACGGCAGTGAAGCACAGGCACAAGTAAAAGGACTGGATTCCGATATGGATCTGGCAGTGATCGCAGTATCTTTAAATGATCTGAGCGATGATACCAAGAATGCCATTACCGTTGCTACTTTGGGCAGCAGTGATGACCTGAAGCTTGGTGAGCCGGTAATTGCCATTGGTAATGCTCTTGGATATGGTCAGTCCGTTACCAACGGTATCGTAAGTGCCCTAAATCGTGAGATCACTCTGGAGAACGGCTCTACCGGTCTGGAGAACGGCTCTACCGGTACTTTCATCCAGACCAACGCAGCCATCAACCCCGGTAACTCCGGCGGTGCACTGCTGAACATGAATGGTGAGGTTATCGGTATCAACTCCAACAAGATCGGTGGTACTGCCGTAGAAGGTATGGGATATGCTATCCCGATTACTTCGGCAAGTCCTATCATTGCAGATCTGATGGAGCGTCAGACCAGAACCAAGGTAGCTGAGGATGAAGTCGGTTACATCGGTATCTCTCTGCAGGAAGTAACTTCCCAGATCTCTCAGATGTATAACATGCCGGAAGGCATCTATGTAGTATCCGTAGAGGAAGGCAGTGCAGCAGCGAATGCCGGTATCATGAAAGGTGATATCATTACAAAATTCGACGGCAGCAGCATCTCGTCCTACTCTGATCTTCAGAAGACATTACAGTACTATGCAGCCGGTGATTCCGCAACCATAACGGTACAGAGACCACAGAACGGTGAATATGTATCTGTAGAACTGAATCTGACACTGGGCAGCAGACCTGCAGACAAAAAATAAATATAGCGATTTTTAATCACAAAAATCGGATAGTTAGAATAATCCCCGGAAGGACCAAATGTCTCTCCCGGGGATTTTGTTTAGAAAAACTTCACTTGTAGCAGCCATTCGAATTAGATATAATAAACGTAGGCATGAGCACTGTGAGAAGAAAGTAGCAAGGATCGTGGATAACGAAAACCGACTGCTTGCAGGCGGGATTACGTAAGACACGATACGTGTAGGGCGAAGCCCGGACATCGAGGTAGAACGAAGAGATACCGCATTGAGCGCTGCGAGAAGAAAGTAGCAAGGATCGAGGATTATGAAAACCGACTGCTTGCAGGCGGGATTTATGTAAGACACGATACGTGTAGGGCGAAGCCCGGACATCGAGGTAGAACGAAGTGATACCGCATTGAGCACTGCGGGAAGAAAGTAGCAAGGATCGAGGATAACGCAAACCGACTGCTTGCAGGCGGGATTACGTAAGACACGATACGTGTAGGGCGAAGTCCGGACATCGAGGTAGAACGAAGAGATACCGAGATGAGCACTGCGCAATAGATAAAGAGGAGAATAACATGATTGATAATTATAATGATGATTATAGAGAAGTGATTCCCGAGGAGGAAAAAACAGAGACTACTCTGAGCGAAAATCGGGATAATGAAAAAAATAGCGACGATACGCAGGTAGTGAATACTGCGGGTGAAAATTCCGCTGAGAAAAAGACAGAGGACAAAAAGGACAGCAGCGAATATGAGGACGTCTGCTTTATCTGCCGCAGACCGGAGAGCAAAGCCGGCAGAATGTTCAAGCTGCCCAATCATATCTGCATCTGTGATGACTGTATGCACAAGACTATGGAGACCGTGAGTCAGTTCGACTACCAGGGTATGCTGAACAATCCAGGCGATCTGAACCAGTTTGGCGGACAGAACGGCTTCCCCAATATCAGCTTTGTGAACCTGGCAGACCTCCAGGGAGACGGCGGCATTCCCAACAAGCAAAAACTCAAGAAGAAAAAGAAAGCCGAAGGTCCCAAGCCCGTATTCAATATTAAAGATATTCCGGCACCCCATAAGATCAAGGCAAGCCTGGATGAGTATGTGGTAGGACAGGAAAAAGCCAAGAAGGTTATCTCTGTCGCAGTATACAATCATTATAAGCGAGTTGCGACTGATACCATGGATGAGATCGAGATCGAGAAGTCCAATATCCTTATGATCGGCCCCACCGGTTCCGGTAAGACTTATCTGGTGAAAACACTGGCAAGACTGCTGGATGTGCCTCTGGCGATTGCCGATGCTACGTCACTGACGGAAGCAGGATATATCGGTGATGATATTGAGAGCGTAGTCTCCAAGCTTTTGGCAGCCGCCGGTAACGATGTAGAGAAAGCGGAGAAAGGTATTATCTTTATTGATGAGATCGATAAGATCGCCAAGAAGAAAAATACCAATTCCCGGGATGTCAGTGGTGAAAGTGTACAGCAGGGAATGCTGAAATTACTGGAGGGTGCCGAGGTGGAAGTACCGGTAGGTGCCAATAGCAAAAATGCCATGGTGCCCCTGGCTACGGTGAACACCCGCAATATCCTGTTTATCTGCGGCGGTGCTTTTCCGGATCTGGATGAGATCATCAAGGAGCGCCTGACCAAGACCGCATCCATCGGTTTCAATTCCGAACTGAAGGATAAATACGATAAAGATACCGATATCTTATCTAAGGTGACCGTAGAGGATATCCGTAAGTTCGGCATGATTCCGGAGTTCATCGGACGACTGCCTATCATCTGTACTCTGCAGGGACTGAGCAAGGAGATGCTGGTGAAGATCCTGAAGGAGCCGAAGAACGCGATCCTGAAGCAGTACCAGAAGCTCCTGGAACTGGATGAAGTGAAACTGGAATTTACGGATGATGCCCTGGATGCAATTGCCGAAAAGGCTATGAAACGCGACACCGGCGCCAGAGCCCTGCGTTCCATTATTGAGGATTTCATGCTGGATATCATGTACGAGATCCCCAAGGATGACAACATCGGAAGAGTCACTATTACCAGAGAGTATATCGAAGGAACCGGTGGCCCTATCATTGATATCCGCAGCAATGAGATTCTGGAGCCTGTGGAGAATCTGAAACAGATTCCGGCGGAAGAGAAATAAATTGAAAGTTAAATGAATAGTTGCTTTAAAATCCACGCAGAAAGGACTGCCCGCCCCGGACTCGGATGCTAGCTACAACTG
>ENA-OPCY01000373-OPCY01000373.1-human-gut-metagenome-genome-assembly--contig:-NODE-373-length-34425-cov-5.773320_pt1 | contig 34425 bp, 30 predicted proteins | sample MGYA00241568_ERZ501487 | MGnify/ENA primary metagenome ERZ501487 (study PRJEB25962, sample SAMEA2042574) | human gut metagenome | biome: human gut; feature: human-associated habitat; material: faeces... | reverse complement strand
GCTGGCCTGTGCCGCTGCCGGGGCCACCGTCTGCCATGTGGACGCCTCCAAGGGCATGGTGGCATGGGCGAAGGAAAACGCCGTGGCTTCCGGCCTTGCCGACCGGCCCATCCACTGGATCGTGGACGACTGCGGCAAATTTATCCAGCGGGAGATCCGCCGGGGACGGCGCTATGACGGCATTATCATGGACCCGCCCAGCTATGGCCGTGGGCCAAGCGGTGAGATCTGGAAGATGGAGACCAGCTTTTACCCCTTCTTACAGGAGACGGTGAAGCTGCTGTCCGACGACCCGCTGTTCGTCATCATCAATTCGTACACCACCGGGCTTGCGCCCTCTGCCGTGGCTTACGCTTCCAACGTGGTATTCGGGGCGGCGTATGGCGGCAAAACCGCTGCCGGTGAGCTGGGACTGCCGGTGAAGCAGTCCGGACTGGTTCTTCCCTGCGGTGCCACCGGACGGTGGACGCCGTAACAAATAGGAGGATGCCTGATTTGAGCGACATAATTTCTGTAGAGCATCTGGCATACACGTACCCGGGCGTGGAGGACACGCCCGGTGTTCCCGTGTTTGCGGATTTGAATCTGACCATTGAAGAAGGCAGCTTTGTTGCCGTACTCGGCACCAACGGCTGCGGAAAATCCACCCTTGCCAAGCATTTCAACGCCATTCTGCTTCCCTCCGGGGGAAAGGTCTACGTCTGCGGCATCGATACCGCCAACGAAGACAGGCTGATCACCATCCGCCGGAACGTGGGCATGGTTTTCCAGAACCCGGACAACCAGATCGTGGCGAATGTGGTGGAGGAGGACGTTGCCTTCGGCCCCGAAAATCTGGGCATTGCCAGCCCGGAAATTCGCCGCAGAGTGGACAGCGCCCTGAAACAGGTGGACATGTACGAGTACCGCACCCACGCGCCCCATTTGCTGTCCGGCGGACAGAAGCAGCGCATCGCCATCGCTGGCGTGATCGCCATGGAGCCGAAGTGCATCGTTCTGGATGAGCCCACCGCCATGCTTGACCCGAGAGGACGCCGAGAGGTGATCGACACCATCGGACGGCTGAACCGGGAGAAGGGCATCACGGTGGTTCTGATCACCCACCACATGGACGAAGCGGCCAAGGCGCAGCGCGTCGTGGTGCTGGATAAGGGGAAGGTTGCGGCGGACGGCACGCCGAAGGAGGTCTTCTCCCAGGTGGAGCTGCTGCACGACATCGGACTTGCCGCACCGGAGACGGTGGAGCTGTGCTGGGAGCTGAATCAGGAGGGCTTTGACCTTCCGCTGGATAAATTAGACCCGAAAGAATGCGCGCAGGCACTTTACGATATGGTGATGGCCTGACCCGCTGGGAGGTATTTTCTTGAAACCCATTCTGGAAGCGAAGAATCTCACTTATATTTACAGCGTCGGAACGCCCTTTGAGCATAAGGCGCTGGACGACATATCCTTTTCCGTAGAGCGGGGAGAGTTTATTGGCATCATCGGCCACACCGGCTCCGGAAAATCCACCCTGATGCAGCAGCTGAACGGACTGCTGAAACCCACCTCCGGCACGATGCTGCTGGACGGTCAGGACATCTGGTCGGACAAGAAGCTGACCCGGCAGGCGCGGTTCCGGGTAGGGCTGGTGTTCCAGTACCCGGAGTATCAGCTGTTTGAGGAAACCGTGTACAAGGACATTGCCTTCGGCCCCAAGAACATGGGACTCTCCCCGGAAGAGGTCGATCGCCGAGTCCGGGAAGCCGCCGGGTTCGTGGGGCTTACGGAGCAGCAACTGGAGGTTTCGCCCTTTGACCTCTCCGGCGGACAAAAGCGCCGGGTGGCCATTGCGGGTGTGATTGCCATGGAGCCGGAAGTTCTCATTCTGGACGAACCCACCGCCGGCCTTGACCCCGTGGGACGCTCGGAAATTCTGGGCAATATTCAGTCCTATCGCAAGGCGAAGAACGCCACGATCATGATGGTTTCCCACTCCATGGAGGACGTGGCGCGGCTGACGGATCGCCTGCTGGTGATGAACGGCTCCAAGCTTGCCATGGACGCGCCGCCAGCCCAGGTGTTTACCCACGCCGAAGAACTGACTCAAATGGGACTGAACATACCCCAGGTGACCCAGGTCTTCCTGGAGCTGAAAAAGCTGGGGCTGGACGTGAAAAACGTCTACACCATCGATCAGGCCGCGGCGGAGATCAGGCGGCTCAAGGAGGGGAACCGCCATGCTTAAAGACATTACCCTCGGTCAGTATTTCCCGGGCAATTCCGTCATTCACCGCCTCGACCCCAGAACGAAACTCATCGTGCTGGTCGTTTATATGGTGACGCTTTTCGTTGCCTCCGGGTGGGTATCCTACGGCGTGCTGCTCCTGTTCCTGCTGACAGTAATCAAAATTTCCGCCATTCCGGGAAAATCCATCGTCCGGGGCATGAAGCCGCTGGTGATGATCCTTGTTTTCACCGGCGTGCTGAATCTGTTTTTTAACAAGGACGGCAGGGTGCTGGTGGATTTCTGGGGCATTACCATCACCACCGGCGGCGCGGAGCGTGCGGCCTTTATGCTGGTGCGTATTCTGATGCTGGTCACTGCGACCTTCCTGCTGACCTACACCACCTCGCCCATCTCCCTGACGGACGGGCTGGAAAGTCTGATGAACCCCCTGAAGGTTATCAAGGTGCCTGTCCATGAGCTGTCCATGATGATGTGCATTGCCCTGCGGTTCATCCCCACGCTGATCGAGGAAACGGATAAGATCATGTCCGCCCAGAAAGCCCGTGGTGCGGACTTTGAAAGCGGCAAGCTGATGGAGCGGGCAAAGGCGCTGATCCCCATTCTGGTGCCGCTGTTTATCAGTGCGTTCCGCCGTGCGGACGAGCTGGCCACCGCCATGGAGTGCCGCTGCTATCAGGGCGGCGAGGGGAGAACCAAGATGAAGCAGCTGCATTATCAGCGTAACGACTTTGCCGCGTTCGGCGCGGCGGCGCTTCTGACAGCGGCGGTTATTATTCTGAAAAAGTTTGGTATGTGAGGAAAATATGCGCAATATCGCCCTGTTTTTGACTTATCTCGGCACCCATTACCACGGCTGGCAGGTGCAGAAAAATCTGCCCACTGTAGCGGAGACTATGGAGAAGGCCGCCGCCATGGTGGTTGGGCATCCGGTGCATATGACGGGCTGCGGCCGGACGGACGCGGGTGTTCATGCGCGGGTGTACGTGGCGAATTTCCGCACGTCCTCCACCATCCCGGTGGAGCGGCTGCCCTATGCGTTGAATACCCATCTTCCCTGCGACATCGTGGTGACAAAAGCCTTTGAGGTTCATGAGAATTTCAACGCCATTGGCTCCTGCGCCCGGAAGGAATACACCTATCAGATTTACAATTCCCGGCTTAAGAATCCGTTTTATGTCAATCGCGCGTGGTTTTACCCCCGGCACTTAGACGAGAACGTGATGCAGGCGGCGGCCAGCCAGTTTGTGGGTACCCACGATTTTGCCGCAGTAAGAAGCGTCGGCACGGATGTCAAATCCACCGTCCGCACTGTATACTATTACAATGTGGAGCGGCAGGGGGAGCTTGTCACCCTCAGGGTCTGCGCCAACGGTTTCCTTTACAACATGGCGCGGGCCATGGCGGGGACGGTAGTCTACACCGCCGAGGGAAAGATACGCCCTGAGGAGATCGGCGAAATTCTGGCCTCCGGCAACCGCACCGCCGCCGGCCCGACAGTCCCGGCGGGAGGGCTGTACATGACCCGTCTGTGGTATGACGATGGAATCGAAAAGTTTGAGGTCGGAAGCGACGGAAACGTCTGATACGGGGCGTTATCGTTCATAATTTGTTTTACCTTTTTCAGACGCAATATGCTATACTGCACCGAAAAGGAGTGAGCGTTATGCAGCCAAAAATGTGCAGCAAATGTAAGAAAAATATCGCCGTTGTGTTTATTACCAAAGTTGAAAACGGCGTTACCATGAATGAAGGCTACTGCCTGAAATGTGCCCGGAGTCTGGGAATTCCCCAGATCGATCAGGCCGTGAAGCAGATGGGCATTTCCGACGAAGATCTGGATATGCTCAGCGACGAAATGAGCAGCATGTTCGGCCAGAAGGACGACAGCGACAGCTCTGACGACGATGAGATCGACAGCCAGACCGCCACGTTCCCGCTGCTGAACCAGCTTTTCGGCAATACCCCCGCGCCCCAGCCCCGTCCTTCCAGAAAGGAAGAAGGAGAGCCGAAGGAAAAGAAAAAGTCCAAGCGGCATAAATTTCTGGACAGCTATTGCATGGACTTGACCGGCCGGGCACGGGAGGGCAAGCTGGATAAGGTCATCGGCCGGGATGTGGAGACGGAACGGGTCATCCAGATCCTCAACCGCCGCCAGAAGAACAACCCCTGTCTCATCGGCGAACCCGGCGTGGGCAAAACCGCCATTGCCGAGGGACTTGCCCAGCGGATTGCGGCGGGGGATGTCCCCTATAAGCTGCGGGATAAGGAGGTATTCCTGCTTGACCTTACCGCGCTGGTGGCAGGCACCCAGTTCCGCGGGCAATTTGAAAGCCGCATGAAGAGTCTGATCGGTGAGATCAAGGAGTGCGGCAACATCATTCTGGTCATTGACGAAGTCCACAATCTGGTGGGTGCGGGAGACGCGGAGGGCAGCATGAACGCCGCCAACATCCTGAAACCCGCTCTGTCCCGGGGGGAAATTCAGGTCATCGGCGCGACGACCTTCGCCGAGTACCGTAAGTATATTGAAAAGGACGCCGCTCTGGAGCGCCGTTTCCAGCCCGTCACCGTGGCGGAACCCACCATCGCCGAGGCAAGCCTTATCATGCAGGGCATTGCCAAATCCTATGCCGAGTTCCACGGGGTGGAGATTTCCCCGGAAATCGCCCACCAGTGCGTCGTGCTTTCCGAGCGCTACATCACCGACCGGTTTTTGCCTGACAAGGCAATCGACCTGCTGGACGAAGCCTGTTCCGACGTCAACCTGCAATGCAAGGAAATTTCCCAGCTGGCCGAGCTGAAAAAGGAGCGGGATGATTACGAGCTGGAACTGCGGATGCTCAACGAGAACACGGAGAATCAGGACTATGAGCGTCTGGCGCTGATCCGCAGCAAGCTGATGCAGCTGGCGGCGAAGATCGAGGAGCTGGAAAAGCACCCCAAGCCCGCCGTGACCATGGAGAATCTGGCGCGGATCATCGAGCTGTGGACGAAAATTCCCGCGTCCAAGATCAAGGCGCAGGAGTACGAGCAGATCAAGGGGCTGAGCGACCGCCTGAAAACCCACATCGTCGGTCAGGACGAGGCGGTAGACGCTGTGTCCCGTGCCATCCGCCGCAACCGGGTGGGCATTTCACCCAAGAAGCGGCCCGTGTCCTTTATCTTTGTCGGCCCCACCGGCGTGGGTAAGACGGAGCTGGTCAAGCAGCTGGCAAGCGATCTGTTTGACAATGTGGACAGCCTGATTCGGCTGGACATGTCGGAATATATGGAGAAGCACACCGTCTCCAAGCTCATCGGTTCGCCTCCCGGCTATGTCGGTTATGACGAGGCCGGACAGCTGACGGAGAAGATCCGCCGCCGCCCCTACAGCATCGTGCTGTTCGATGAAATCGAAAAAGCGCACCCGGATGTGCTGAACATTCTGCTGCAGGTGCTGGATGACGGACGCATTACGGACGCCCAGGGCAGGGTGGTGAACTTTGAGAACACCATCATCGTCATGACCTCCAACGCCGGTTCCGAGGGCAGTGTCGGCGGCATGGGCTTTGGCCGAAGCGATGGCGACAAGGTGAAGGAAAAGACCATGAAGGCATTGCAGGGCTTCCTGCGGCCGGAATTTCTCAACCGTGTGGACGAGATCATCACCTTCAACCACCTGACGGAGGAAAACTTCCTGGGCATCGCGGACATCATGCTCAAGGAGCTGCAAGACAGCCTGTCCACCCGCGGCCTGAACCTTTTCTGGGACGACGATCTGCGCCGCCTGCTGGTGAAGAAGGCCTATTCCGTGACATACGGCGCGAGAAATCTCCGCCGCACTATCCAGAAGGAGCTGGAAGACCCGATTTCCGAAGCAATCATTGACAGTTTTGAGCATCCCATTTCCGCCATCCGCATCCGGGTGGAGGGGGAGGTCGTCAAGCTGGACATTACCTGACATATGGGAGGGGAAAAATCCCCTCCCATTTTTTCACGAATGCTGTAAGATTTTCCCCATTCCCGCGTCTAATGGGTGTAGGAGGTGAAGCCGTGACGGAGTTTGAACAAATATACCGGGCGTATTTTCAGGATGTGGAGCTGTACCTGCGGGCAATCAGCCACGACGAAAGTCTTGCGGAGGAGCTGACGGAACAGGTATTCTTTCAGGCGTTGAACGCTCTGCCGAAATTTCGGGGCGACTGCGACATCCGTACATGGTTATGCTCCATGGCGAGAAACGCCTACCTCAGCCATCTGCGCAAGGAGCGCCCGTCCCAGCCTATCGACGAGCTGGAAATCAGCGACCCGAAGCAGGCGGTGGAGGAACAGATCATGGACGCCCAGCAGGCCATGGCTGTTCACCGGGTGCTTCACGACCTGCCGGAACCCTATAAGGAGGTTTTCTCCCTGCGGGTCTTCGGGCAGCTTTCCTTTGGTGACATCGGAAGCCTGTTCGGACGCACGGCAAACTGGGCCTGTGTGACCTACCACCGGGCAAGGCAGAAAATACGGGATGAAATGGGGGAATATGTATGAAACTATCCTGTAATGTGATCCGGGATCTGCTCCCGCTGTATGCGGAAAATCTGACCAGCGAAGAGAGCAACGCCCTCGTGGACGAGCATCTGTGCGGGTGCGACGAATGCGCGAAGCAGCTGGGGATTCTGAAAAAAGCCCAGGCGATTCCGGTGGAAACAGATGCGCCGGGACTGAAAAAGATCAGAAAGGCCATTGTGCGCCGCCGGGTTTTAGCGGTGACCATGGCGGTGATGCTGGTGATCACGCTTGTGCTGGGCGCGGCGTTCCTCTGGGAAGCGCCGATCTGGCTGGACGCGGATCAGGCGGTGAAGGAAGTCGTGAAGATGGAGGACGGCAGCATCCGTATCTACTATACGGACATTATTCAGGGAATCAGCAGTGATGACGACATGGCCGGAAACAGGGGCACTCTTTGCTTCAGCACATGGGGCAGGGTACACTTCGGGGAGCAAATGCCCCCTGACCCTTATGTTACGCCGGATGACGCGGGGGGAACCACAGCCTACAGCTGCTACGGTGACCCCACTTTGCCGGAAGAATTGCAGGAACTGGATGCCGCGCGGAACAATTATTGGTATATCAGCCCCAAGAATGGCAGGGCGGAGGTGCTTCTGCTGAAAGGGGAGGGGGACGTGGAAGCCCCTGAGGAGCCGCTTCTGACGGTCAGTCACAACGGGGCGATCTCTTGCGTCGTTCTCGCGGTCATGGCAATTATTTTGGCGATTCTGGCGTACCGTTTCAGAAAGCACCGGGGCGCCCCATGGCTGACCCATGGCGCCGCCCTTGCCGGGTGCGGGTGTGTGTCGCTTCTTGTCGTTTCCGGCGGGCAGTTTGTGGAGTTTTACGGCGACTACACGGCGCATGTGAGCAACGCCTGCATTTTGCTGATACCGATGTTCCTTACGGCGGTGTGCGCCATCCGTCTGCAAAAGCTGAAAGCGCAGGATAAGGGTTTATGAGGAAACATCCCGGAAGGACAGCCTTCCGGGATGTTCTGCGTTAACTTGTCAAAGAACCTCGTTCATTTTGTCTTCGACCTTCCAGGCAAGGTCTTCGGCCTTATTGGCAGCTTTTGCCGCAACGCGCCGCACGGGATTCTGCCTGGGCATCATCAGAACCGCTACCGCACCCGCAGCAGCGCCGAGACCGGCGGAAAGCATCCATCCTTTTGCGTTCATAAATTCTCCCTCCCTTCACAGGTAGTATACCCAGAACGAAAAAAATCAGGACTGGAAGGTTTTTATCTTTGCAGATGGAAAAAGTTGTGGTACAATAAACAAAAAACATGCTGGAGGCGGGAGTATGTCTATTGATATGTTACAGGAAAAGATTCGGAAGCTGAAGAATCCTTCCATGGTGGAGCTGATGCTGCCCCTGGCTGCTCTGCCGCCCCGGTATGCTCACGACGCTGTAGGTTACGGAGAATTCTGCCGGGATTTGCTCGGCGGATTGAAGGGAATCGTCCCGGCGGTTCGGCTGAGCTTCGGCGCGTTTGCCCTTTTGGGCGGCGAAGGATTGCAGGAGCTGGCGCAGACGCTGAACGCCGCCCGCAATATGGGCTATTACACGGTGCTGGACGCGCCGGAGCTGCTCAGCCCGACTGCTGCTCAAATAACGGCGGAAGCGTTTTTCGGCGGGGAAAGCGAATACCCCTGCGATGGCCTGGTCATTTCCGGATACTTGGGCAGCGATATCATCAAGCCCTTCCTGCCCGGGTGCCGAGAGGGAAAGAGGGATTTATTTGTGGCAGCGCGCACCGGCAACAAATCCGCACCGGAATTGCAGGATTTGCTCTGCGGTTCCCGGCTGGTGCATACGGTAGCGGTGGATTTGATAAACCGGTTCGCGCCGGAGGCGGTGGGAAAGCTGGGCTATTCCCGAATCGGCGCTCTGACGGCGGCCAGCTCCGCCGAAAGCCTCCGCAGTCTTCGCGGCAAGTATCCCCGGGTGTTTTTCCTGGTGGACGGCTACGATTCCCCCAGTGCCAATGCCAAAAACTGCTCTTACGCCTTTGACAGGCTGGGACACGGCGCGGTGGTGTGCGCGGGGGAGACGATCACCTGCGCATGGAAGCAGGCACAGTCCGACGGCGGGGATTTTCTGGAGCAGGCCGTGGCTGCCGCCGAAAGAATGAAGAAAAATCTGACGAGATATGTAACGATTCTTTAAGGAGGAAACGTGATGCGTCGAACTGACCGGGAAGTGACCGACCCCGCCGAGATCACGGAGATGATGACCCGCTGCGAGGTGCTTCATCTGGCGCTGAACACGGACACAGTACCCTACATTCTCCCAGTGAACTTCGGGATGGAGCCGGACGGAATGACCTTGTACATCCACGGTGCGCGGGAGGGGACGAAGTATGCTCTGATAGAAAAGGACAACCGCGCCGGCTTTGAGCTGGACTGTACCCACGGTCTGGTTCTGGAAAATGGGGCGTGTTCCATCAACTACGAAAGCGTCATCGGCTGGGGCTATCTGGAGGACGTGGCCGAGCCGGGGGAAAAGCGCAGGGCACTGGATTTGATCATGAAGCAGTACCGGGGCGAGGATTTCCCATACAGCACTGCCGTGATACCCAAAACCCGTGTACTTCGTCTGCGGGTGCAGGCGCGGACGGCGAAACGGAGATGCATTGGGTAATATGTACCGGGGCGAACTGCCCCGGGGTGTTATCGGACACCAGCTGTACCCTGACGGGCGGCGGTGTTTTCCGTGATGTCGTCCATCCCGTCCAGAGGGCCGTTGCCGTTGTCGATGGTGGCGTTGGTAGAAGGCTCAACGCTGGGCATCGTGGTGGGCGCGGTGGTAGCCCGGGTCGTCTCAGTGGTCGCGGCGGTAGGCGTCGTGGTGGGAACGGTAGTGTTTCTGCTGGGGTCCTGGTTGGTGCAGCCGCAGCCGGTAAACAGCGCCGCGGTAAGGACGAGAACCAGTACGAGAATGGCATATTTTTTCATGTTTTTACCTCCAAATGAATCTTGCTTCAAACGTATTATTTCCCGTATGCCGGGGTTTACGCTGGTAATAATACCCAGTTTTCTGCAACTTTATAAGAGCAAACACTTTTTATTCCGTTTCCTGCGAAGTGGGCGCTTTCTTTATTTTCTTTTGCAAGTTAGCATATGATAACTCGCAAAATCGGATTTTCTGAAATTTTTTGTTGCTTTTTCTTGCATAGACATGTATAATGAATGGGAATCAAAAAATGAAGGAGAGTTCTGCGCTATGAAGAAGCTCGCTGCTAAGAAAAATGTGGAGTGCATGGCATGTCTGCAGTGTGTTGCTGCCTGTTCCGAGGCGTTCTATAAGGAATTTGACGAGGAGAAGAGCTGTGTCCGCATCGTGGCCAAGGGTACCGGCGCCAAGCCCAATACCTGCATTCAGTGCGGCAAGTGCATGCGTACCTGTGAGCACGAAGCCATCACCCAGAACCCCAAGACCGGCGTTTACATGATCAACAAGAAGAAGTGCGTCGGCTGCGGCAAGTGCGCCGAAGCCTGCCCCATGCACGTGATCGTGTTCGAGGAAGGCAGCCCCGCCTCCAAGTGCATTGCCTGCGGCATCTGCGTGAAAGCATGCCCTATGGAACTGCTGGAAATCGTGGAGAAATAAGTCAAGCAACCGGATGGGCAGCCTTTGGCTGCCCATCTTTCCATTTTTAAGAAAAGGCTAAAAATGAAAAATAGGCTTGTAATCCCGGTGGCATCATGGTATAATGCGAATCAGTATGTTTAGAAACATTCATCCCTAGGAGGAACGACATGAGCGGACGCTATGAAAGAAAAAAGCCGCAAAAGGCAGGCGGCTGGAAGAAGCCGGTGCTGATTGCGGTTCTGATTGTTGTGATTTTGATTGCCGCGCTGGTAGTTGCGGCTGTGGTATATTACAACTCCATGCTCAACAAGCTGAACAGAGTGCAGGTGCCGACCATCGACTATTCCAATTTGGAAACGGAGCCGGTGGAGACGACGGCTGCCACGGAAGCGACGGTCACCACAGAGGAGACCACTGTTGCCACGACGGAACCGCATGTTGCTTCCAGCGCGGACTACATCAACATCCTTCTGGTTGGCCAGGCTGCCCGTGATGGCGAGGCCGAACGGTTTGCCGATACCATGATCCTCTGCACGGTAAACACATACGAAAAGACCGTGACGCTGACCTCACTGCTCCGGGACACACTTGTACAGTACCCCAACTATACGGACACCAATGGGAAAAACCACAGCGGCGGCAAGATCAAGCTTACCAGCATTTACCACAACGGCTACATCTGCACCAACAGCACGGCAGATGCCATGGGCCTGATGAACCTGACGCTGTATAAGAACTTCGGTATCGAAGTGGACTATGATGTGGAGATCGACTTTGACGCATTTATCAAGGCAATCAATCTGCTGGGCGGTATCAATGTTGAGCTGACTGCGGCGGAAGCCAACTATCTCAACGACTTCCATGACCGCTATTACTACGAGGTGAAGGAAGGCAAAAACTGGCTGGACGGCTCTACCGCCCTTGCTTACGTCCGTATGCGGAAGGCGGAGGGTGACGGCGAAAGCGACATCAAGCGTACCGCCCGTCAGCGTCAGTTTATGGAGGCATTGCTGGCCAAGGTCAAGAAGATGAGCCTTTCCGACGTGCAGAATCTGGCAAATGAGGTTCTGCCGCTGGTGTCCGTGAGTATGACCAATTCCCAGATCACGGATCTGCTCATGAAGATGCTGCCCATGCTGTCCGGTCTGGAAATCAAATCCAGCGGTACCTGCCCGGTGCGTGCCAGAGGCTACTCGTGGGGAGATATGGTGGACATCTACGGAGACGGTCAAATCCACAGTGTCATGTTGTACGATAAGGACAAGAACGTGGCCTACATGCGGGCGATCACCGAGGGCGAGGGCGAGATCCCTGAGACGGTGCCGATTCAGGACTAAGTTGTAATGGAAGAATTGCGGGGAAGCAGTGCTTTCCCGCAATTTCTTTCTGCGGGGTATTTGTTACATAAATTTCATGTTTGTCATAATTGCAAACCGCCGGGGAATATGCTATACTGTACCATAGTTTACACCCGGAGGCGTTTATGACTGAGTTGACTGAATTCCGGCGGAAACTCTCCGCTTTACTGCCCGATGTGGAGCTTCGGTTTGAAGAAGCTCTGGCAAAGCATACCTCCTTTCGCATCGGCGGAGACGCCGAGGTAATGGCGTTTCCCAAAACCAAAATCGAACTGGCGGATATCCTGAAAGCCTGCGCCAAGCTGAACTGCAAATGCGCCATTCTGGGCGCGGGAACCAACGTGCTGGCGCCGGATGAGGGTGTCCGGGGGCTGGTGGTCTGCCTGAAGGATTGCCTTGGCGGCATGGAACGGCTGGACGAGACCCACATCCGGGTGATGGCGGGCGTGACCATGGCACGGGCGGCGGTGAACGCTGCGAACATGGGTCTCACCGGCATGGAATTCGCCCACGGCATACCGGGAACCGTCGGCGGCGGCGTGTATATGAACGCCGGGGCCTATGGCGGCGAGATTTGCCAGATCTGCGAAAGTGTTGAGGTCATGGATTTGGACGGCAATCTTTCCCGTCTGTCCAACGCCGAGATGGCCTTCTCCTATCGTCACAGTGCGCTGGAAAACCGGACGGGAATCGTGGTCAGCGCGGTTTTTGCCCTGAAAAGGGGAAACTCGGAAGAAATCTGGGCAAAAATGAAGGACCTGATTGCCCGCCGCACCGCTTCCCAGCCGTTGGACGTTCCTTCGGCCGGTTCTGCATTCAAACGCCCGACGGGCGGTTATGCGGCGGCGCTGATCGAAGAAGCGGGATTGAAGGGCTATCAGGTGGGCGGTGCGGCGATCTCCGCGAAGCACGCCGGGTTTGCCGTCAATCTGGGCGGCGCGACGGCGGCGGATGTGAAGGCTCTGCTGTCCCAGGTGTCCGAGCAGGTCTATCAGAAAAGCGGCATCCGGTTGGAGCCGGAGGTTCGTATCTGGTAACGTATAGATAACATTCGGAAAGGTGGTCTCCCCATGGCAAGCTCTTTTTCCTCTGCCGCCAAGGCGGAGGTCTGCCGGATTTTGCCCCAGAAACATTGCTGCGCTCTGGCGGAGTGCTTCGGCGTTCTGCTGTTTGCCAACAATTTCTCCGCTGACGGTATTAAAATCATCACCGAAAGCCGGGATTTTGCCTATATTCTGCCGAAGTTGTTCAAAAAAGCGTTTGATCTGTCCTTTGACAGCTACCCCAGCCTTGCATCGCCGGGAAAGCTGGTGTTCCAGATATGGGACAGCGATAAAATCGAGACGATCATGGAAGCTTTCGGCTTTGACGCGCAGGACACACTGGCGCTCCATGTGAACCTGCCGGTGGTGGAGGAGGACTGCTGCAAGGCGTCGTTCCTCCGGGGGGCGTTCCTCGCCGGGGGAAGCGTCACCGACCCGGGGAAGGGCTATCATATGGAGCTGGCGACGACTCACCAGAGCGTTGCCCGGGAGACGGATTCGCTGATGCGGGAGGTCATGGGCTTTTCCCCAAAGATGGCCAGCCGAAGCGGCGGGCAGGTGCTGTACCTGAAGCATAGCGAGCTGATCTCCGATTTTCTCACGTTCCTCGGCGCACCGGTGGCGGCCATGGGCATTATGGAAGCCCGGCTGGAAAAGGAACTGAACAACAAAGTCAACCGCCGCTGCAACTGCGACGACGCCAACACCTCTAAGGTGGTGGAGGCTGCGCAGGAACAGCTTGCGGCAATTCGCATGATAAGAGAGACGGGCGCGATGGATAAGCTTCCCGAAAAGCTCAGACGGGCGGCGATTGCGAGGGAGGAAAACCCCTCCGCGTCATTGTCCGAGCTGGCGGGGATGATGGAGCCGCCCATTACGAAGCCCGCCATGGGCAGCCGGATGCGGCGGCTGCTGGAGCTGGCGGAAGAGGTGAAGGCATGAGCTTTGTACATTTGCATGTCCATACAGAATACAGCTTACTGGACGGCGCATGCCGCATTGACGGCATCATGGATCGGGTCAAGGAGCTGGGGCAGACCGCCATTGCCATCACCGACCACGGCGTGATGTACGGCTGTATTGACTTTTATAAAGCCGCCAAAGCCGCCGGGATCAAGCCCATCATCGGCTGCGAGGTCTACGTCGCCCGACGGGGCATGGCCGACCGGGTCCACGGGATCGACAATGACCCCTACCATCTGGTACTGCTGTGCGAAAACCGAACGGGGTACGAGAACCTCTGCTATCTGGTGTCGGAAGCCTTTATCCACGGCTTTTACGGCAAGCCCAGAATCGACCTTCAGCTGCTCCAGCAGCACCACGAGGGGCTGATCGCCCTGTCCGCGTGTCTTGCCGGTGCGATTCCGCAGTATCTGATGGAAGAAGACTACGATTCCGCGAAGGAATACGCAAAAAAGATGTCCGGCATTTTCGGGGAGGGGAATTTCTTTCTGGAAATGCAGGATCACGGCATTCCGGAGCAGCGTCCGGTAAATCAGGGCGTCCAGCGCCTTGCCCGGGAGCTGGGACTGCCGTTGGTGGTGACCAACGACGCCCACTACCTGCGCAAAGAGGACGCGGAAATGCAGGACGTTCTGCTGTGCATCCAGACAGGCAAGACCGTGGACGACACCAACCGGATGAAATTCCAGACGCAGGAGTTCTACCTCAAGAGCGAAGACGAGATGAAAGGTCTGTTCCCCGGCTGCGAGGAAGCCTTTGAAAACACCGTCCGCATTGCCGAGCGGTGCAATCTGGAATTTACCTTCCACGAATATCATCTGCCCTCTTACCCGGTGCCGGAGGGGTATACGGACGAGGAATATTTCCGTAAGCTGTGCGCTGAGGGCTTTGCCGAGCGGTATCCTGACGCGCCCGAAGCATACCGGGAGCGGCTGGAATATGAGATCGGCGTCATCAGCCGTATGGGTTATGTAAACTACTATCTCATCGTCTGGGACTTTATCCACTATGCCAAGGTCAACGGCATTCCCGTGGGGCCGGGACGCGGTTCCGGTGCGGCTTCCATTGTGGCATACTGTATGCACATCACGGAAGTCGATCCCATGAAGTATAACCTCATTTTCGAGCGGTTTCTCAACCCAGAACGGGTGAGTATGCCGGATTTCGATACGGATTTCAGCCCGGAGCGTCGGGGCGAGGTCATGGAATACGTCATGGAGAAATACGGCGCGGATCACGTCGCCCAGATCGTCACCTTTGGCACCATGGCCGCCCGGGGCGCCATCCGGGACGTTGGCCGGGCGCTGAACTTCTCCTATGCGGAGACGGATGTGGTGGCCAAGCTGGTGCCCACCATGCCGCTCCACCTGACGCTGGCGGAGGCTATGAAGATTTCCCCCAAACTCAAGGAGATGTACGACGGCGACCAGCGGGTAAAAACGCTCATCGACACGGCCATGCGCTTGGAGGGAATGCCTCGGAACACGTCCACCCACGCCGCCGGCGTGGTCATCACGGCGCAGCCGGTCAATACCTATGTACCGCTGTCCCGGAACGACGATACCGTGGTCACCCAGTACACCATGACCACCATCGAAGAGTTGGGACTTCTGAAAATGGACTTTCTGGGTCTACGGAACCTGTCAGTGATTCAGGACGCGGAAGCGCTGGCGCGGCAGGAAAATCCCAATTTTCAGATTGCAAAAGTGCCGGACAACGACCCGGAGACCTTCGCCATGCTGGCTGAGGGCAAGACCCAGGGCGTGTTCCAGATGGAATCCACCGGCATGACCGGGGTGTGCATCAGCATGAAGCCCACCTCTATCGAAGATCTGACGGCCATTGTGGCGCTGTACCGCCCCGGCCCTATGGAATCCATTCCCAAGTTCGTTGAAAATAAGTTCAACCCCGGGAAAGTGACTTACAAAACGCCCCTTCTGGAGCCAATTCTGAAGGTGACCTACGGCTGTATCGTCTATCAGGAGCAGGTCATTGAGATTTTCCGGACTCTAGGCGGCTACTCCATGGGTCAGGCGGACAATATCCGCCGGGCAATTTCCAAGAAAAAGCAGAAGATCATTGACGCCGAGCGGAAGACCTTCGTTTACGGCGACCGGGAGCAGAAGATTGACGGCTGTATCGCCCGGGGCGTGCCCGAGGCGGTGGCGCAGTCGATTTACGACGAAATCGTGGATTTCGCCAATTACGCTTTTAACAAGGCCCACGCGGTGTGCTATGCAGTGGTCGCCTACCAGACGGCCTACCTCAAGTGCCACTATCCAAGGCAGTACATGGCGGCGCTGATGACCTCCGTTCTGGACTCTGCCACCAAAATCTCCGGTTATATCGCCGAGTGCCGGGAGCTGGGAATCCCGGTTCTGCCGCCGGACATCAACCATTCTGAGGACTACTTCACCGTCGAGGGCGACGCCATCCGCTTCGGCCTCGGCGCGGTGAAAAACGTTGGTCGGGGCCTCATCCGCTCCATGGCGGCCAAACGGGCGGAGGGCGGCGCTTTCCGCTCTCTGGAAGATTTTCTGGAACGGATGGAGGAGGGCGAGCTGAACAAGCGCGCTGTGGAAAACTTTATAAAATGCGGCGCGATGGACTGCTTCGGCTATCATCGCAGCGAGCTTCTGGCGGTATACGACCAGATGATGGACAGCGTGTCCGCCTCCCGGAAGAAGAATCTGGAAGGGCAGATGGGTCTGTTCGCCATGCTGGACGAGGACGACGAGGCGGGCAAGGTGCCGATCCCCAAGCTCAAGGAGCTTGACAAGGGGGAGCTTCTCTCCATGGAGAAGGAGACCACCGGCATCTACATTTCCGGCCATCCCATGGACGATTACCGGCCATACCTGCGCAACACCCACGTTGTCCATATCGGCAGCCTTATGGAAGAGGACAACGGCTTTCAGGACGACCAGATCATCAGCGTTGCGGGTATTGTCCAGACCGTGAAAATGAAGACTACCCGGAACAATTCCATGATGGCGTATGTCACGGTGGAAGACGATACGGCGTCCATAGAGATGCTGGCATTTTCCAATGTGCTGGATCAGTACGGCGGCTACCTCCGGGAAAACAGCGCCGTGGTCATCACCGGGCGGCTGTCTCTTCGGGACGATAAAGAGCCGCAGATCGTCATCAACCGTGCCCGCCCCATTTCGGACTACGCCGACGGCAGCGCGCCCCCGGAGCAGCCACAGAATGTGAACAAGAGCGGCACGCTGTATCTCCGCCTGCCGGGGGAGGAAGGAATGCTGTATCCCAAGATCCGGTGCATCCTGAACATGTTCCCGGGGGACAGCACAGCGGTGCTTTACTTTGCGGACACAAGACGACGCCGGGGTACCCGGTGCTGCATCCGGGAAAGTATGCTTTCTGAGCTGAAAAATGTGCTCGGAGAAGCAAATGTTGTGCTGAAATAGCTTTTCTTTTAGAACATATTGTGGTATAATAATCAATCAAGAGGAGTTGATGCCGTGAAAAAGCGAATATGGCTGCTTCTTCTGATCGTCCTCGCGTCGATTTTGCTGACCGGCTGCGCCTTGCAGACGGTGGATGAAATGTATGCGCTGCCCAAGCGGTCGAAGGAGTATGACAGTCTGCAATCCGCCATCGATTCCGCCATGTACGGCCTGAGCTATTCCGCGCCGGTCTCCGGAGAAAACCAGCAGACGGTGCAGATGGCAGATCTGGACGGCGACGGCGTGGAGGAATATATCGTCTTTGCCCAGGGAAACTCTGCCAACCCTTTGCAGGTGCTGATTTTCCGGCAGGAGGAGGACGGCACGTGCCGCCTGATGGAGGTCATCCAGAGCAATGGCTCCGCCTTTGAGCAGGTGGAATACGTGCAGATGGACAACGCCCCCGGCTACGAGCTGGTGGTCGGGCGGCAGCTCAGCGATCAGGTGCTGCGCAGTGTGTCGGTGTACTCCTTTTCCAGCGGCAGCGCCGAGCAGCTGATGATGGTGGGCTACTCCAAATTTATTACCTGCGACTTGAATGACGACGGATGCAGCGAGCTGATGGTCATTCTTCCCGGTGAATCGGAAACCGGGACAGGCTCTGCGGTGCTGTACCGGATGCAGGACGGCAATATTGAACGTTCGGTGGAGGTCAACGTGTCGGAGGACGCGACCCACATCCGGCGGATCACGGTGGGACGGCTGCTGGGCGGAACGCCCGCGGTGTTCGTCGCCAGCGCGGTGAATAACAGCGCCATCGTAACCGACGTATTTGCCTGGAGAAACGACCGCTTTTCCAATATTTCCTATTCCCGGGAGTCGGACACCAGCGTCCAGACCTTGCGGAACTATTACGTCTACGCCGAGGACATCGACGGCGACGGCGTGATGGAGCTTCCCAGCCTGATCACCATGAAGCGTGTCTTCCCGGAACAGGAGGGCAAGCAGAAATTCCTCATCCGCTGGTTCGCAATGGACTTGGAGGGCAGGGAAATGGACAAGTTCTTTACCTTCCACAATTACTTAGGCGGCTGGTATATGCAGCTGGCGAGCAGCTGGGCGCCGCGGGTATCGGTGGAGCAGGAGGGCGGTAAGTATACGTTCTACGTGTGGGACGAGGATTACCGGCAGGCGCTGGACGTGTTTTCCATATACGCGCTCACCGGCGGAAGCCGGGAGGAAGACGCCACGGTGGATGGCCGGTTTGCCTTCTATCGTGCGGAGGGTGTGGTCTATGCCGCGAAGCTGGAGGCGAACGCGGCGGAATTCGGCATTACAGAGAATCAACTTATCAACAACTTCCATCTGATTCAGCAGGATTGGAAAACGGGAGAGACTTGAGGGGTGTCATATGAAAAAAGTATTGATTATGGAAGATGAACTGAATATCCGAAGCTTTGTGGTCATTAACCTGAAGCGGGCGGGGTACGACGCCATCGAGGCGGGGAACGGTCAGGAGGCGCTGGACGCCATTGCCGAGACCCCGGACATTGGCGTTGCCATTCTGGATATTATGGTGCCGGGGGACATGGACGGCTTTGAGGTCTGCCGCCGTATCCGCGCCTCCAACAAGCAGATGGGCATTATCATGCTCACTGCCCGCACGCAGGAGATGGACAAGGTCACCGGCCTGATGACCGGCGCGGACGACTATGTCACCAAGCCCTTTTCTCCCGCCGAGCTGACTGCCCGCATTGACGCGCTGTACCGCCGTATCGGCGGCGACAGTTCCGCCAGCTCCGAGCTGCTGACGCAGGGACCCTTCGTGATGAACACCCGCAACCACACGCTGGAAAAGAACGGGAACCGTATCCGCCTGACCCAGGTGGAGTACGCGATCCTGAAGCTGTTCATGCAGAATCCGGGCAGAGCGCTTTCCCGTGAGGACATTCTCTCTGCCGTCTGGGGACGGGATTACGAGGGCGAGCTGAAGATCGTGGACGTGAACATCCGCCGTCTCCGCCTGAAAATCGAGGACGATACTTCCAATCCCACCTATATCACCACGGTCTGGGGTCTGGGCTACAAGTGGGGCGCCTAACCCGGAATGAACATGAAGTCCATGAAAAAGACGGGCGGCCTGCGAAGACGCTGGCTGCTGAACACCGTCGGCGTTGTCTTCGCCCTGGGGCTGGTGTGCGTTATGGCGGTAACGGCGTCCTACGCCACCTACTACTACTCCAACATGCAGTCTGACATGGAAAACCGGGCGAAAACCACTACGGATTTTTTTGCCGACTATATCAATCAGGACTACGGCGACTACTACCAGTCCTGTATCACCTATGCCAAGACCTTTGAGGACAAGGGCAAAATTGAGCTGCAATTCATCAACAATCAGGGAAGCCTTGTGGCTTCCTCCTACGGCCCCTGGGCGGGGCCGTCTCCCAGCACGTCGGATATCTGGGACGCCATCAGCATCCGGGACAAAAGCTCCTACATCGGCCGCGACCCGGACACCGGAGAACGCATCATGGCGGTTTCCTGCCCCATGATCTATTCCAACGGCGAGGTCATCGGCGTACTGCGCTACGTGACCTCCACCCGGCTGGTGAACAGGCAGATCATTCTGGTGTGCTTGGTTTGCTGCTTTGTGCTGACGGTGGTGCTGGCGGTAGTGCTGCTTAGCAGCGGCTACTGCATCCGCTCCATCTTAAATCCTGTGGCGGAGATCACGGAAAAAGCCCAGAGAATCGCCTCCGGCAGCTACGGCGTCCAGATTCAGACGCCCTTCAAGGATGAGATCGGCGATCTGGCGGACACCATCAATGAAATGTCCACAAAAATTGCCCAGAACGAAAAAATGCAGGCGGAGTTCGTCTCCCAGCTGTCCCATGAGCTGCGCACCCCGCTGACCGTTATCAACGGATGGAGTGAGACGCTGCTGGCCGGAGACGACCTGAACGACGACACCCGGCAGGGCATGAAGATCATTTCCAGCGAGGCAAAGCGCCTGACGGAAATGGTCATGGATCTGCTGGATTTCACCCGGATGCAGGACGGCCGCATGACGCTGGCCGTGGAAATGACGGACATCCGGGGGGAATTCGAGGACACGGTGTATATGTACGGCGGCCGTCTGGCACAGGACGGCATTCAGCTGGTCTATCTGGACAACGACGAGGACATTCCGGAAATTCCCTGCGACCCCCAGCGGATGCGGCAGGTATTCCTGAATCTTCTGGACAACGCCGCCAAGCATGGCGGCTCGGGCAAGCGTATTGAGGCCTCCATGTCCTATGACGGCAAAGATGTGATCGTCTATATCCGGGACTTTGGCCCCGGCATTCCGGAGGACGAGCTGCCGCTGGTGAAGAAAAAATTCTACAAGGGCAGCTCCAGCATCCGGGGCACGGGCATTGGCCTTGCGGTGTGCGACGAGATCGTGGAAATGCACGGCGGCACGCTGACACTGGAAAACGCCGAGGGCGGCGGCACGCTGGTGACCATCCGTCTTCCGGCGGAACATTAAGGAGAAACCATGGCAAACAAAGAAACCGAGAACTGTGAAAAATTCAAGACCATGATCGGCGGTCAGGCACTGATCGAGGGCATCATGATGCGCGGCCCGGAGAAGGACGCTATCGTCATCCGGGGCAAGGACGGCTTGACCGTGGAGGTTTCGCCGCGGAAGCTGAACCCGCCCGGCTCCTGGAAAAACTGGCCGTTTATCCGGGGCATTTTCAACTTCTTCGACGCGCAGATCGTGGGCGTGAAGGCGCTGCTGCGGTCTGCTGATCTGGCTCCCGACGAAATGCAGGAGGAGCCGTCCAAATTTGACAAGTGGCTGGAAAAGAAGCTGGGAAGCGAAGCTTTCCAGAAGGCCATCGTCGGCATTGCCGTGGCCATGGGACTGCTGCTTTCCATCGGCCTGTTTTTCCTGCTGCCCATGGTCATCGGCGGATTTTTTGACAAAATCATTACCAGTACGCTGCTTCTGAATCTGGTGGAGGGCGTCATCCGCATGGTGATCTTCATGGCCTATATGATTCTGGTGTCCCGGATGCCGGATATGAAGCGGGTGTTTTCCTACCACGGCGCGGAGCATAAGACCATCCGCTGCTACGAGGCGAAACTGCCCCTGACGGTGGAAAATGTGCGAAAAATGACACGGCTGCACCCCCGGTGCGGCACCAGCTTCCTTCTGGTTGTCATGGTGATCTCCATTCTTGTGTTTTCCATCGCGTCGTCAGCGCTGCTGGCGATCTTCCCCGGACTGGAAACCATCCGCGGCACCTTCGGTTATCGGATGCTGATGATCGTCTTCAAGCTGCTGCTCCTGCCGGTGGTGGTGGGCATCACCTACGAGATCAACCGCTGGTGCGGAAGAAACGACAACGCTTTTACCCGGGCGCTTTCCGCGCCGGGCATGTGGATGCAGCATTTTACCACCAACGAGCCGGACGACTCCATGATTGAGGTGGGCATTGCGGCGGTACAGGCCGTGCTGCCGGAGAAGGAGGGTTCTGATCGTTGGTGAAGCAATACGGCCAGCTGTATCTGGACACCCGCCATGCGCTGCTGGAAACCGAGGACGCCCAGACGGCGGGGATGATGGCGCGGCAGCTGCTGTGCCATTTTTCCGGGAAAAGTCCGGAAGCCATTCTGGCAGACCGTGACCTGTATGCGTCGGAGCAAGTCTGCCGGGACATGAGCCGCGCCGTCCGGCGGCTGCTGGACGGGGAGCCGCTGGCCTACGTGCTGGGGGAGTGGGAGTTTTACGGCCTGCCCCTTCGGGTGACGCCGGATGTGCTGATTCCCCGGGACGATACCTGCGCCGTGGCCGAGCTTGCCATCCGCAAGGCGCTGTTTCTGGAGCAGGATCCCCGGATTCTGGATTTGTGCTGCGGTTCCGGCTGTATCGGCCTTGCCATTGCCAGCCGGGTCAAGGACGCGAAGGTAACGCTGGCGGATTTGAGCATGGAGGCGCTGGCCATCGCCAAGGAAAACACCGGCCTGAACCGTCTCGGCGGGCGGGTGCGGTGCGTTCAGGCGGACGCCACGAAGAAAGCCCCGGCATTTCTCGGGAAATATGATATGATCGTCTCCAACCCGCCCTATGTTACCGGGGCGGAAATGCAGGTGCTTCCCCACAGCGTCAAGGATTTTGAACCGGCAATGGCGCTTTACGGCGGGGAGGATGGTCTGGACTTCTACCGCGCCATCGTGGAGAACTACACGCCCGCGCTGAAGAAGGGCGGATTTGTCTGCTTCGAGTTCGGCATGGGTCAGGGAGACGATGTGTGCCGGATTCTGGAAGAAAATGGGTATACCATTCTGGAACGAACCAGAGATTATAATGACAGAGAACGTGCCGTGCTTGCCCAGTACGGCAGGAAGGAAGATTGATTATGGCTACAAAGAAAACGGTTTATGAAGCCCCCGCCCCCGCGTCGGACAAGAAAAAGGCATTGCAGACGGCCCTTGCCCAGATCGACAAGAACTTCGGCAAGGGCACGGTCATGCGTCTGGGCGACCGCCCGGAGATGAACGTGGAGGCCATCCCTACCGGCTCTCTGGCGCTGGACGCAGCGCTGGGCATCGGCGGCGTGCCCAAGGGCAGAATCATTGAGATTTACGGCCCCGAATCCTCCGGTAAGACCACCCTGGCGCTGCACATTCTGGCAGAAGCCCAGAAGCGGGGCGGCGAAGTGGCCTTCGTGGACGCGGAACATGCCCTTGACCCTGTGTATGCTGCCGCGCTGGGCGTGGATACGGACAATCTGCTGGTGTCCCAGCCCGATACCGGCGAGCAGGCGCTGGAGATTACCGACGCGCTGGTTCGCTCCGGTGCCGTTGACGCGGTGGTTGTGGACTCCGTGGCCGCGCTGGTTCCCAAGCAGGAAATCGAGGGCGAAATGGGCGACACCTTTGTCGGCCTTCAGGCGCGTCTGATGTCTCAGGCGCTGCGGAAGCTGGCAGGCACCATTGCCAAGACCAACTGTGTGGTCATCTTCATCAACCAGCTGCGTATGAAGATCGGCGTGATGTACGGCAACCCGGAGACCACCACCGGCGGCAACGCGCTGAAATTCTATTCCTCCGTCCGTCTGGACGTGCGCCGCATTGAGTCCATCAAGGAGGGCAATAACGTCATCGGCAACAAGACCCGCGTCAAGGTGGTCAAGAACAAGGTCGCGCCCCCCTTCCGGGAAGCCGTGTTTGAGATTCTCTACGGCAAGGGCATTTCCAAGTGGGGCGAGCTGGTGGATCTGGCGGTTCAGCTGGACATTATCCAGAAGAGCGGCAGCTGGTTCTCCATGGGCGACGAGCGCATCGGTCAGGGCGCGAACTCCGTGAAGGATTACCTCATCGCCAACCCCGACATCGCCGAGAAGGTGGAAGCCGAGGTGCGGGAGAACCTGTGGAAGCTGAACAACGGCGCGCCCAAGGCCCCCGCCAAGGCTGCCGATAAGGCGGTAGCCGTCAGCGCCGACGATTTCGACGATGAAGGTTGAGTCCCTGAAAACGTCTCCCGACCGGGCAGGGCGCTATTGGGTGACCTTTGACGACGGCAGCAAAATGGGACTGTATCGCCAGACGGTGGAGGATTTCGCACTCTATTCCGGCAAAGAGCTGGACGAGCAGGAGGCGGAAGCCCTCCGCACCGCCGCCGGGCAGATGTCCGCCAAAATGCGGGCAGTCCGCATTGTCTCCGCGGCCAGCGTTTCCCGCCGGGACTTGGAAGCCCGGTTGGTGCGCAAGGGGGAGGACCCCAAACAGGCCAAAGAAGCGGTTGCATGGATGGAAGACCTGCATCTGGTAGACGACCGGGCAACGGCGGAGCAGGTGGTCAGTTCCTGCATCTCCAAGGGCTACGGCTTGATGCGCGCCAAGCAGGCGCTCTACGAGAAACGTATCCCCAAGGAATACTGGGACGAGGCACTTGCGGACTACCCTGACCAGACGGAGAAAATCACGGCGTTTCTGAAAAGCCGTCTGGACGCGGACTCCGATGAAAAGCAGGTCAGGCGTGCCGTGGACGCCCTGATCCGCCGGGGTCACAGTTACGGGGCCATCCGGCGTGCGCTGGATGCGCTTTCCTTTGACACAGAAGATTTTCAGGAGGAATTCTGAATTATGGCAAATATTGGTTTTATCTCCCTCGGCTGCGCCAAGAATCAGGTGGACTGCGAGCGGATGATGTATCGGGTGCAGGAGGCGGGACATACCGTCAAGTCCGATGTGGTCGGCAGCGACGTGGTGGTCATCAACACCTGCGGCTTTATCGACTCGGCGAAATCCGAAGCCATCGACTACATTTTGCAGACCGCCGCCCTGAAGGCGGAGGGTCTGGTGGGCAAAATTCTGGTCACCGGCTGCCTGTCTCAGCGGTATCAGGAGGACATTCTGAAGGAAATGCCCGAGGTGGACGGTATTCTGGGTACGGGAAGCTACACGGAAATCGTTCCCGCCATTGAAAAGCTCCTGAACGGGGAGCAGGTGGTGGACTTCGGCTCCATCGACGCCCCGGAAGTGGAAACGGGACGCATCATGACCACGGCGGGACACTACGCCTTCATCAAAATCGCCGAGGGCTGCGACAACCACTGCTCCTACTGCGTCATTCCCTCCCTTCGGGGCAAATACCGCAGCCGCCAGATGGACGACGTGCTTTACGAAGCCCGAATGCTGGCGGACAGCGGCGTGAAGGAGCTGATTGTGGTTGCGCAGGACACCAGCCGTTACGGCACAGACTTGCCCGGGCACAAGCGTCTGCTGCCGGAGCTTCTGCGGAAGCTCTGCGAGATCGACGGACTGCACTGGATTCGCGTCCACTACGTCTATCCCGACGAAATCGACGATGAATTCATTCAGGTCATGGCCTCCGAGCCGAAGATCGTCAAATATCTGGACATCCCCATCCAGCACTGCAACAGCAAAATTCTGAAGCTGATGAACCGCCGGGGCGACGGGGAGTTTCTGAAAGCCCTGTTCGCAAGGCTGAGAGCCGGGATTCCCGGACTGGTCATCCGCACCAGCCTGATCACCGGTCTGCCCGGTGAGGGGGAGGAAGAATTCGCCGAGCTGTGCGATTTCCTGCGGGAGGAACGTCTGGAGCGCGTCGGCGCGTTCGCGTTCTCGCCGGAGGAAGGCACTCCTGCCGCGCAGATGGAGCATGTGGACACGGATACCGCCGTCAAGCGGGCGGAGATCGTGGAAATGCTGCAATCGGAGATCATGGACGCCTACAACGCCGAAAAGCTGGGCAAGACCATGGAGGTTCTGGTGGACGGCTACGACGAGGAAAGCGGGCAGTTCTACGGCCGCACTTTTGCCGACTCCCCGGACATCGACGGCCGGGTCTGGATTGCGTCCGACGAGCCTGTTCACGAGGGCGATTTTGTCATGGTAAAAATTGACGGCTGCACCGACGGCGATCTGTGCGGCTATGTAGTGGAGGAAGAAGCATGACGCTGGCAAGTAAAATCACGCTGGTGAGGGTGGCAATGATCCCGGCGTTTATGGTGACCATGTACTTATCCGGCGGTACGCCGGGGCTGTGGATGTACATTTCCCTCGCCATTTTTATCGTTGCCAGCCTGACGGATTCCTTAGACGGCTACATTGCCCGGCATTACAATCAGGTCACGGATTTTGGAAAATTCCTTGACCCCTTGGCTGACAAGCTGCTGGTGATCGCCGCCATGTGTATGTTCTGCCAGTGGGGCGTGTTTCCCGCGTGGGCGCTGATGATCGTGCTGACACGGGAATTTGCCGTAACGGGACTGCGGCTGATCGCCGTCCAGAAGGGGCACGTGATCGCAGCCGGATGGAGCGGCAAAGTCAAGACCGCCAGCACCATGGTGGGGCTTTGCGTCATGATGGCGCTGCCCGGTGTGGCTGTGCTCAACTGGGTCGTTATCGGCGTCATTGTCCTCACCACGGTTTACTCCGGCGTGGAATATTTTATCCAGAACTGGAAATGCCTGTGGAGCTGAAAAACGAAGCGCTGTCATCCCGCCGCGGAGGGATGACAGCATTTTTGTGAAAAATAATCTGCCATGCAACATTTTGACCCATTGAATCGTTTCTTATCTGAGAGGAGGGGAAGGCAAATGCCTACTTTGCTGCGTACCAACAAAGAAATCATGGAAATCTATGACCGTCAGGTAGACACCGTTTACCGTGTCTGCTATGCATACATGAAAAACGCCCCGGAAGCAGAGGATATGACCCAGGAGACCTTCCTGCGGCTGATGTCCAACGGAAAGCCTTTTGCAGACCAACGCCACGAAAAGGCGTGGCTCATCATCACGGCGTCAAATCTCTGCAAGGACACCCTGAAAAAGTGGTGGCGTAAAAATGAGAACATAGACGATTACACGTCCCTGCCCCAGGAGCGGGCGGAAACGGGAAACGACGTGCTGGACGCCATTCTGGCGCTGCCCCAGGACTACAAGGACGTCGTCTATCTGTACTACTACGAGGGATACACCACTGCGGAAATTGCTGCCCATCAGAACTGTCCGGAAAGCACCGTCCGCAGCCGCCTGTCCCGGGCAAGAAAGCAGCTTATGACTATGTTAGGAGGTGCTGACAGATGAAAAGTCAAGTGATTTGTGACGCCTTGAACACGGTCAACCCCACGCCTGCCCAGAGAGCCAGAATGCGCGCGGCTCTGGAAGCCCAGCTTCCCGCCGAAAAGCCCCATCGCCGAGGCGCGCATCAGCAGAAGGCATCGTCTCAGCGCTGGTGGACGATCATTCCCGCCGCCGCGGCGCTGTTTGCGGTGGTGCTGCTGGGCATTTTTGTCCTCGGACGGACGGATAAGACTCCGCCGTCCATGTCCAATGTCCCTACCGCGCCGCTGACGCTGGAAAGCCTGCAATCCTCGGCAAATTACAAGGCCAGCATGGAGATCAAGGACTACGTCCAGAGCTACAACGCCACTGGCGATGTAGATGAGACCCTCTCCGAAGCGTACCGCGCCTATGGCTGCCGGAATACGGAAATGGCGCAGAAGGTGGACGAAATCTGCACGAAATACGGTCTGAACAAGGTCGGAGACGGAATTTCCCCGGATACCACCGAAGAAATGTTCACCGCGCTGGATGTCAGAAGCATGGTCAGAGACTCCGGGAACGGGGACGTGACCACCAGCAATCCCAGCTATTCCGCTGACGGCAACTTTGAATTCTGGGGCGCGACCACGGTCAGCGGCGTAGACTACCCCATAGAATACCGGGTGTACCGCGCCATGAAGCAGACCCTCTCCACGGCCTATTGGGAAATCGAGAATACGAGCGATTACCAGTGGTCGAACTATGTCACCACCGCCGGGACGGATGTCCTCATTGCCGTGGGGCAGAACAATTCCCTCGTGCTGACGGACACCGGCGACTCCGTTGTCGTGATCGTTGTGATGAACGCCACGACGGGGGACACCCAGACGGGAAAGGCGACGCTGGAAGCCTTTGCCAACACCTTTGACCTGTCCCTCGCCCCGAGAACCCGGAACGCCCCCGTTGAAACCACCGCGCCAACCGAAAGCGGCACCGCGATTCCGGAAGCCTACCAGCCGGTCATCGCCAAATATGTCACCGCCCTGACGGAACACTGGGGCGGGGAGGCGTGCAGCAACGCGGACATCAGCCTTCTGGTGAGCTACGCAACCTCTCCCAGCGAGCTGGGCTATGCGCTCCTTGATCTGGACAATGACGGCACGGACGAGCTTATCATCGCCAACGACGCCGAACGGCAGGTCATTTACGACCTGTATTCTCTGGTGGACGGCAAGCTGGTGCATGTGTTCACCGGCTGGGATCGGAATTCCTATGAGCTGCGGGAAGGCTACCGCATTCTGAACATCGGGTCGAACGGCGCGGCGTCCGCGGACTATGTGTACTGCCACCTGAGCAATGGGCAGCTGGTCACGGACAGCCTTATCCGGTTTGACGCGGCGACAGACCCGGATCACCCCTGGTTCCGGGGAACGGGCGAGAATGATCTTGCGCCGATCACCGACGAAAACTGGTCGGAGGACGAAATTTACAGTGCCGCCGCCAGCCTTCCCATCGTAATTACACCATTCGCAGACGCCAGTGCCGGGAGTTATGACCCGGCACTGGCTGATTATGAAGGATATCTTTCCACCATCGACACGAGCTCCATAAAATACTATGCGCTTCGTGACCTGGATGGCGATGGACAGGACGAATTGCTGCTGTATAACTCGGGAGAAACGCTGACGAAGGTGGCCGCAATTCAAAATGGCACTGCGCAGGAGATTTTGTCCGGCAACGTGCTTGATCTTTGCGAAGGCAATGTTCTGGAAGCATGGGAAGGCGGTTCCGGCGCGGAACAGCGGACGTATTACCGGGTGGAAAACCACACAGCAGTTCCGTTTGAGTGCATTATTTATAATGTCGATGAAAACCAATGCTACCGGGACAATAATTACGACTTTTATGAAGAAGATTTGACGCCCATCACTGAGGAAGAGTATAATCGGGTCGTTAACACTTATCCCGGTATGTCCTTCTGGGATTGTAACCCAAAGCCGCTTGAGAAAATGAATTCCGCAGACAGCAGTGCGGCGGAAGATGCCCAGCTGTTGGCCAATTACGGGGGATATCTTTCTTCAATCGACACGTATTGGATAAAATACTACGCGCTTCGTGATCTGGACGGCGACGGGCAGGATGAACTGTTGCTGTTTAACAGGGACAAGACGCTTAGCAATGTGGCCGGCGTTCTAAACGGCACCGCGCGGGAAATTCTGAGCGGAAGTTCGCTTTATTTGTGCGCGGGAAATGTTCTGGAGTACTGGGGCGAGGGTTCCGGCGGAAGCGGCTGTACCTATTATCAGGTGGAAAACAAAACGGCTGTTCCGATAGAGAGTATTACTTACCACGGCAATAATGACCAATGGTATCGGGACAGAGATTTTGACTTTATGAAAGAAGACCTGACACCCATCACGAATGAGGAATATCAGCGCATCGTGGACTCCTATCCCCGCATGACCATGAGCGATTGCAACGCGAGGGCACTCCCGGAAATATAACCTGACGAAGGCGGGCGAAAGCGTCCACCTTCGATTTTGACTGGATTTTTCCGTTTTGATGTGATATAATGTCCGCGCATTTCAACATACAAGCGAGGGAAAACCATGAATGATAAGGAAATCGGCGAGATCCGGCGGCATCTGCGGCGGGATCGCAGCAATATCACGGCCATTTACGGCTGCTATGTGAACGACAACAAGGAGGTCATCTCCGAGTTCCGCCAGAGTACCGGCATCATGCCGGAGAATGAGTCCGACAAATATTTTGCCCTTCTGCGCCGCTCTCTTTCCGGCGCCATCGGCAAGAATCTCATTGACATCGCCTTCAAGACAAGTCAGGTGGCAGGCTCCCCGGAGCATAAAATGCTCATGGATCTGCGGGAGACCAAGCTGGCGGACGACGCGCTTCGCCGGGAATTCTGCCAGAAGATCATCGACACCGTTACCATCGAGGGCAATTACCTGATTCTGCTGTGCTGCGACAGCTACGACGTTCCCTTCAAGAGCAAGGACGGCGATTCTCAGGCGGACAATTCCGACGAGACCTACACCTTCATCCTCTGCACCATCTGCCCCGTCAAGCAGACCAAGGCGAATCTTCACTATGTCCCGGAGGAAAAGCTGTTCCACGACGGCGCGATGAACCAGATGGTCTCCGCCCCCGCGCTGGGATTCCTGTTCCCGGCCTTTGACGACCGGGCGACCAACATCTATAACGCCCTGTACTACACCCACGACATCACGGCGTCTCAGGACGCGCTGATCGAGGCGGTGTTCAACACCCCGGTGCCCCAGCCCGCCGCCGAGCAGAAGAAGTCCTTCGAGGCGCTGCTCACCACGTCCCTGGGGGAGGATTGCAGTCTGGACGTGGTGCAGACCGTTCACGACCAGCTGTGCCAGCGCATCGAGCTGCACAAGGAGAGCAAAGTGCCGGAGCCGCTGATGATCTCCAAGGAGGACGTGAAGGAGGTGCTGACCTCCTGCGGCGTTTCCCAGGAGCATCTGGCCAAATTCAGCGTGGACTACGACGAGACCTTCGGCTTCGAGGCCGACCTGCACCCCAAGAACATCATTGACAACAAGCATTTTGAGGTGAAGACCCCGGATGTGGTCATCAAGGTAGACCCCGCCCGGAGCGACCTGATCGAGACTCGCGTCATCGGCGGCGTGAAGTACATTCTGATCTCCGCCGACGAGAATGTGGAGGTCAACGGCGTTAATATTAACATTGCTGATTCCGAAAAGGAAACGGCCACTGTCTGAGCGAAAAAATTTGCCCTGCACCGGAAGGTGCAGGGCAAACCTATGTAATTTACTTTTTGGAATTTTCCACGGCACCGACGATGATATCGACACACTGGTCAATGCCGAGGACGCCGGAATTCAGGCAGATGTCATAATTCTGGGACTGACCCCAAGTGCGGCCGGTGTAGTGCTGATAGTTCACGCGGCGGCGCTTATCCTTCTCGTTCAGACGCGCCTCCGGACTCTTGTCGGACTCACCGTACAGACGGACGATGCGGTCGGCGCGGAAGGCCATATCCGCGAAAATGAAGGTATGCAGCGCATCGGGACGATCCTTCAGAATGTAGTCCGCGTTCCGGCCGACGATGACGCAGGGGCCTTTCTCCGCCAGCTGAAGAATCACGCTGCACTGGATATTCCACAGGAAATCGGCTGTGGACAGGCCGTTCATCACGCCGGGAACGCCCTGGGGGGCGAAAGCGTAGGAAAACAGACTGCTGCTGGGGGAATGCTCGCCGTGCTCTTCCACAAATTTGGGGGCGAAGCCGGACTCCAGTGCGACCTGATTGACCAGCTCCTTGTCATAGAAGGGAATACCCAGACGCTCAGCGACCTTGTGGCCGATGGTGCGTCCGCCGGAACCAAATTCACGGCTGATGGTGATGATTTTCTTTTCCATAAAGAACCTCCTTCGGAGAATGCAGTGGCTTCTCCTACTGTTATTATAGTAAAAATGCTGTCAAATGTCAAGAATTGGTTCGCTTATTTGGCAGAATTGCCGACGGTGCTACCTCAGAGCGGCTTGCTGCCGCCGTATACCCGGTCAATTTCTTTCAGAATGTCTGCGTCGGCGGGGCAGAAAGTGAAATTTTTCGTTTCGCAGGGGTGAATCCAGCGCAGGGCGTTGTGTTCCAGCGCCTGGGGGACGCCCTCGGAAATAACGCAGTGAAACAGCGTCAGGCGGATGAAAATATCCGGGTATTTGTGTTCGACCTGCATGAACCGGTCGCGGACGTCCAGCTTGACGGCCAGTTCCTCCATGCACTCCCGCTGGAGCGCCTGAGGCAGCGTTTCGCCCGCTTCCACTTTGCCGCCGGGGAATTCCCAGAGCAGTCCACGCGCCTTGTTTTCCGGGCGCTGGCAGATCAGAAATTTGTCCTTGTCCCAGATCAGCCCCGCCACGACCTCGATTGCCTTTCTGCGGGTCAGAACCATGGCGGAAATGGGGGAGACGGAAACCGTTCCGGACACCGTTTCCATGGTTTCCGTTCCGGCGCGGCTGTCCCGGATGTTCACGTTCCAATGTCCATCCGGCAGGGAAACGGAGACGGGCTGGGCGTCGGCGTTGAAGACGGCGAAAATCTCTCCCTCCGGCTCGTCGATACGGAACGCCACCCAGTGTTCATTTTCACAGTACACCGGGTGGACACAGCGCTGAACATCCTCCCGTGTGGACAGATGAAGTGCCGCGTGGGCTTTCCGGAACGCAATCAGGCCCTTGTAGTAGCTGAGAACATCCTGATATTCCGGCTTGTCCAGAGTCGCCCATTTCAGGGAATTGACGCTGTCCGGGGAGCGGTAGCTGTTGTCGTCAAAGCCGCCGTGCTTCCCGGGCTTGGTGCGGAGCATTTCCTCACCGGCTTGCAGGAAGGGGACGCCCTGCGAGAGCATATAAAACGCGGCGGCGAGGTTGTTCATCCGAATCCGGGATTCAACGGGCGCATCCGGGGCGGTGAGGGCGATACGGTCAAAGAGAGTGGTATTGTCGTGGCAGGAGGCGTAATTCACACACTGGTCTGGCTGAGCCGCCCAGGACGGCATTCCCATGAAGCAGGCTTCCAGCGCCTCTTTGGGTACGACTGCGCCGGCGACGAAGCCCGGCGCGGTGCTTTCAAAGGTAGTCCCGCGAAGCAGGTCGCGGATGGTGTCGCTGAAGAAGCCGAAGCCGGGAACCATCGCGGAATTGGTCTGTACCGCCAGCCGGACACCGGGCTTGGTCAGCTCGGTCTTCATATCCCAGCCCTCACCGTAGAAAATCACGTTGGGGTGCTTTTGATGGACGGCGGCCATGATCTCGTTGATGGTCACGGTGTCGATCAGGCTGGCGATATCGAAGCGGAAGCCGTCCATGTGGTATTCGTCCGCCCAGTAGCAGACGGAATCCACGATGTACTTGCGCACCATGCTCCGCTCGGAAGCGGTGTCGTTGCCGCAGAAGGATCCGTTGGAGTATTTGCCGCCACTGCTGATACGGCTGAAATAGCCGGGGACGATCTGGTTGATGCAGAACGCCCCTGCGTCATACACGTGGTTGTATACTACGTCCATGACCACACTCAGGCCGTTGTCGTGGAGCGCCTTGACCATCTGCTTCACCTCCGCCACACGGACAGCGCCGTGAAACGGGTCGGTGGCATAAGACCCTTCGGGGACGTTGTAATTCACCGGGTCGTAGCCCCAGTTGTATTGGGGACGGCGGCGGCTCTCGTCGGTGAAGCCGAAGTCATACATCGGCAGGAGGTGGACATGGGTGATGCCCAGCGCCTTGATGTGGTCAAGACCGGTGGGATGGCCGCCCCGGGTCTTTGTGCCGGTTTCGGTCAGACCCAGAAACTTGCCCTTGTTCTCAATATGGGCGCTGGTGGCAGAGGACAGGTCACGGACGTGCAGCTCGTAAATTACGGCGTCGGTGATGGACTTACCGGCGTGGGGGTCTGTATCGGTGTCCCACTGCGGGGGATTGACGGAAGCCAAGTCCAGAATCATCCCCCGGCAGCCGTTGACGCCGGTGGTTCTTGCATAGGGGTCGCAGACCTCCCGGGTCTGGCCGTCCACAGTGACGAGGTAAGTGTAGTAAATGCCGTTCAGATTTCCGAACCGTTCCGCCGTCCATGTGCCGCAGACGTCGGGCTGCATCCGAAGCTGGGCAAGAAGGTCGTCGGCACCCAGGTCGCCGCTGCGGTACAGGCGGATGGAAACCGCCCCGGCAGTGGGCGCCCACAGGCGGAAAGCGGTCTTTTCCGGCGTCCAGAATGCGCCTAAATTGCCGGAATAGGTGTATTTTTCTTCAAATTCCTGAGAAGAATATTGTTCATACATAGTGGCGGATGCTCCTTATTTTTGCCGGTAAACCGGAAATCGTTTCCTAAAGTATAGCACAGTCCGCGGGGGAAGTAAAGAAGAAGGCGTGATTGTAAAGAAGCTTTACAATTTCCCGGTAACAAATTTTACATAGATTGGATAAAGTAAAAAGGAAACAGAAATGATAGAGAAAGAAGGTATCCCGGCGGGATACCACAGGAGGAAAACAATGACTTACGAACAGGTGAAACAGGACGAAGCGGTCAGGGTGTACATCGATCAGGCGGATGCATCGCTGAAAGCCCTTGGATTTACGGAACACAGCTTCCAGCATGTGACACGGGTCGCTCAGACGGCCGGGTGGATTCTGGAAACGCTGGGCTATCCGGAGAGAACCGTGGAGCTGGTGAAGATCGCCGGATATCTCCACGATATCGGCAACGTTGTGAACCGGGTGGATCACAGCCAGAGCGGCGCGGTGATGGCGTTCCGCATCCTTGACAGAATGAACTTTCCGCCGGAGGAAATTGCTGCCATCGTCACGGCCATCGGCAACCACGACGAAGGCACCGGCCAGCCGGTGAGCGCCTTCGCGGCAGCGCTGATTCTGGCGGACAAATCCGACGTTCGCCGTTCCAGAGTGCGGGACAAGGCCACCGTGGCGCTGGACATCCACGACCGGGTGAATTACTCCGTAACGGACTGCCATCTGGAATTTGACGAGCAGCACACCAGCATCCGCCTGATTCTGACGGTGGATACCGAGCTGGGTTCCGTGATGGAATATCTGGAAATTTTCATGAAGCGGATGCTTCTGTGCCAGAAGGCGGCGCAGGCGTTGGGACTGACGTTTCATCTGGTGATCAACGGGCAGCTGTTGGTATAATATTTCTGCCCGGCGTCGAATCGA
>ENA-OPCY01000355-OPCY01000355.1-human-gut-metagenome-genome-assembly--contig:-NODE-355-length-34937-cov-3.233416_pt1 | contig 34937 bp, 40 predicted proteins | sample MGYA00241568_ERZ501487 | MGnify/ENA primary metagenome ERZ501487 (study PRJEB25962, sample SAMEA2042574) | human gut metagenome | biome: human gut; feature: human-associated habitat; material: faeces... | reverse complement strand
ATAAATAATAATTTAAATTAGTATAAATATTTATACAGAAAGGATTTGATTATGAATGGTGTAGATTATAACGAAGTCATTATATCAGGAAATATAAATGTTATTAAGGATATAAATGAATTAATTGTCACAGTGTGATGATTTTATCATGACATGACAAAAATGTCCATCAGGGTGTGATGAAAATGTCCATCTAGGGGTGATGATTTTGTCACACATAATATAATAATATAATATAAAGAATTAATATAATAAGAATATAAATATATTTAAATTAGTATAAATATTTATATTAAAATATATAATATGTGCTATACTATTAATAGATTGATTTAATCAATTACTTGTTTCTACTTTTTCGCAAATGACCCATGTCATTGCTCCAATTTTTGAGGTAAAAAGTCCGTATTTTCGGGCTTTTTTAGTGCCTAATGCCAAAATTTACTGCAAAAATACTGCAAAATATGATTTTAGATATCTATTATTAGACCAAATGAAGAAAATATTCTTGAAATTCAAGCTTTTTTAGGATATTATAGGACTTACTTAATTTTGAAAAGAGGAGAAAAAGTCATGGAAAAGAAGTATTACAAATTAGATGTTAGCAATTTATTTAATTTAGATTATTATTCGTAAAAAAAGGACCAAGATAGTGCTGCAAATATCCATAATGTTTATAGTTTGAATTATTATTATGAAGATAGATATCCTAGTCTTATGAAACATGTTAATAGTTTAGCATATGATAATCATTGGTATAAGGAAAATAATACTGTTTCAAGTAAGGAAAGAGCATTTTATAATATTCCAGATTATATTTTAGTCGAAGCGAGTAAGGTAGGATATTTTGAATATTTTGAGGTTCTTACGGGTATTTCATTTATAATACTATCAGAAGCTCTCTATTGTCCTGGTGAAGAAAAGATGATAGCAGGAGAAGAAATTACTAAAGAACAATTATTGGAGTTGTTTAATGATGATTACGTTGGTAAGATTTGTAGTTTATTTGATATTCGTGATAAAGAACAAAAAGAAAACTTTAAACAGGATGCTGTAAAAAAATTAACTTTAACTAAAAGTAAGTAGTGTGGTCCCGTATTTTGGGACTTTTTTCATTTTGCAAATAATTATCCCATTGTTATAAAAACAAATAAATGCTATAATCAAAATAGAATAGGAGGATAGAAGAGTGAAAAATGTTAAAAAAGATTTGCCAAAACAAAAAAATGTGGCAATCGAATTGTGGAGGTTTATAATAGCCATAGCAATAATTGGGTTCCATGTAGGATTTATTATTGCTAGAACTTGTAATGGTTCAAATGGATATTTTATGACACCAGAAGCTAAATGGATGTTTGGTTCAAGTGAGGTGTTATTAATATTTACTTTGACAGCAGGTTATTTCTTAACAGCACATCATGAAAAAATGTCAAAAGACCAAGAATATAATGAAATGAGTGCTTCAAGAAGAGCATGGAATTATACTTGGAAGAGAGTAAAAGCTTTACTTCCAACCTTGGTTTTAGGATATATTATTGGAGTATTATTCTGTACTAAATTTTATTATCCTGACTATGGATTGCAAGAAACTTTAACGATGATTGTTAATAGTGTTTGGGAATTCTTAGGATTCCATGCGGCTGGATTAAGAAGTACGGGTAATGAATTCTTTAATTTAAATGGTCCACTTTGGTTTATTTCAGCAATATTTATTGTCGGATACTTTGTGTACTATTTACTATGTAAGAATAAAGACTTACTAACAGGATTTATTGCTCCATTCGGAGTTATATTTACTGCTGGTTGGTGGTGCTTTACCGGAACTAGAGCAGCTCAAACTGCTTGGTCAACATTTGGACTACAAACTGCTTCTACTAATGGTATGGGTGGTTCGGCAACAAATGCAACGGCAACTATAGGGTTTAATAATGGCTTAGTTTTTGTTCTAATAGGTATTCTAGGTGGCGTTTTAATATATTATTTAGTTGAAGAACTTAAAAAACATAAATTTAGTAACCTAGGAAAAGTTGGTCTTACATTATTAAATACTATTTGTAGTGTATTACTTCTTTGGTATACAATATATCAACCAACATATTTTAATCTTGAAAGATGGACTGTAGCATTATTAATTGCAGTAGTAATTACATTATCTTTATTGAGCCAAGATTATTTAACTAAATTATTAAATAATAAGTATACGAATAAAATATTTGCTTATTTAGGTTCAATATCTTTAGAAATTTATATGTTACATTATCCAATTGCGATATTTGTATTAACTTTCTTAGGAAAGAATACTTTAGAAACTTCATATACTTTCTGGCAAATATTTATACCAACAGTAATTTTAACTTTAATCTTTAGTGCTATTTTAAGTGTTTTAAGGTATACAATTAAAATGTTAAAAGAACAATAAGATATGAGATGATTAGAAAAGTGTCAATAATGCTTTTCTTTTCTTTTGGGAAAAGTTATAATGTTGTTAAGAGAAAAGAGGATATTATGAAGAAGATATTTGTTATTAATTTAGGGTCAACTTCAACTAAGCTTGCTTATTTTGAAGATGATAAATGTATATTTAAAGAGACTTTAAAACATAAGGCAGAAGAGATAAAACAATTTAATAGTATTTGGGAACAAGAGAGTTATCGTAAAGATGCCATAGATAAGTTTATGATGGAACATAATATTGTTGTAAGTGAACTTGATGCGATTGTGTCTCGTGGTGGGCATACAGAACCATTAAAGAGTGGGGTTTATTTAATTAATCAAAAGATGTTAGATGAATCTAGAAGTATGAAGTATGGTAATCATGTTTCAGATTTAGGAATATTGTTAGCAAGTATATATGCAAAAGAAGGACCTATTCCTTTGACTGTAGATACGGCTTGTACTGATGAGTTTGAGCCTTTAGCAAGATATTCTGGTTTAAAAGAAATAGAAAGAGTATCAAGATTTCATGTATTAAATCATAAAGCAGTTGCTAAAAAGTATGCGAAAGATATAAATCGTAAATATGAAGATTTAAATTTAGTCGTTTGTCATATGGGTGGAGGAACTTCAGTGGCAATACATCATCATGGTAGATTAATAGATGGTAATAATGGGTTAGATGGTGATGGACCTTTTTCAACTGATAGGTCTTGTGGTTTACCTGTAGGAGCTTTAATTGATATGTGTTATAGTGGTAAGTATTCTTATAAAGAAATGCGTCGAAAGATTAAAGGGTTAGGTGGATTAATGAGCTATGTTGGTGAAACAGATGTTGAGTTAATTCAAAAGAAAGCTTTAGAAGAGAATGATTTAGAATGTAAAAATGCTTTGGATGCGATGTGTTATCAAACGGCAAAAGAAATTGCGGCGATGGCAAGTGTTGTTTGTGGTAAAGTTGATGCTATTTTAATTACAGGAGGAATAGCTAATTCGAAGTATTTAATGGATGAAATTACGAGAAGAGTATCGTTTATTGCGCCGGTTCATTTATATCCAGGAGAGTTTGAAATGGAATCTTTAGGGATAAATGCGTATAAGGCTTTAATAAATGAAGAAAAAATTAATGAATTGTAGGAGATTTTATGTTTAGAAATTTTAAAGCGATTGAAGATTATGTTTTAAGTAAAAAACAAGTTAAAATAGTGGCATTAGCAAATGCTTTTGATGACCATGCCTTAGAGGCTTTAGTAATGGCTAAGAGAAAAGGGATAGTTAAAGGAATTTTAATTGGGAATGTTGCTAGAACCAAGAAAATGCTTGAGGACTTAGGGGAAAACTGTGAAGATTATGAATTTATTGAAGAGGATGATGAATTAGCATCGGCAAAGTTAGCTGTTAAGTTAGTAAAAGAAAAAAAGGCTGATATGCCAATGAAAGGGTTAATGATGACTTCTTCTTTTATGAAGGCTATTTTAGATAAAGAAAATGGTTTGATTAATCCAGGACATATTTTAAGTCAAGCGACGATATTGGAATTTAAGGAAGAGAACAGATTGATGGTTATAAGTGATTGTGCTGTTAATATTATGCCGGATGCGAATAAAAAGATTATGATAACTCAGAATGCGATTGATTTGGCGGTTTCTTTAGGAATAGAAAAGCCTAATGTGGCAGTGCTGTCAGCTTTAGAAAAAGTTAATCCTGCGATACCTAGTACGGTTGATGCTTCGATTGTTGCTAGTTATGATAAGTATAATAATTTAGGTAATATAATTGGTCCAGTAGCAATGGATATTGCGGTATCAAAGGAAGCTGCTTTGCATAAGGGAGTAGATAGTCCGGTATGTGGAAATGCTGATATTTTGATAATGCCTGATTTAGCAGCAGGAAATATTTTTACTAAAGGGTTAGTGTTCTTTAGCCACTTTAAATCAGCAGGAGTATTAACGGGAACCGTAAGTCCAGTTATTATGACAAGCAGAACCGATACAATAGAAGATAAATATTTGTCAATTTTAATGTCAGTTTATAGTTCGTTAGAAGGTAAATAATCGTTTAAATTAAATTTTATTTCAGCAATACCTGATATTGGTTTTTGGTAATCGAAGGAATAGAAGTTTAATTGTAGATTAAATTCATTATCAAATTTAGATGCGACGATGTTTAAGTTCAAGTTGGTATCATCATAATAATTGTTATTATCGTACTTAGTGTAAAGATAGGTTTCACCACCAAAGAGATACTTACTAAGATTGATATCTTGGCCATCAGGGATGGCATTTAGTTTTTCTAGAGTGATATTTAACATAAAACGAAGAGAGTAATCGTATCCGGATATTTTAAATGATAAAATATGACGAAGTTGAGGTTCCTTCTGGTAGCCTCTTTTTTCGTATGATACAACTTTGATATCAACTTTTTCATCTTTAATTTGTTTTAGTTTAGCAACTTTGAACATAAAAAACACCTCTTGAGGTAATTATAGCATAGATAATAAAAAAGACTTAGAAATTATTCTAAGACTTGGTAGGACTATAAGTAACAATAGAGTAGTTATTACCATCTTTGACTAGGGTTACTGCAACATTTTTATCATATCCTAAATCTTTTTGATATTCAACTTTTAAAGTTACATCATAAGAATTAATGGTAGTGTCATTCATTTTATATTTATCAGTACCATAGTTAGTAATTTCAACATTTTTAACACTTGGAAGTTCTTGTTTACGATCATTATAAGCATTATCTTGAATCAAATTATAGAAGTTATCAATAATCTTTTGGGTATTCATACTACGTTTATCACTATAAAAATATTGGGAGCAAGTTACTTCATATTTATTTATTTTTTCTTGAAGAGAGAGTAGATCGATGACATAAAGTTTGGCAACTTGTTTAACAATTTCTTCTTCGGTAGCGTTATCATTTTTTGCTAACTCTTTTAAAATTTCAAATTCACTTTTATAATAGTCAGAGGCATTATCGTTAATCGCATAACCATATTTTTCAATTGTATTTTCAACCTTACTAACGTTTACTGGTTCATCTTTCTTACGGTTCATGCGGCCATAAAAATATAAACCCGTACCAACAACTAGGAAGAGAGCCACTAACATAAGAGTGGTCTTAATGATATATTTCTTTTTACTTACTTTATTATTATTTAACTTTTTACTCTTTTTTTTCATTATTATTCACCTTTTACTTGATATTTTTTATTTTTTTTGATATTATTAGTTCATGCAGGTGTAGTACAATGGCTAGTATACGACCTTGCCAAGGTTGAGATGGGAGTTCGATCCTCCTCACTTGCTCCATTTGATATTTAAAGTTCCTTAATGGAACTTTTTTTAATTCCTATACCTTACTAATTGATTATAACATATTAAATATTTAAATCATAGTTAAATTTTAGAAAAAAGAAAAATATAGAATGAGTAAAATTATGACAAATTGTTGTGATTTTAAGTGGTTCTAGTTTCTCTTTTTTTATTTTAATGTTAAAATGAATTTAAGATAGGAGGAAGAAAATGAGTAATCGAATTATATTAAATGAGACTTCTTACTTTGGATGGAATGCTAGAGAAAATTTAGTACCAGAAATCAAAAGAAGAAATTTTAAGAAGATACTTTTAGTTACTGATGAAACATTAATGAATTGTGGGGTAACTAAGTTAGTAATTGATTGTTTGGATAGGGGGGATATTGATTATAAAATATTTGATAAAGTTAAACCTAATCCAACAATAAGTAATTGTCATGAAGGAATTAAGGTATGTCAAGAATATGGTGCTGATGCAATAGTTTGTGTTGGTGGTGGTAGTGTTATTGATACGGCAAAGTGTATTGGTATTGTTATTGAAAATCCAGAATTTTATGATATTAATTCTTTAGAGGGAGTTGCAGATACTAAGAATAGGTGTTTACCAATTATTGCTCTGCCAACTACGGCGGGAACGGCTGCTGAAGTAACTATTAATTATGTTATTACGGATGAGGAGGCTGTAATTAAGAGAGTTTGTGTAGACCCAAATGATATTCCAGTATTGGCAATTATTGATACGGAGTTAATGGCTGGAATGCCTAAAATGACTGCGGCTGCAACAGGGTTAGATGCTTTAACTCATGCTATGGAAGGATATATTACTAAGGCTCATTGGGAAATGACTGATATGTTCCATTTAAAGAGTATGGAATTAACTTATAAGTATTTATATGATGCTGTAAATAAAGATAAAACTGCTATTGATAAAATGGGGTTAAGTCAATATATTGCAGGTATGGGATTTTCTAATGTTGGACTTGGTATAGTTCATTCTATGGCTCATCAACTTGGCGCTACTTATGATGTTGCTCATGGTATTGCTTGTTCATTATTTTTACCATATGTTTTAGAGTGGAATGGTGTTGTTTGCCCTGAAAGATATAGAGATATGGGAAAAGCTTTTGGACTTAATATGGATAATTTAAGTGATATGGAATGTGTTAGTAAGGTTGTTAGTGCTGTAAGAGAGTTAGAGACTAAACTTGGTGTACCACAACATTTAAGTGAACTTAATGTTCGTAAAGAAGATTTTGAAGTATTAGCAAGTAAAGCTTTAAAAGACCCTTGTACTGGGGGAAATCCAAGAAAAGTAAAATTAGAAGATATAATTGAACTTTTAGAAAAAGCTTATTAGAAAGAAAGTAGGAATAAAATGTTAAAAACTAAGGTTGGCTATAGCCAAAATATTGATGCTTTTAATTCTGGCGTAGAAACTGCTAGAATGGCAAATGTTATTGAAAATCCTCAAGTTGGATTGTTATTTACAAGTTGTGTTCAAGATCAAAATAAAATTATGGAAGGTATTAAGAGTGTACTTGGAGATGTTCCAGTAGTTGGTTGTACATCTTCAGCAGCTATTTGTACTCAAGATGGATATCTAAATAAGGAAACTGGATATTCAGGTATGATGTTATTTGGAGGAGATTGTGAAGTAGTTACTGCTGGTTCTAAGAAGACGAATGAAGAACCTAGAGAAATTGGGAGAAGAATTGCTAAAGAAGCTATTAGTAAGCTTAAGGGAACTGATAAAGAACCAGATTATTTCTTTATGAGTGCTAGTCCAGCTAATGAAGAAGAGTACTTAAAAGGTATTCAAGATGTTATTGGTAATATTCCAGTATTTGGTGGTAGTGCTGCTGATAATACGGTTGAAGGTAAGTGGAGTATTTTAAATAGTGGAGAGGCTTATAGTGATGGTTGTGTTATTGCAATATTCTATACTAATGCCGAAATGAAAAATCTTTATACTGGAGCTTATCATGAAACCGGAAATGTTGGCGTTATTACCAAAGTTGTTAATGGTAGAACCCTTGTGGAAATTGACCATGAACCAGCATTAAAGAAATATGCGGAATGGACAGGAAAAGATATAGCATCATTAATGGGTTCAAATTTATTAACAGAAACTATTTGTGCACCACTTGGTGTTAAAGACCCAATTGGTAAGGTTGTTGCTGTACGTCATCCAATGTTTGCTAATGATGATTTATCAATGAATATTGGGGCTGATTTAGCTGAAAATACTGCTGTTATTCAGTTATCTAATACTCCTGAGGGAATATTAATGGCTAATGAAGATACTATTGCTAAGTTAAATGGTTTAATGAATACACCAGTTAATAGTTATTTCTTAGTACATTGTGGTGGTAGAAGATTAGGTCTTGCTTTGTCACAAATTGAAGATAGAATTTATCCAACAGTAAAGAAATCAATTCCTGATAAAGAGTTCTTAATGGTATTTACATTTGGGGAATATGGAGAAGGCGATCATTCTTCTAATACAGTTGGTGGTTTATCACTATCATTTACAGGATTTGGAGAGTAGTTATGGCAAAGAATTTAATTGGGGATACTTGGTGTGAAGCTTCTGATAGTAGGGTTATTAATATAACTAACCCTGCTACTAATGAGCTTATTGATACTGTACCAGAGTCGACGAAAGAAGACTGCGATAAAGCCGTTATTGAAGCAAGAAAAGCACAAAAAGAATGGGCTAAAGTTCCTATTCATGAACGCGCTAAAAGACTTATGAAGTTTGTTTCTTTGGTAGAAAGAGATAAAGATGCCTTAGCTAAGTTGTTATCAGACGAAACTGGTAAACCAATTAGTGAAGCGATTGGGGAGATTGCTAATGTTTCAGTTGGTATTCCGGCATTTTGTGAACGTGCTAAACATGAATATGGTCTAGTTATTGAACCTGGACAAGAAATGGGTAATGAGCATACTATTCAATATACAATGCAATACCCTCTTGGAGTTGTCGTAGCTGTTATTCCGTTTAATTTTCCAAGTGATTTGTTTTGTCAAAAGGTTCCTGCAGCATTGCTTATGGGAAATACGGTTATTTTAAAACCTTCAGCTCATAATCCTTTAACTTTAACAAAGTATGTAGAGTTATTATTAGAAGCTGGTATTCCGGGTGGAGTTATTAACTTAATTAATGGTAGTGGCGGATTTGCCGTTCAAACTTTAGCAGAAAACCCTGGTGTTAATTTAGTTACTTTAACCGGTTCAACTATTGCAGGTGCTGAAACTATGGCTAAGTGTGCTAAAAATATTACGCATGTAACTTTAGAGTTAGGTGGTAATGATGCCTTTATTTTACATAAAGATGGAGATGTAGATTTAGCTGTTAAGGAAACTTTATGGGGTAGGCTTTACAATACTGGTCAAGTTTGTTGTGCTTCTAAACGTTTCTTAATTCATAAAGATGTTAAGGAAGAGTTTGAAAAGAAGTTAATTGAAGCAATTAGAAAAGATTATGTTGTTCGTATGCCAAGTAATCCCGAGGCTAAGATTGGTTGCTTGATTAGTGAAGATGCGGCTAAGCGTGTTGAAGAACAAGTTTTGAAGACGGTTAATGAAGGCGCTCGTGTTGTATTTGGTGGCAGACGTAAAGGAGCTTTCTTTGAACCAACAATTCTTGATAATGTAACTAAAGATATGGAAGTAGCTCATGATATGGAAATCTTTGGACCAGTTATTTCGATTATTGAGTATGAAGATATTGATGAGGCTATTTCTATTGCTAATCAATCAAGTTATGGTTTATGTGGATGTATTATTTCGGAAAATCAGAAAGTATGTCAACATGTTGCTAATGAGTTAGAATGTGGCGGTGTTATTATTAATGGGGCTTCGTTCTTTAGGTCGTTTGAAATGCCATTTGGCGGTTGGAAACATTCTGGTATAGGTAATGAAGGTGTTATGAGTACACTTCATGAAATGTCTCGTACAAAGAGTATTATTTTAAAGAATATTTTATAAATTAAAAACAAGTAAAGGATAGAGAAATCTATCTTTTTTTGACAGTTAATTTACGTAAAAACATGTCAAATTTTAGTGCCTTAGAAAAAAGTTTGGTGAAAATGCGCAGAAAAAAAAGAAAATCGGTACTTTACCGGTAATAAATATTATTAGAGGGAGAGATTTATGGTGAAGAATCTCTTTTTCTTAGGAAGGAGGTAAATTTCTATGAAAAAGAATCTTAAGAAAAATGATATTTCGGTAATAATTACTGATTTTGTGTTTAAGAAAATGCTTTTGGAAAATACTAGTTTTGCGGCAAGACTTATTTCTTGGATTTGTAAACTTGATTATGAAAAAGTAGTTAAGGGTCATTTTATCGATCCAAACCTTTCGGCAAGAAAAAACATTGAAGTACATCGGGTTGGCGATTTGATTTATAAAATTGATGATAATACCTATGTTGATATTGAAGCATATAATAAGTATTCGAGAAATACTGATTTGAAAAATTTAGACTATCAAAACCGAGCTATTTCTAGATTTTCCGTAACGATGGATAAACGAGGTAAAAAAACTTATAATACTGATATCAAAATATACTTTATTGCCATATATGGTAGTTCGCTAAAAAGTATGCCGTTTATAAAGTATGATTTTACTTTTAGCCAAGAATTTAATAATAGTCAATTTGTGAAAATTAGTTATGTTTGTCTTGACAAGTTAGAAACTATCAAATATACTAAAGGCAAACAAGAAATATACGAGTATTTTAAAGCTTTAACTAGGATAAGCTTGAAAGATATTGAAAATATCTTGGCAAATAATCGTATAGTTAAAAAAGATAAAACATTGGAAGGAGTGTATCAGAGTATGTTAATGTTTTACAAAGAAGATGGAAGTTATGATGTAAAGGCTTTTTATGAGCATAGACTTATTGATGAGTATCAAGAAGGATATGGTGTTGGCGAAGATGTTGGCGAAGCACGTGGTTTAAAACGTGGTCAGAAGATTGGAATGGAACGTGGTCAAAAACTAGGTCAAATATTAGAACGAGCAAATATTATTGGCAGCTTATCTAATAAAGGGTTATCTAATGATGAAATATCAAATATAACGTCTATATCTATCGAAGAAATTGAAAGAATACTTAATCCTGATAGCTTAAAATTAAAAAGAAAAATACATTAAACGGAGTATTTAAATGAGTAAAGTAGTAAACGAATATAAAATGTTAAAACAAAATAATAAAGATTGTCTTTATCTCTTTCGCTTAGGATGCTTTTATTACTTTATTGGAGAACATGCTGAAAAAATAAATAATTACATGCTCTTAAAAAAACTAAATTTAGTAATGAATATGATAAATGTGGCTTTCCAGTAGATAGAATTGATGCTTACAAAAGAGTATTTAAAAATTTAAATTTAAAAGTAAGAATAATTGATGATATAAACGATACATGGAATATAGATATCGAAACTGTATCAAAAGAAGAACTAAAATATTATTTACGTCAAGCCATTGATTATATTAAGAAACTTTAAGTTACCCTTGTTACGATGGTAACTTTTTTCTATCGATAAGTGCTTTTGACTAATTTGTGATTTAATGGGTTTACACTAATTCTTTACAAATGTCCCAAAACAAGATACAATATATTTAACAAAGAGCATATAGTAAGGATGTTTATTATGATACAAATTATTTATTATATATTTTTTTGCCTAACATTATTTTATGGCTTATATTATTCCCTAACTGGGTTATATGGTTTCTTCAAACCTAAGAAATTCCGTATTTTACCTAATGAACCCAAGAGCAAATTTGCTATTATAATTGCGGCTCGTAACGAGGAAGCAGTTATTGGTAATTTAGTTACATCTCTTCTTGATTGCAACTACCCCAAAGAACTATATGATGTTTATGTAGCTGTTAACAATACTACTGATAATACTGCTAAAGTAGCCCGCAATGCTGGTGGAATTGTTATTGACGTTAAGAAAAAAGTGAAATCTAAAGGTGAGGTTCTATGCTATGTCTTTGATGAACTAAAAAGCCATAAAGATATTGATGCTTATATCATATTTGATGCCGACAACATTGTTCACCCAGATTTTCTAAGTCGTATGAATGATACCTTATGCTGTGGGTATCGTGTAGCCCAGGGCTTTAGAGATAGTAAAAACATCAGCGATAACTGGATAAGTGGTTCTTATTCCTTATTTTATTACATGCAAAACTTCTTCTTTAATAAATCTCGTATGACTCTAAATCAATCTTGTTCTATCAACGGTACTGGTTTTATGATAAAAAAAGAAATCATTGATAAAGACGGATTTCATACTTACACAATGACTGAAGATATTGAATTTACCGCACAGTGTGCCTTAAAAGACGAACGTATTGCTTTCGTTGAAAATGCCATAACTTACGACGAACAGCCTGTTGAATTCAAAGCCTCTTGGAAACAAAGAAAAAGATGGAGTGTTGGCTGTTTGCAATGTGCTAGACTTTATTGGAAAGATTTGCTTAAACATTTCATAACTACAGGAAGTCAACCATCATTTGATATGTTCATGAACTTTATTGCTCCAATAGTGCAAGTAATATGTTTAATGGAATTCTTTGCTCTTATCGTATTTAGAATATTCAATGTTAAATTATATGATTTATTTTCAACTTTATTTTCTTCTGGTACCGTATTCTTCATCTTAACTTATGTCAGTGGTATCATAATCAGTCTATTCATCTTAAAATACAATAAACGCAAAGCCAAAAACGTTCTAAGCGCCATTGCCTTATTTGCTTTATTTATTCTAACTTGGGTACCTATAAATGTAGTGTGTCTCTTTACTAAGAATATGAAATGGGAAGAGATTAAACACAGTCGCGGTATTAAGAGTACGGAGTTGAAATTTAATAAATAATGTTAAAGAAAATTAATAATATAATCATTGATGAGGCTGATATTAATATTTTAAAAAAATACGATATTAATATCTCCAACTATCAAAATATTAGAGAACTAAGTCTTGCTATCGAACGCCTAGACGATTACTCACTAGAGCAAGAGGAATTAGACGAATTAGACTTAATTTTATCAAAACTTCAAGAAATTGACTATTATCAAAACTATCGTAAATAACCTTAATGAGCTTATACGCAAATAATTGCTAAAAATAATTGCAAAAAGCAAAAACTGTGTTATAATGAAATTGCAGATTTAAGTGGGCAGAAAATTCCCACTTTTATTTATAATTTGGAGGAAACATGCAAGAAAAACTAGAAAACATTAGAAAAAATATTGAACCTGCATTAAAGCAAAAAGAAATAATAATAACAGATATTACATATCATAATGAAGGAAACTATAATTTTCTAACCATTGAGCTTGATAAAATAAATGGTATTGACCTAGATGAAATAGTTGATGCTACCAATATAATCAATCCCATAATTGATAAATTAGACTTTATAGATGACTCCTATATATTGGATGTAATAAGTAAGGAAAGAGGATAAGTATGAAAAAGAAAAAAGAAGAACCAATTATAGATAGTGGTATGGAATTTTTAAAGGCCTTAAATGCAATAACTGAAGATAAAGGTATTTCTAAGGACTTAATAATTGACGCTATGAAACAAGCCTTAGCTACTGCCTACAGGAAAAACTATGACTCTAAAACTAACGTTAGAGTAGATTTTGACGAGACAACTGGTGAATTTAAAGTCATCTCTTACTATGTTGTCGTAGAAGACTATATCGAACCAACTTATGAAATTAACGAAGAGGGTAAAGAAGTAGAAATGCCTCCTGAGATTAACCCTGATGCCCAAATATTACTTGAAGATGCTAAAGAATTAGTGCCAAACATTCAAGTAGGGGAAACTATTGAAAAAGAAGTAACGCCAAAAGACTTTGGCCGCGTTGCTGCTGGAGCTGCTAAACAAGTTGTAACTCAAAGAATAAGAGAAGCCGAAAAAGAAGCAGTTGTTGCTGAATTCGGTAACAAACAAGACGAAATGTTAGTTGGACTTCTTGCGATGGAAGACCAAAGAAATTACTATATCGACCTTGGCCGTGCCCGTGGAATTTTACCAAAAAGTGAAATGATACCTGGTGAAGAAGTAAAAATGGGCTCTTCAATCAAAGTTTATGTAACTAAAGTTGAAGCTGGAACAAAAGGACCTCTAATTCTTTTATCAAGACGTCATTTTGGTTTCGTAAAAAGACTATTTGAATCAGAAATTCCTGAACTTGCCGATGGCTCTATCATATTATATGGTGTTGCCCGTGAAGCTGGTGTTCGTTCTAAAGTAGCTGTTTATAGTACTAACGATAAAATCGACCCAATCGGTGCTTGCATCGGAGCTAGAGGTTGTCGTATCGCATCTATTCTAAAAGAATTAAATGGCGAAAAAGTTGACCTAGTAAAATACAGTGCTGACCCAGCAGAATTCATTAAAAGTGCCATGTCACCTGCTAAAGACGTAATCGTATCTATCAAAGACGAAGCTAAAAAAGAAGCTCTAGTCGTAGTTAATAACGATAATCTATCCTTAGCAATTGGTAAAAAAGGTATTAATATCAAATTAGCATCTAAATTAACTAAATACAAAATTGAAGTTAAAACCATGGAACAAATTCAAGAAGAAGGAAACAAATAATGAAGAAAATTCCCCAAAGAATGTGCGTAGTAACAAAAGAAAAAACTGATAAAAGAAACTTACTTCGCATTGTCAAAACGAAAGATAATCAAATTTTAGTTGATTTAACGGGAAAACAAAATGGTAAAGGTGCTTATATAACCAAAAGTAAAGAAGTTTTAGAAAAGGCTAAAAAAACCAAAGCTTTAGATAAAGCCTTAGAAATAACCATACCAGATAGTATTTATGACGAAATAGAGAGTATAATTTAAGAAAGAGGTGCGTTTATATGATGAGTGTAAAAGAATATGCTAGCGATACATCAAGTTCCGTAGCAGAAATTTTAAAAAAATGTAGTGAACTAGGTATTAATGTTAAAAGTGCAACTGATACCTTAAGCGAAGACGATATTATAATATTAGATAATACTATGAATTTAATATCAACTGCCAGTGATACATCCTTAGAAGAGGAAGATGTTATTGATGAAGCAGTCGAAGATATCTTAGAAACAACTAACTTAACTAGAGATTTCACTAGTGGTAATAAAAAACAAAAACTAAAGAAAAAGAGTGAACTAGCACAAAGTAAACAAGATTTCTTCAATAAAAGAAAAGAAATGTATAAAAACAAATCTAAACTAAAGAAAAATGCTAGTGACGACAATGTTATTTTATATCATGATAACATGACTGTTCAAGAATTAGCTGACGAACTAAAATGTAGTGGTGCTAGTCTAATTACTAAACTAATGAGTATTGGGGTAATGTGTAATCTAACTATGCCTGTGGATTTTGAATCGGCTCAAATCGTTGCCTTAGAATACAATAAGACATTAAAGAAAGATACTACTCAAGACATTACTAACTTTGAAGAATATGAAATCGTTGATTCCAAAGAAGACTTAGTACCAAGACCTCCAGTAGTAACAATTATGGGTCATGTTGACCATGGTAAGACAACGCTTTTAGATACCATTAGAAATTCTCGTGTTGTTGATACCGAATTTGGCGGTATTACTCAAGCTATTGGTGCTTATCAAATCGATTATAAAGGAAATAAAATAACCTTCATAGATACTCCGGGCCATGCAGCATTTACTGAAATGCGTGCTCGTGGTACCAGTGTAACCGATATCGTAATTATCATAGTTGCAGCAGATGATGGTGTTATGCCTCAAACAAGAGAAGCTATAGACCACGCTTTAGCCGCTAACGTTCCAATTATTGTTGCTGTTAATAAAATTGATAAACCAGGTGCTAACCCTGATAAAATCATGGAAGAAATGGCTGCTTTAAATATTACCCCTGAAGCTTGGGGCGGTAAATATCCTTTCGTTAAAATTTCCGCTATGACAGGAGAAAACATTGACGAACTTTTAGAAACCATTATCGTAACTGCTGAAATGCTTGAACTAAAAGCTAACCCTAAACGTTATGCTATCGGTTCTGTAATTGAATCTAAGTTAGATAAACATGTTGGTGGTGTAGCATCAATTCTAATTCAAAATGGTACCCTTCGTTTAGGAGATCCAATCGTTGTTGGTACTAACTATGGTAAAGTAAGAACTATGAAAAATGATTTAGGTCAAAACGTTGTTGAAGCCGGACCTTCTACACCAGTTGAAATTACTGGTCTTCAAGGAAACCCTTCTGCTGGTGATAAGTTTATGAGTTTCGAAACTGAATCTCAAGCTAAAGAAGTTGCTGAAAAACGTGCAACTGACGCTAGAAATCAAAAATTTAAAAAAGAATCACTTTCTCTAGATTCCTTATTCAGTGCCATTGACTCTGGTATCAAAGAAATCAACGTTGTTCTAAAAACTGATGTTAGAGGTTCTGAAGAAGCTGTTAAAAATGCCCTTCAAAAAATCGATGTCGAAGGTGTTAAAGTTAAAGTTATCCGTAGTGATATCGGTACAATTACGGAATCTGACGTTGTTTTAGCTAACGCTTCTAACGCCATCATAATTGGCTTTAACGTATCTCCTTCTATGCAAACTAAAGAAATGGCTAAAGAATATGGTGTTGATATTAGATTATATACTATAATTTATAAAGCCATCGAAGATATGGAAGCTGCTATGAAAGGTATGCTTGACCCTGAATTCGAAGAAAAAATTATTGGTAGTGCTGAAATTAAAAAAATCTTCACTTTCTCTAAAGTTGGTAAAATTGCCGGTTCTTATGTAACTGACGGTCTAATCAAATCAAATTCCAATATTAGAGTTATTCGTGATGGTATAGTTATCCATGACGGTAAAATTGCTGGCCTTCAAAGAGGCAAAGACTCTGTTAAAGAAGTTAAAAAAGGCTTTGAATGTGGTATCACTTTAGAATCTTATAGTGACTTAAAAGAAGGCGACACTCTAGAAGCTTACGAAATTGTCGAGGTTAAAAAATAATGAATAACATTAAACAAAAAAGAATCTCTAGCGATATTAATAAAGCTTTATGTGAAATAATCTTAGAAGAATCTCGTGATTCTGCGTTAAAAAATCTTACCATTACTGGCTGTGAAGTAACTAACGACTTATCATTTTGTAAAGTCTACTTCACATCCTTCGAAGATAAACCAAAAAAAGAGTTAGAACGTGAATTAAATGACGATACCAGTGGTTACTTAAGAACTAAGTTAGCTAGTAAAGTAGATTTAAGACATACCCCTAAATTAGTTTTCAAATTTGACGAATCTATCGAATATGGTAACAATATTGAACACATTATAGCCAAACTTCATGAGGACGAAAAATGATATTAAATGTTTATAAAGAACAAGACATGACCAGCCGTGATGTGGTTAATATCTTAGGTAAACATTTTCATACTAAAAAAGTAGGACATACAGGGACATTGGATCCATTAGCATACGGTGTCCTTATTATTTGTTTTAATGAAGATACTAAATTTGTTGAACTATTAACTGCAAAAACTAAAGAATATATTGCTACCATGCGTCTTGGGATGCGTACTGATACTTGCGATATAACTGGTCAAGTTTTAGAAACCAAGCCTTACACTGTAAATGAAACTCTTATAAAAAACACCCTAAAATCTATGCTTGGGGAGAGCATTCAAACTGTCCCCATCTACAGTGCAGTTAAAATAAATGGTAAAAAACTTTATGAATATGCAAGAGCTGGTCAAAGCATTGAACTTCCTAAAAGAACTATCCATATTTATGATATCGAGCTTTTAGAATATCATGACGATACAATTAAATTTAGAGTAGAAGTCTCTAAGGGAACCTATATTAGAAGCCTAATTGAAGATATTGCCCTAAAATTAAATACTCTAGGTACCATGACTGATTTAGTAAGAACTAAGCAAGGTAACTTCAATATCCAAAATAGTGATAAAATATCATCTATCTTAGAAGATAATTACCACGAAATAACTCATGACTATCTATTTAAAGACTATCCTAAGTTAGAACTAGATTACAATACCTATATCAAAGTATCTAACGGCGTTAAATTACCATTTTCCTATACTGATGACATCATTGCCTTAACATACCAAAATAACTATATTGCCTTATATAAAAAAGATAACGATATCTATAGAATGTATAAAAAACTATAGTAAATATCTATCTTTTATGTTATCATTAAGTTAGAAAAGAGTGATAATATGAAAAAAGTAGGGTTATTATTATGCTTAGCCTTATTAACTGGGTGTACATCTAAATTAGAAAGCAAAATTGAAATAACAGATAATAACAAGGATACCATAATTGAACTTCAAGATAAGAGTTTTATTACCAAATATAATGTTTTATATAATGGTAAAGATATAAAAGAAGCCTTAGAGAACAAAGAAATAACAATTGAAGATTTTATTAACAATATGCAAGAAGTAAGTACCGCCAATGACGGTGGATCTAAATTATATAAAGCCACTGATAAAAACAAAAAGCTTTATTATGTAGCTGCATGCAATACCACGGTAGGAGATAAAGACATCTACTTATCTAAAGACGAAAATGTCATAGATAATTGTAATAATACTCCTAAAGAAGAATGCTTAAATGACATACTAGGTGGTTATATTGCCGATGTTGAAAACGACGTTACTGATTTAGATAACAGTAAAATAACTGATAAAGAAGTAGATTTCTACTTTAATCGTGTAAATTTCAAAGTAGGAATGTATTCTATAATTAAAACTGACAATGAAGATGTTATAAAAGATTATGAAAAATACTATAAAACTAAATATAAAGTATATACTAAAAAAGAATTAAGTAATAATTATTATGTTTTTGTTGCTAACGGCGATAAAAATCTTGATTTAAGTGATTTAGATACTTGTTCTAAGTAAGAAACTTCACTCCTGATAGTGGAGTTTTTTTAATGGATGCTGTTTAGTTTTTACAAAAGTGTGATAAAACCATCCAAAAAGTCTGCAAAAGTGTGATAAAAAGTTGAAAAAAGCCTGCAAAAGTGTGATTTTGATAGCAAAAAAGCATAAAATTTAGTGTCGTTTTCTATCAACAATACTGCTAGGATAAGCCTTATTAACATCTGTTAAATAAAGTAAATAATCAACATCAGTATTATAAAAAGCCGCTAATTTAATTAAGATATCTTCCGTAAGCATAGTTTTTTTCAACATAACTATAATTTCTTTGCGTAATTCCAAGTCTTTTTGCAACCTCCTTTTATAATAAATATCTATCTTCCCTAAGTTCTTTTGCCTTACATTTGCATAATCATGTATTTTAGATACTTTTTAAGATTATTTAATGACTTTTTATGAGAAATTTGATAAACTATTAATTGAAAATAGGAGTTGGTTAATGTGAACGAAATAGAAAAAATAGATGCCTACTTTAGAGCAGCTAATTATTTATCAGCGGCCCAATTATATTTATTAGATAATCCCTTATTAAAAAGGCCATTACAAAGAAGTGATATCAAGAAAAAAATCGTTGGTCACTGGGGAACTTGCCCTGGTCAAAACTTTATCTATACCCATTTAAATAGAGTAATAAATGAATATCATTTAAATATGATATATGTCTGTGGCCCCGGTCATGGTGGAAATTTTATGGTCGCCCAAAGCTACTTAGAAGGAACATATACTGAGACTTATCCTAATATTTCTCAAGATGAAGAGGGCTTAAAAAAACTCTTCCGTCAATTTAGTTTTCCTGGTGGTATTGGCTCTCACGTTGCGCCTGATTGTCCAGGTTCAATCAATGAAGGAGGGGAACTAGGCTACTCTCTATCCCATGCCTTTGGTGCAGTCTTAGATAATCCAACTTTAATCGCTGCCTGCATAATTGGTGATGGTGAAGCCGAAACCGGACCCCTTGCTACAAGCTGGCATGGTAATAAATTCTTAAACCCTAAAACCGATGGTGTTGTCTTACCAATCTTACATTTAAATGGCTATAAAATCAGCAACCCAACCGTATTATCAAGAATGCCTGATAAAGCCTTAACTTATTATTTTGCTGGACTAGGGTATAAGCCAATATTCGTCGAAGGTGAAGAAACTTTAAAAATGCATGAAACCATGATGCACGCCCTAGACGATGCCATAATCGCCATTAAACGAATTAAAGAAGCCGCTAACAGCGACGAAAACGTTAAATTCTACTACCCAATGATAATCTTAAGAAGTAAAAAAGGATGGACCGGACCAAAAGAAGTCGACGGAAAAGTAATCGAAGGCAACTTCCGTTCTCACCAAGTACCACTTGCTATGGCTGACGATAAAGATATTAAACGTTTAGAAAAATGGTTAAAAAGTTATAAACCCGAAGAACTATTTGATAAAAATGGTACTTTAATTCCTGAACTTCGTGATTTTGCTCCTAAAGGCAACCTTAGAATGAGCGCTAACCCTATAACTAATGGTGGTATCCTTCGTAAAGACTTAATTTTACCTGATTTTAGAAATTACGCGGTTAACTTAACTGCTCCTGGTTCCGTAAAAGAACAAGATATGCTAGTTTTATCAAGTTATATTAGAGATATTTTCAAATACAATGAGACTAATAAAAACTTTCGCCTTTTTGGACCCGATGAATCCATGTCTAACAGACTTTACGAAATCTTCAACGCCACTAATAGAGACTGGCAATTAGAACGCAAAGACACTGACGAATATTTATCACGTGATGGTCGTATCATGGACTCTTACTTGTCGGAACATTTATGTGAAGGAATGTTAGAAGGTTACTTACTAACCGGTAGACATGGTGTCTTCGTAAGTTATGAAGCCTTCATTAGAATAGTTGATTCTATGGCTTCTCAACATGCTAAATGGTTAAAACTATGTAAAGAAATCTCATGGCGTCGTAGTATTTCATCCCTAAATTTCATTCTAACTAGTAACGTTTGGCAACAAGACCACAACGGCTATACGCACCAAGACCCTGGTTTCCTAGACCATATGGCTAACAAAAAAGCAGATGTTGTAAGACTATATCTTCCTCCTGACTCCAATACTTTATTATCTGTCTTCGACCATTGTATTAAATCCCGTGACTATGTTAACGTAATCGTTGCCTCTAAACAACCAAGTTACCAATGGCTATCCATGGAAGAAGCCGTCATTCATTGTACTAAAGGTATAAGTATCTGGCCTTGGGCAAGTAATGACTTTAACGAAGAACCTGATATCATAATTGCTACCTGTGGTGATACCCCAACTCTTGAAGGACTTGGCGCTGTATCTATCTTAAGAGAAGAACTTCCTAACTTAAAGGTAAGATTTATTAACGTTGTTGATTTAATGAAATTAGAAACCCCTAATAAACACCCTCATGCTCTAAGTGATAATGAATACGACCTTCTATTTACTAAAGATAAGCCCATTTTATTTGTCTACCATGGGTATCCAACTTTAATTCATGAACTAACTTATTATCGTCATAACCATAATCTTTATGTTGCTGGATACATGGAAGAAGGCGCTATAACAACCCCATTTGATATGCGTGTAAGAAACCAAATCGATAGATATCACTTAGTTGAAAAAGTGATTGAAATGGTACCAACTCTAGGTAGTCGTGGTACTTATGTATATTCTAAAATGCAAGAAAATTTAGTTCGCCATAAGAACTATATTAAAGATAACGGTGTTGATATGCCGGAAATTGCTGAATGGCAATGGAAAACTATGTAGTAATTGCATAGTTTTTTTGCTATAATCTAGGTAACGGAGGTATTACTATGTTTAAACAAGACAAAGACCATCTTGACCAACACTTTCTAATTGACGAGAAGATTATTACTAGGTATATAGAAAGTATTAATATCAAGAAGAGTGACACAATTGTTGAAATCGGTGCCGGCAAGGGCGTTCTAACTAAAATTATGGCTCCTTTGTGTAAAAAACTAATAGTTATTGAGTTAGATAAAACTTTAAAACCATATTTAGATAAAATAGAAAATATCGAAGTAATATATAATAATGTTTTAGATACATCTATTCCCAAATGTAATAAAATAGTGACCTCACTTCCTTATAGTATCATTGAACCATTTATGCAAAAACTAATAACCACTGACTTTGACGAACTAATCATGTTAATGGGTTCTACTTATATAAATCATGTTCTAAATAAAGATATAACTCGTCTAAGTATTATTACTAATAGTTATTTTAAAACGGAAAAATTATTTGACGTTGAACCAAGTTCTTTTGATATCCCACCTCATACTTTATCAACTATTGTAAGAATTACTAAACTAAGTCCTAGTTATTTATCAAGAAAATATCAAATATATCATTATTTATATTACTATCAAAATATGAAAATCAAAAACGCTCTTCAAAGTACATTTATGAAGTTAGATAATTTAACTAAGCGAGAATCTAAGGCTAAAGTTGTATCTTTAAACATTCCTGATCCTATTTTAGAAACTAAATTTGAAACTATTAGTAATGAAAATTTAAAAAATTTAGACAAAATCCTTTCCTTAGTTTAAAAAGGGGTTGCATTTTCTTAAAAAAAACTATATAATCTTATTGTACTTAAAAAGAAATGCACCCATAGCGCAATTGGATAGAGCGTTAGACTACGGATCTAAAGGTTAGGGGTTCGACTCCCTTTGGGCGCACCAATTATGTTTATTAAGCCTCGTATTTACGGGCTTTTTTTAATTTTGTACTGCAAAAATTACTGCGACTTGCTTTTTAAAATAGATTTGCAGTCGATTCTGCTCCAAATTATTTCTGAAATTTAAAATATTTACAAATACATACCAACAATATGATATACTAAAATAGTATTAAAAAAAACAAAGGAAAGTGGTATTTATGATTACAGCGATAAAAAGAGCAATAATAGTAATTATAGGTGTTTTACTACAATTTGGATTTGCTATATCAATTCAATTATTTTTTCGTGAACATATAGCTATTATAGGCATTATCTATGAACTTTTAAGTGTTTTAATTGTTTTAAAAATCTTAAAAGATAGTACAAGAATATCTAATGATTTACCTTGGATAATCCTTATACTCTTATTTCCTATATTTGGAACAATCTTACTTATAACATTAAGTTCAAACTATGCCCAAAGTAAGTTACTTAAAAACATTTTTAAAAGTGAAAAAGAATATCAACAATATTTAAATCAAGATATTAAAATTAGAAAAGAAATAGATGAAAATGATTTAGATAATTTAAAATATATTATTGATAGATCTAAATATCCTGTAACTAAAAATAATAAAATAACTTATTATGACTATGGAGAAAAATTTTATCCTGAACTATTAAAAGAACTTAATAAAGCCGAAAAATTTATTTTCTTAGAATACTTTATAATTAATAAAGGTCAAATGTGGGATGGAATATTAAAAATATTAAAAGAAAAAGCTTCCCAAGGTGTTGAAGTTAGAATCCTTTATGATGATATGGGAAGTATTGCTATGCTTTCAACAAAATACCCTAATGAACTAAAAAAAATGGGTATTAAGTGTATTCCTTTTAATAAGGTGAGCCCATTTAAAGGAATCTTTATGAATAACCGTGATCATCGCAAAATGACTATTATAGATGGAAAAGTAGCGTTTTCCGGAGGTGTTAATTTAAGTGATGAATATATAAATATAAATAGCAAACTTGGTATCTGGAAAGATAATGGTATAAAAATAGAAGGCGACGCTATTTGGAATTTAACAGTCATGTTTTTAACTATGTGGAATGCTAATATTAAAGAAGACAAAGATATATTGAAATATAAATATGAATTTAAAAATATTGAAAAAATAGATGGCTATGTTGTACCTTATGGTGTAGCACCATTGCATGAAGAATTAATTGGCGAAGATGTTTATATAAATATAATTAATAGTGCCAAAAAGTATTTGTACATTATGACACCTTATTTAATAATAGATACTGATATGACTAATGCCCTAATAAGAGCGGCTAAAAGAGGCGTTGATGTAAAAATAATAGTACCTGGTATTCCGGATAAAAAAATCGTTTATACCCAAACATCATCGTTTTTTGAACTACTTTCTAATGGTGGAGTTAAAATATATAAATTCACTAAAGGATTTGTGCATTCTAAAGTATACGTCTCAGATGATAAAAGAGCAGTAGTTGGAACAATTAATATGGATTATAGAAGCTTATACTTACACTTTGAAAATGGTATTTATATGGAAAATGTAAAAGAAATAAAAGATGTCAAAAAGGACATGGATGAAACATTAAAAGATTGTAAAAAGTTGAATGATAAAGATGTTAAATCTGGTATATTTAAAGGCATATGGCAATCAATATTAAGACTTTTTGCTCCTTTATTTTAAAAATAAAAATGAAAGAAAGTGACTATCATGAAATTTAACAGTTTAATTCCGGAACTAAGTGTTTCTAACATTAACCAAAGTAAAGAATTCTACTTAAATCTAGGTTTTACCATAAAATATGAACGTCCCGAAAACAAATTTTGTTTTCTAGAACTTGAAGAAAATCAAATCATGATTGAACAAATCAACGAAAATTGGTCCGTTGGCACCCTAGAGTATCCTTATGGTAGAGGTATAAATATCAGTATGACGATTAAAGATATTGATAAAATGTATAATGATTTAAAAATAAAAAAAGTTAAATTCTTCCAAGACTTAGAAACTCATGCTTACCGAGTAGGAAGTGAAATTTCTTATGATAAAGAGTTTCTAATTCAAGATCCCGATGGCTATTTATTACGTTTTAATAACTAAACTTTAGAAAGAAGGAAAATCTATGAACCAAGAAAAAATTGGTCAATTTCTTAAAAACTTGCGAAAAAAACACAATCTAACCCAAAAACAATTTGCCGATAAATACAATGTTACATACCAAGCTGTAAGTAAATGGGAAAATGGCTTAAACATGCCAGATACTGCTCTTATGAAACAAATTAGTGAAGATTTTGGTCTAAGTATAGACGAGCTTTTATCTGGTGAGTATAAAAAAGCAACCCAGAAGAAAAGAAATACTCTAATTATAGTATCTATCATATTTGTTATAATCCTAATCACTATTCTCATAGTTATATTTAAGCCTTTTTCTAAAGAAAAAGATTTCCAATTTAAAACTTTATCTACAGCTTACCAAAACTTCAACATCACTGGTACAATCGCCTACAACAAAAACAAATCAGCCATTTATATCACTAATATCCAATATTGTGGTGGCAACGACACTACTGAATATAAATCTATCGAATGTACTTTATATGAAAAAAATGATGACATCGAAAAACAAATCAGTAGTTTCAAATCTACCCAAGAAAAAATAAAGTTAGAACAATTTTTACAAGATGTTACCTTATCTATCGATAACTATACTAGTACTTGCAAAGAGTATGAACATAATAACCTTTATCTAACAATCAATGCCACTGATTATAACACTAAAACTACAATCTATAAAATACCTTTAAAACTAGAAAATTGCACCTCTTCTAACTAACTCAACTAAATGTTGAGTTTTTTCAACCTTTTCGTTATTGGGCTTTTAATTTAAATTTTATACAATGAACCAGAAAGGAGTAAAAAAATGAAAAAAAATTTATATTTAATTATAACCATTATTGGCAGTCTATTTTTAGGAGGTTTAATTAGTTATTATATCTTTAATAAAGAAACAACTATAACAAAATTACCTGCACCCGAAGTAACTGAAGGTCTAAGAGGACAATTTGGTATAGATAAAAATATCAACGAAGATACAATTGATAATTACTTAAATCGTACTGACAGCGTTTATCGTGATGTGCGAATGCTAAAAGACCCTGGAAATTATGAAGCCATAGGGGGAGATTCCTACTTATCTGGTTTTGTTTCTGGCTTTGAAGTTGTACCATATCCTTACTTAGTAAATGTTACTGGACTACCTGATGCAGTAGGTAAGACTTACGAAGGTAAAACTTTATTTACTTATAAAGATGATAAGTATACACCTAATTATGAAGAATCTTTAAGTATCCTAGAAAGTTTATTTCCCAAAGATAAAAATATCTTTCTTATGTGCGGTGGTGGCGGATATGCCGGTTCAATGAAAAATATGTTAATCGCCTTAGGCTGGAACCCTGAAAAAATTTACAATGTCGGTGGCTACTGGTATTATAAGGGTTCTAACAACGTCCAAGTAAAAGAAGAAAAAAATGATAAAACATCATATGCCTTCTGGAAAGTAAGCTACCATAATATCGACTTTTCAAGTTTAACTGAGGTTTCAAAATGAAAAAAATACTATTTCTAATTCTTTTTATCATATCTTTAAGTATTATCATAACTTTAAGTATTACAACTAGACCTAAAACATTCTACTTAGATGAAAATTACTACAGCAGTGATGCAATAAAAGAAATAAGCATTAGCGAATTAGATACTTTAATTGAAAATAAAAAATCATTTGTCGTCTTTGTCTACCAACCAATGTGCCTTACTTCCAATGACTTTGCCCAAGTTTTAAATGAATTTTCTAACGAGGAAAAAATAACTATGTACAAAATTGCTTATTCTAATATCAAAGATACCAAGTTAGGAACTAAAGTGAAATACTATCCATCTTTCCTTATATATAATAAAGGAAAATTAATTTCTTACTTGAAATCTAATAAAGACGAAGATACCTTGTGTTATACTTCAAAAGAAGAATTTAAAAAATGGTTTACTAAGTATGTTAAATTAAAAAGTTAATTTACATTATTATTCACAGTTAATCGACCGGTTTTACGAAAAAAATTGACTACTTTGTAGTCTTTTTTGCAAGCCTTTCTAATTTTCTCCATCAAACATCACCCAAGCATCTATGCTTTGAAATTGACCACTTATTTACTTGCGTAATTTTAAAATAATCTCTATAATAATTAGTATAACGAAAGAGGTATCCCATGAAAAAAATTATAATTATCTTAATCTCTCTAGTATGTATATTTATAGTATTCCTTACAGAAGAATCACTAAGACTTAAAAGCTATCCTTATGCTAAACCTATAATAACACTCGATAAAACTAAAACTTGCATTCCATGTCTTGAAATAGAAAAAAGTGCCGAAATTGAATACTACAGCCTGGGTTTCAAAATGACCATGACCTACTACAATGCCCCAAAAGATAATGAAACTGGTCAAATAATCGAAGTTACAAGCAAAGACTTCTATCTTTTTAACACCATAAAACTTTGGACATGGACCAAAACTTCTAAAAACTAAATTTAAATTAGATATTTCTTTCTCTAAGAAAACATGATACAATACAACATGAAAAGAAAGAGGTACTTATGGACTTAATTACTAGTTTAGATAACCAAAAAATTAAATATCTTACCAAATTAAAAGAAAAAAAATTCCGTGATAATGAGAATGTCTTCTTAATCGAAGGCGACCATTTAGTCAAAGAAGCATTAAACTGTGGTATGTTAAAAGAAATCTATGTTTTAGATACCAGTACCTTCATGCTTGACGTTAAGACTTATTATATTACCGAAAAAGTTATGAAAAAAGTCAGCAGTATGGTATCTATTCCCTATGTAGTTGGTCTAGCTTATAAATTTAATCCCGCTGACTATAAAAATCGCTTACTACTTCTAGACAACATCCAAGACCCGGGTAATTTAGGTACTATCATAAGAAGTGCTAAAGCATTCAATATCGATACCATAATTCTTAATACTAATTCCGTTGACCTTTATAATGAAAAAGTTATTCGTTCTAGTGAAGGCATTATGTTCCACATCGATGTTATGCGTAAAAACTTAGACGAATTTATCCCGGAACTAATTAAAAATAACTACATGATCCTAGGTACAGACGTTACCAATGGGATACCATTAAAGGATATCAAAGTACCCAAAAAGTACGCTATCGTAATCGGTAACGAAGGTCAAGGTATCTCTAAAAACATCAAAGAATTAATAACTAAGAATATCTATATTCCTATGTCCCCCGAGGTTGAAAGCCTAAATGCTGCTGTTGCTGCATCCATAATAATGTATGAAATGAGTAAAAAAGACTATGAATGAGTATGTATGTATCGGGCGTATCGTAAACACCCATGGTATCAAAGGCGAACTAAGAATTAAAAGTGATTTTGAACTTAAAAATCAAGTATTTAAAATAAATAATGAAATATTTATCGGTAAAGAACATGAACCCCATGTAATAGCAAGTTACCGTATTCATAAAGACTATGACATGATAACCTTAAAAAACTTAAATAATATTAATGATGTTTTAAAATATAAAAATATGCTAGTCTACGTTAAAAGAAATATCTTAGAAATAAAAGACTATATCCTAAGCGACCTAATTGGTCTTGAAGTAGTAGAAGATAACACTTCCTATGGTATCGTAAAAGACTACTATGATAATAACAATCATCCCATATTAGAAGTTCAAGGAAAACATTCCTTTTATATTCCAACCGAAGGAAATTATATAAAGAAAGTTGATTTAATAAATAAAAAATTATATACTAAAGATGTGAGGAGCTTGATACTATGAAAATTGATATTTTAACTCTTTTTCCTCATATGTTAGAAGGATTTTTAAATGAATCTATTATCAAAAGAAGTATTAATAAAAATCTCGTTGAAATAAACTTAATTAACTTTCGTGAATATTCTAAATTAAACAATAGTCAAGTAGACGATACCCCTTATGGTGGGGGAGCTGGTATGGTATTAAGATGTGAACCCATATTTGAATGTTTAGATACCATAAGAACACCAGATAGTACAGTAATTTTAGTAACTCCTGATGGTCAAACTTATAACCAAAAAATGGCCCAAGAACTAAAATTGAAAAAGCATTTAATTATTATTTGTGGCCATTATGAAGGCTTTGATGAACGCATTAGAACACTTTGTGACTTAGAAATAAGTATTGGCGACTATATCTTGACAGGAGGCGAACTTGCTGCGGGTATTATTACTGACTCTGTTGTGCGTTTACTAGATGGTGCCATAAGTAAAGATTCCTTAACTAGTGAATCTTTCGAAAATAACTTACTTGACTATCCCACATATACTAAACCAAGCGAATATCGCGGTCTAAAAGTGCCAGACGTCTTACTAAGCGGCAACCACCAAAATATAGCTAAATGGCGTCACGAAGAACAAATTAAGAAAACTAAAGAACGTCGACCAGATTTAATGAAGTAGGAGATCTTATGGCATATATATTAAAACAAAATGGTGATAAAAAAGAATTATTTAGTGGCGACATTGACTTTACCGGCTATAAATTCAACTCAAAACGTTCTAAAAATATAATCAAAGTATCAAATGTAACAGTTGTTGACCCTAAAATGATAAATGAAATCTTAACCATTAAATTTAACCGGCGTTTCAAAAAACTATTAACTCTAGTAAGTGCAGTTTTAAATGATACCGATGCCAGTGATGCTGATACCGCTCTAGCACTAGACGAGGTCCAACTAGTTAAAGAAATCCTACTTAATCGTTATCAAAAATTTCTAAATCAAGAAAAAGAAGAACTATTTTTAAAAAAACTTCGTGTCTTAGAAAACGAATTACGCTTAAAACAAGTCATGATTTCGCACCAAAACATGCAATATTACGAAAAAAGTGAATTAAGAGGCCGCTAAGGACTTGACTTAAGCCTATACTTTTTGCTATAATCAAACTGCTTCGGGATAAAACCTGTAGAAAATCCGCTTAGTTAGCACTAAAGCTAGTAATGATTTTAAGTGATATATATTATAGAAAGGAACTATTTTTATGGCAAATTTAATTGACAAAATTAATGCAAAACAAGTAAGAAAAGATATTCCTGAATTCCGTGTTGGAGACACAGTTAGAGTTAATGTATGGGTAAAAGAAGGTAAGAAAGAAAGAATCCAAGCTTTTGAAGGCTTAGTAATTGCTAAAAAAGGTGGAAGTGTTTCTGAAACTTTCTCTGTACGTAAAAAATCAGGTGGCATTGGCGTAACAAGAATTTTCCCAGTTAATGCCCCAACTATTGACTCAATTGTAGTTGTTAAAAAAGGTATGGTTCGCCGTGCTAAACTTAACTTCGTAGCTGGAATGAAAAAGGATTATAAAGTTAAAGAAAGAAATTAAGACATTGCTCTTAATTTTTTTTTGACTTTTTAAAGTATTCCTAGTACTATTATGTATAGAGTAGGAGAAAACATGATTGAACTAATTGAAATAAATATTAATAACCCTTTTAATAATGATTTAATAACAATCGACTATCATAATAAAAAAGTAACCATAAATAATCAAAGTTATAACGTAAAACTAGGTTGTCTAAATTATGTAATCCATACTTTAACATATTGGAAAAATGAATATGGTATTAAAAATGGTATTGATATTGAAGAATTTACTATCAAAGTATATGATAGTAACAAAAAAATAACTACTTTTCATGGTAAAGGAGTATACCCATCTAACTACCAAGAATTTAAAACAATTATAAAGGAACCAAATTATGAATGAAAAAGAAAGATTAATTAAAGCCTTAAATTCTTATGAATACTTTGAAAATAATAAAGATAAACTAATTGATTTATTCGTTAGCTATTATGGCGAAGAAGAAAGAACTAACATTGAAACTAAGTTTAAAAATGCCATTTTTATTGCGTATCAAACTCCTAAAAGTTATTTAACTAAACTTCATAAGTTAGAAAATATTGTTAGTAAAGAACTTGTTGCAAAGGTATTAGAAGGAAATTCTTTAGGTCTAACCCAAGAACAAGTCGTAAATTACAATTCTTTTGAATATATAAACACCCATCCTATAAGTAAATACATAGAGTTTTACAAGCAATATTCTTTAGGTGAAAACGGCCGTAAAGAAAAAACAACTCAAGATGTTTTAGAGTTAGTTAGAAATTATAATTCCAATATTACCAAGGAAGAATTATTAACTTACGTTGAAAAAAGAGTGGCATCTTCTAATATTCAAAACCTTCCAACTTGGCTTTTAGGACAAATTTCCTATCGCCTTAACCCAAAAACTTTAGCGACGGATTACCAAGATGTTGTTAATAATGGTCTACGATACATAAAAGATATATTACCTAATTTACAATTTTCTAACATTGATGAATTAATGTCAAAAAAAGAAATTCAAGAATTAAACAAAGTAGTATCAAAATACCAAGTTGCTTTAAACGAATATCAAAATTATAAACAACAATTTCATCGTCAATATGAAATAGCCAATCATGACGAAAACCTAGAAAAACAACTTAAAGATTATTATGACCAAGAATTTATCAAACAAATAAGACCTTTAATACCCTTAGAATACCAAACCAACCTAGATGAATTTTTAAAAGATAGTAAGAAAAAATATTTATTAGATAAATACGTTATTAATCTTTTAAATGACCACAAGCTTGCTAATGGCATCGAATGTTTCTTCACTGATGCTACCAAAGTATTAGAAAATCCGCAAGCTAGTCCATGGCAAAAGCAAACAATTGAAAATGAACGTATTGCATATTTTAAATCTAAAGGAATAAATCTAGGTGACGATTATCAAAATTATGTTCAAAGAAAAGACATTTGGCCTGCAGTAGAACATACTTCTAAGTTAGAAGAGGCTAAAAAAATGCGCGATCAAAATTTCACACTAGACTATAATTCTCATACATACTATAACAAACTAATTATTGAAAAATTAAAACAAGCCAATTTAGTATCCGGATTAGGTGATTTTACTGAGATTTTAAATGGCAACGCCCCAACATGTATCAGCCCAGCATTTACAAAAAAAGATAATACTCTAACACCTCTAGTCCTTATTAACTTTGACCATGAGACTAATAATATTGACCACAGTATTAATCATGAATTAAATCATCTCTACGAATTATCAGCTATTTCTTCTAATAAAGAAGGCTACTTGGCTAGATGCGGCTTTGATTTAATAGAAGAACATTACAACCAACCAGAAATTCCTAGTAGAAGAAAGTATGAATACTTTAATGAAGTAATAAATGAAAAAATTGCCCAAGAAATAAGCGCTAAAGCTCATGAAATTGGTTATAGTTTATTTGCTGATAAAACTGAAAAGTACACGTATCAAACATCGTATGAAAAAATGAACTTTATTGTAGATAGTTTATTTGAAAAATATAAAGATATAATTTTAGAAAGTCGTAAAAATAACAATTTTGAACTCTTAGAAAATGAACTTGGTACTGAAAATATTGAAGCTTTAAATAATTTATTTTCTATTTTTCAAGAACATTTAGGTGGCTTAGAATTTAACCGACTTATAGACGATGTTAATAGGATAACGAAATCTAAAGAAGAAGCTCAAGAAAGAGGAATAACTGAACCTATTGAACTAACTCCAAGAGTAAAAGCTTACAAAAACATTATGCAACAAACCGATGAAATTATGTCAAGGATTGAAGAGTATCGTCGTACTAATAGTGTTAAATTATAAAAAATTTTGATATAATTTTAAAGGAGCTGATTACAAATGAATAAATTTATCAAAGAATTAATTCCTTATTTAATAATAATTATTGTTGTTGTTCTAATTAGAAGTTTTATTATGACCCCAGTTGCGGTCAATGGCCCATCCATGCAAGATACACTATATACAAATGATATCATGCTTTTAAATAAACTTAGTGAAGTAAATAGATATGATATCGTAGTTGTAAATTATAACAATGATAAACTAATAAAAAGAATTTATGGTATGCCAAATGACAAAATCAAATGTGTTAGTGGAATTGTCTATATAAATAATGAAGAAGCCAAAGTCTATGGCAAAGGTAAAACTGAAGATTTTCCTGAAATTACTTTAGGTGATGATGAATACTTTGTTATGGGCGATAATAGGGAAGATTCTCTAGATAGTAGATACTTTGGCCCAGTCAAAAAAGACAATATTGTAGGTAATACTAACTTTATAATATTTCCTTTTAATCATTTTGGTAAAGTAAATTAATCAATGTTAACTGCATTGATTTTTTTCAATTAAGATATTTTTTATAGAACATTTGGCAAACGCATGTTATACTATTTTTGAATGAAAAAGGAGGAACCATGGAAAAAATATATAATAAATTAGTTCGAGACAATATCCCCAATATCATTGCTAACGACAATGAAGAGGTATTTACTAGTACTCTAACAATCGAAGAATACCAAGAAGCTTTATTAAATAAATTACAAGAAGAAACCAATGAAGTAAAAAAGGCTAAAACTAAGAAAGAAATATTAGAAGAACTTGCTGATGTTCTAGAAGTCCTAGATGCCATTTCTTGTTCTCAAGGTAGTGATTTAACCGAAATTACAAGAATTAAAGAAGAGAAAAAAACTAAAAAAGGTGGTTTTAGTAAAAGAATATATTTGCATAAGACCATAACCAAGTAATTAAAACTAAGGAGTAAGCCCATGAAATTAGAAGATTTAAACCAAGAATATGATAAAATGCAACAAGAATATGGCGCCAAAGAGTTAGATTCTATTTACAATGGTGGTTGCACAACCAATCCTGATATCTGTTTTGTCTTCATGAATCCTACCGGTAAAAACATTGCTAGTGTTAAAACTTGGCATGGTCGCAAATCACCATGGCTAGGTACCAAAAATATTTGGAAACTATTTTATAATGTTAATCTTCTTACGGAAGATACTTATCAACAAATAATGAATAAAAAGCCTAAAGACTGGGACTATGCTTTCTGTGATTACGTCTATAATGAACTAGAACAGAAAAAAATATTTATTACTAATCTTGGAAAATGCACTCAAGTAGATGCCAGACCATTAAGCGACGAAGTATTAAATAAGTACCTTGATTTGCTTTTAAAAGAAATAGACCTCGTCAAACCTAAAATAATCATTACCTTTGGTAACCAAGTAAGTTCCATAATTTTAAATACCAAAATATCTGTAACTCAATCTCGTAAAACACCCTATGAATTAGATATTAATAAGACTAAGTATAAAGTCTATCCCGTTTATTATCCTGTAGGTAATGGTATCTTTAATATTGATAAAGCTATTGAAGATATTAAATGGATTATTACTCAAGAATTATGAGTATTGTGATATAATAGCTTCCAAGAAAGAAGGACCAGCCATGTCAGATTTAGAAATTGCCCAAAACATTGTATCTAGAAATTATCAAAATACCTCTAATGGAAAAGCTTTTCATAATACTTCAGTTATCTATCGAACATCTAATGAAAGAATTTGTGATTACATAGAATACTTAAAAAATAAAAAGAAAATGCTTAGTGTTATTGCCTCTGGCGACCAAATATTAAATAGTATCTTAGTTAATTCTTTTAATATTGATGCCTTTGATATAAGTACTTTTCCCAAATATTTTTTAAAACTTAAAATGGCTGCCGTCATGGCCTTGTCCCAAAAAGACTACTTAAACTTTATTTGTAACGAAAATGTTAACGAAGAAGAAGCCTTTGATTTATATTACGGGGTCAGACCATATTTAGATAATGAAACCAAAGAATTTTGGGATGGCTTATTAAATTACTTTGACTTAAGTGAAATATATGACTCTTTACTTTTTTCTAGTGAACAAGCCTCATCTAATCAGATGATATCTTACAATCCATACCTGCAAAACAATAACTATCAAGAACTACAAAGCAAGCTTAAACATGCCAAAATTAATTATCTAACCGGAGATATAAGTACTATGCCACTTCAAGACTCTTATGATTTAGTTAATCTTTCTAATATCATTTACTATCTTGAATATAAAACCTTTCAACGAACTTTAAATAGAATTAATTTAAATAATCAAGGAACAATTATATCTTATCTTTATAATACAGAGTCTTTAGCTAAAAGAAATCCTTTTAATAGTACTGAGATTATTAAATCAAATAATGGCAATCATGGCTTATTGTTATATAAGAGGTAAATTAAATAGTGGTTAACTTGATGAAAATAACATCGTGGAAAAACCGACATTGATAATTATAAAAAACGGTAAAGATATATAATCTTGATATGATTATTGCCAGTGGATATAGAGTGAATTTAAAAAAAGCAACAAGCTTTAGAATTTGGGCTACTAAAATATTAAAAGAATATATGATAAAAGGTGTAGTTATGGATGATGAAAGAT
>ENA-OPCY01000351-OPCY01000351.1-human-gut-metagenome-genome-assembly--contig:-NODE-351-length-35135-cov-2.859521_pt1 | contig 35135 bp, 35 predicted proteins | sample MGYA00241568_ERZ501487 | MGnify/ENA primary metagenome ERZ501487 (study PRJEB25962, sample SAMEA2042574) | human gut metagenome | biome: human gut; feature: human-associated habitat; material: faeces... | reverse complement strand
CTCAGTAAAGCGGCACAAAAAATGCTGGAGGATTTGCGTGGTTCAAGAAACGACATGGATTTTATGGTTGCTGATTTTGAAAATGGTGAAGATGATGCATTATTTATAGAATGTGGATATAAGAATAAGAGGAAAGCAGTTAAAAAAGCAAAAGAACTAATGAACCAAGCAAAATCAAGTCATTTATATATTGATGAAGATATAAGAAACAAAAGAAATCCATTTAAAAATAACAATTGGGTTGATTTGTATAAGGAAGAAACAGAGCAAGAAGAAAGAATTGGCAGCATAGTAATGGAAGAAATAAAATTAATAGCATAGGAGAAAATAGATATGGATGAAATATTAATGTTTATAGGAATAAGCAAGAGTAAAAAAGAAGTTAGACTTTTAGATGAAAGGTTAAAAAGTAAAGTGTTTAAGTATAAAAATAAGAAAGACTTAGAAGATAAGTTAATAAAATTTGTAAAGCAAGATTTAGATAGAAACAAGGAGGAATTAGATAATGAATAATGTATGTTTAATAGGAAGACTAACAAAAGATCCAGAAACTAGATATACACAAACTAACAACACGATAGTTGTTAATTTTAGTTTGGCAGTAAATAGAAGATTCGTAAGAGAAAATGAAGAAAGACAAGCTGATTTTATTCCAATTATAGCTTGGGCTAAAACAGGAGAATTTTGTAGTAAATATTTTAAGAAAGGCCAACAGGTTGGAATTGTTGGAAGGATACAAACTAGAAATTGGGATGATGAGCAAGGTCAGAAGCATTATGCAACTGAAGTAATAGCTGAAGAAGTATATTTTGCAGATAGCAAAAAAGAGGATGCTTTTAGTCAATATGGAGATGTGTTTGCAAATAACAACAATACAAGTTCAGACTTTGAAATAACAAGTAGTGATGACTTGCCATTTTGAGATAAAAAATAATTAAGTGTTGAATATAAAGGTGGATTGAAATATATCCACTTTTATTATTGGAAAGGAATTTTAAATGGATAATAAATATGAAGTGTTTATAAAATTATTAAATTTCAATAAAGATAAATATTCACCAGAAAAAGTTTTCAAGGATTTTGTATCTTTATTTGCAATAACTTTAAGTAATAAAGTATCTTATAGTCAAAAAAATAGCAATATGTATGAAAAGATATTTCAAAATTATGAAAAAGAAGAACAATCTAATTTTTATGCATTATCAATAGAACTAACTAGATTATTTTGTCATGAAAAAGATCCTTATGACATATTGGGAGAAATATATCAAAAAATTACTAATCAGAGTTATTTGAAATTAATTAATAATAATCCAATACAAGAAGTAGGAAAAAAGTTACAAGGTGTTATTAATATAAACAAAAAAGCTAATAATGGGAAAATGATAGAAATGAATTGCGGAAGTGGTGCAATGATACTTGCTTATGCTAGTACATTAAAAATGTTTAAATTAGATTACAAATTTGATTTAGAAGTAACAGCCATTGATACAGATATAATCAATGTTTTTATGACTTATATTCAATTATATTTTTTTGAAATAGGAGCAGTAGTAATATTAGTAGATGAAAAAGCAAATAAAGAATTAATGAGATTATATACGCCATTTTATGAAGATGATATGGAAAATTTAATGGCTGCATAGAGAGGAGAAAATAAAATTGATAGAAAAGATTCAAGAATTAGAAAGTGAAATAAATGAAAAATTAAAATCTAATAATGTTGTAGTAAGGATTCTAGGAAATGAAGATAAAAATAAAGGTAGCATTATAATATTAAAAGATAAAAAAATAAATAGATGTTTTGAAATAGAAATCATTTCGTGCTGTCAAATAAATATTATCGAAAATAGTAAAAAAATTGAAACTGGACTATTTATAGAAGATTTGGAAAACTGGATTTATAATTTATACAATCCTATAGAATATTTATATGAATTTGTTGGTGGTAAATTAAACAATAGGATATTGACAAGAGAAGAAATAAATGAAATATCTAATGAATTGACTAAAGACTATAGTGAGGAAAGAAAAAAGGGAATAGAAAGGGAAGAAGAAAAAGAAAAGAAAAAGAAGCCGCTATTAGTTACTATAGTAAAGTAGGCATTCCAACAGATGTTATTAGATTATACCTAGCTACTATTGAAAACTATGACTTTGAAGAATGGTATAATACTAACCCTGGTAAAACAATTAATGACTTTAAATTTGAATTTAATAAAATGCCTATTGGTGGTACCCTATTTGATATTGAAAAATTAGAAAGTATATCAAGAGTTTACTTTAGTCGTTTAAAAAATACTGAGTTGTATGATATGACATTAAACTATACTAAAGAATACGATGAAGAATTCTATAATATCTTAGTTAATAATAAAGAATATGCTCTTAGCGTTCTAAATATCGAAAGAGATATTGAAAGACCTCGTAAAGATATCGCATCATTATCTGATGTCAAAAAAGAATTTTGGTATATGTTCAACGAATTATTTAATAAAAATAATGAAGAATATGCTGATGTCAAAAAATGTGATAAAGAAACCGTTATTAACTACCTAAACAACGTTTATAACGATACTGATACTCAAGAAGAATGGTTTAACAAAGTAAAAGAATACGCTTGCAATAATGGATATACTGCTGATAAAAAAGCTTATAAAGCCGAACCAGAAAAATACATTGGTATGGTTGCTGATTTCTGTGCTCTACTACGTGTTATCATTTGCAAGAAAAACCAATCACCTAACATATACTATTTAATTAAATATCTAGGTCGTGAAGAACTAATAAATCGTACTAACAAATTTTTTAACTAGTAGAAGTTAATCTTCTACTTTTTATATGATTTATTGCGTCAAAATATCCCACATGCTATAATCAATATATAATAAAAGGTGGTAAATATAATATGAGCTTTAAAAATAAAAAAAATATTGATAATCATAAAAGCTATCCAATATACATCACAATATTAATTTTATTTTTCACTATAGTATTTTTAAGTATCGGATTCTCATCATTCCAAAACAACTTAGCCATCGATAACATAAGCGCTACCATAAGAATAGATAAAGATATAAGAATAACAAATATAAACATTAATAGTGCTAATAATGCAACTAGTAACTACGAAGAATACAATGCCACAAGTATTTCTGGAAGTATTAACTTACCTACTCAAAATTCTTATATTATATATAATGTAGATATATATAATTTAGGAAATATTCCTATGGGTATAACTGACATTTCAATAAATAATGAAAACTTAAAATACGAAGTACTAAATTATAATTTAAAAGATAAAATATGTGAAAATAATCAATGTTCATTAGGAGTTAAAAAAACTCTTCAAATAAAAATATCTTATAAAGATAACGTTAATCCTACTGATACCGAAAATATATTTAATTTAAACTTTAATTTTGGAAGATTCTTTAACATTAGTTACTATAATATTACTAATAGCGAGTCTCTACCTAAAGAAATAATAGAAGGAGATACTCTAAATATTAATATACCTAATAATGAAGATTACCTTATAAAAGTATTTATGAATAATAAATTATTATCCAAAGATAAAGAATATACCCATGCCAATGATACTTTAAATATTCCCAATATAACTGGAGATCTAAAAATTAACTATAGAATGCCAATATGTCAAAGAGCAACCATTCTTCATACTGAAGAATGTAAAGGCAACTATTGTAATGGCATGGGATATAAACCAGGAGGTGCAATGGGAGGCAGTACTATAACTTATGGTAAATTAGGAACCCCTGGAACACTAAAATCAGGAGATGCCTTTGACTGTGATGTTAATGGCGATGGAATTTATGATGCAGAAACTGAAAGATTTTATTACGTCACAGATTTAGAAAATAATAGCGATGTAGCTGTATTAATCTATTATAATAATGTTAGTGAAGGAGCCCCAAGTAATGATAAATATTATCAATATTATACTCTACCTGAAAATTGGCATGGACCAGAAAACGCTATTAAACAGTTACCAACGACTAGCCAATGGAGTAATGTAACCTTAGTTAATTCCGAAAGAAAAATAATTAATGAATATGGTACTACAAGTACTAAAGATGGTCATAGTTTTCCTGAAATATTTAGTTACTCTAAGTACGCTGCTCGTTTTTTAACCATGGGTGAAGTTAAAAAGTTAGTTGATTTTTATATTCCTACATGGAAGAATGGTGAATTAAACGATCATCTATACCTAGTAGAAAATACTAATTTTTCTAAAAAAGATAATTCAAAATTTGATGGCTTTTGGTTAGAAACACCAAGAAATACTATGTCTAGTCATGCTTGGATCATATATGCTACAGCAAGACGTGTCCATAGCGTTGAAGTTCAAAGTACTAAGGTTATAATTGGTGTAAGACCTGTAATAGAAGTATATAAAAGTGATATGTTATACCAATAATACCCTTAAAAAAATAACTATTTACCTAGTTATTTTTTAGCTTACTATCCCCTGTTTTATAATCAATATCTATTCCATCTTGAACATTATAAACAAAAATATTAAACTTAATACCTTCACCACTATCCTCAACCGAATAAGCTTCCATAACCACACCACTAGCTAATAAATTATCATCTTTATAAATAGGAGTTACTCGATACAATACATGATTATTTGTACTCTTTATATAATTTGCTACCTTATTTTCAAACTCTAACATCCCTACAGTATTCATCTGCCTTGTACAAGTAATCAAATTCTTTTCATTAGCATTCTCTCCCGTAAGTTGAAACCCAATCAAATGACAACGATTATATAAATACTTACCATTAACAATATCATATTTAACCAAATGCCACCCACTAGGTTTTACCTGACCAATCGAACCACGTTCCTCCGTCGGCATCAAATCAACCCCAATATTAGCATACGCCACCTTAGCACGACCTAAACTATCCAACTCACTATAACGTTCAAACGAATCCGTTGTATAATCACTTTCCGTAAAATTGGGCTCATTATTATTCAAAACTACATAATTAGCATTACTATACTCCGGAATGGACGCTAAATCATAAGACGCCTGATTAACAACGTTAGAATTATCTTCAATTGGTTGAAATACTATCTTTCCTTCATATACTCCAACTATTAAAAATATAATTAACGCCACTATAAAATAAATACTACTTTGTTTATTCTTTCTTCTCTTTGCCATAACCTAGACCCTTCTTCTAAATTAATTATCCCTTTAGGATATCTGATTGATCATGAAATTTAGTATGCAACATTTCATGGGCTATATGACTACCTGGTTTAACATAAAAATCTTGATATACTTTAATTATCTCTTTATTTTGGTAACATACTCTTCTTGTATTTTTACTATCATCCAAATACAAACCTTGACTACGTTTAACTCTAACAGTATTAATATCTTCATTACTCTTTGGTTGACCACCGCCACCAATGCAACCACCAGGACAACTCATAACCTCAACAAAACTATAATCACATTTTCCATTCTTTATTTTATCAATAATTATTTTTGCATTTGCCATACCATTAGCAACCGCAACTTTTAAAACCTTGCCATTAATATCAAGGTTAGCTTCTTTTATTCCATCCATACCACGTACTTTAGTAAAATCTAACTTTTCCGTTTCTAAGTTTTCATTAGTGAGCAAACGATAAACACACCTTAATGTCGCCTCACATACTCCACCGGTACTACCAAATATCAACCCAGCACCACTACCAAGTCCTAAAGGACTATCAAAATCTGTATCACTTAAAGAATTAAAATCAATATTATTATCTTTTATCAACATGGCAAGCTCTCTTGTAGTTAAAATATAATCCGTTCCTTTAACCCCATTACTATCAACATTTCTAAGTATTTCTTCCTTCTTTGAAGTACAAGGTGCCACCACAACATGAACTAGTTTCGTCTTATCAATATTCATTATCTTCGTAAAATATTCTTTAATAGTAGTTCCCTGCATCCCAATTGGACTCTTACAAGTAGATAAATTATCTAACATTTCCGGATAAAAAATTTCAGCATACTTAACCCATGAAGGACAACACGACGTAAACATTGGTAAATGTTCTTTAGTACTTAAGCGATTAACTAACTCCATAGCTTCTTCCATAACTGTTAGATCAGCCCCAAAAGTTATATCAAAAACATACTTTGAACCAATACTTTTTAAGGCTGTAACTATTTTACCTGCAACATTTTCTCCTGGTTCTAAGCCAAATTCCTCACCTAATGCTACTCTAACCGCTGGTGCAATACTAAAAACAACTACTTTATCAGGTTCTTTTAGAAGCTTTTTAACCATTTCATAATCAAACTTCTCCGTTATCGCATTAACCGGACAATTCAAAATACATTGCCCACACCCAATACATATTGGCTTCTTCGTTTTATCAATTTCATACATCCTAGCTACAGTTGCAATATCCCTACAAGTCCTTACACACTCACCGCATTGAATACATAAAGAATCATCAATTCCTATAACACTAGGGTTTTCTTTATCAAATACTAATGTTACATCACTTTCACTCATAATTAGCCTCCTCTTATTCTTTATTACTCTCTAATTATAATATTTTTTTGTTTAATTGTAAAAGAAAAGTATCTATCACTAGACACTTCTAATTATTTTTAACCAACGCTGCAATTATTGTATCAATATACTCTTTAATATCTGGATCAATATTCTTCATATTACGATAAATAGTTAAAACATCATTAAAGTTTATTTTCAAACTTGAAGAGTATTCTTTTTCAATCGTCTTAAACAACGTTTCAAAAGTAACCTTAGCTTTTTCTAAGTCTAAAAGCTCTATTCCTTTAGTCGTACGCTCATGTAACTGCTTACTTAACCCACTTAAATCACTACTTATAAATACTTGTCCAAACATCGTCCAACTAGTAGGATAATGTTCCATAAACCCTAGGGCTTCACTCTTTATGACATTATAGTTTTCGTTATATAAAAGTACTCCTACTAACGAACCAGAAGGCATAATGTTTACTAACTTTTCTGTTAATGCTTGATACTTATTACTTTCATACTCCTGCTTTCTAAAACCGGGTCCATCAAAATTATAAATTTTCTTTATTCTTTGGAAGATACTAAAACTTGCTTCCATACCACATACCATAGCTAAATTACCACCCTTAGAGTGGCCATTAAGATAAATATTTTTATCGCTATCCCTAATTGTTTTTTCTAAATACTTAACTGCATAATCTTGGGTAATTGTTAGATAGTCATAAGCAATCCTGATATTTTCAATCCACCCAATTAGCGAACCATCCGTCCCCTTATAAGACACCATCGTTATATCATTTATTCTTACTGTCAAAGCTCCAAATTGTACTTTATCATTCTTAATATTTTCTAAGTTAGAAATAACAATATCTCTATAACGTCTACCATTACTTATCTCATCAAGTACTTGATAAGCATAAGGTACCATAACACTAGAAGTATCTATATCTCTAAATTCTTGAGCATACTTAACAAACTCTGCTAAAGTTTTATCCCCTGCAAAAGATTCAACAGGTAAGTACGCTAAAATACTCCCAATTAAGTTATCCATAACATTTAATTTCACATCATTAAAACTAATATTTTTATAATATTTAACATAATCTAAAATCTTATACATCTTATTCCTCACATATATCTTTTAATTCATAATTAACTATTCTTTTTAAATCTTCTAAGCTTATCTCTATTTGATAACCTATCTTGCCACCACTAACTATTATAGTATCTAAACTGCCAGCCTCCATAGCGATTATCGTTTTAAAATGTTTCTTCATACCAATTGGTGAACAACCACCATGAATATAACCCGTTAAACCCAAAAGATTTCTCGATAATTCCATTTCAATACTTTTCTCATTCACAGCCTTAGCGCACTTTTTTAAATCCAATTCTTTATTTACTGGTAAGACAAAGACATAATGTTCCTTCGATTTTGCTACTGTTACTAAGGTTTTAAAAACATGATTAGGGTCTTCTCCTAAAGCAGTCGCTACATCCCTACCACTTATCACATTTAATTTTGTATAGTCATAAGCTTGATACTTAATATGTTCTTTATCTAATATTCGCATTACATTTGTTTTTTCCATATCCATCCCTCATAATTTTATCATACTCCCCCAGCTTTTGGCAAAAAATGTCTAAAAACTTGTAATTCTACGTTTTTTTAATTTCTGCATAATTTATCATGCTGTTTTTTAAATTCTGCACGATTTTTAATAATTTTATATCCAATATGATATATTTTAGCTTACAGAAATTGAAAAACTGCAATTTGCTCTAATACTTAAAAGATAGTATATTACCTCTCGAGAGAGAAATAATACATATTTTTTCCTTGAACACATATGGATTTCATACACTTTCTTTCCATTCTCTCTCAAATAAAAAGAGTGTCAAATATGTTGATAGACTATATCCACCAATTTTTAAGAAAAAGTCGCTCCTTTCTAAGACTAAAATAAAATTTTGGCACTCTTTTAAAAGTTATCATGGAATATCACAATATTTTTAGGTCATAATAGTCTATCAACTCTAAACCTTCTAGATCACTAAGCAACTAGAGGGTTTTAATTTTTACAAAAATTGGTATAATAAAACCTAGAAAGGATAATTTATGAATACATTAGAAACTTTAAACAAAAGAAAATCAGTGCGCTCCTATACTGAAGAACCAGTTAGTGATAACGATTTAACTACAATCTTAGAATGTGCTTGGTGTAGCCCAGTTGGAATGAAACAATATGACTCTTTAAGATTAACTGTCATTAAAAATCAAGAACTATTAGAAAGTATTGAAGAAAATGCATGTACCTTCATGCATAAAGAGGACTATAAACCATTATACGGCGCTAAAACCCTAATCATTGTTTCTTCTAATCAAGTTTTAGAAAATCAAAACGTTGCCTATTCCAATTGTGCCATTGTTGCTCATAACATGGCCTTAGGTGCTGTTGAGCTTAACCTTGGTTCTTGCTACATTTGGGGTGCTATTATTGCGCTAGCGCAAAATAAATCCCTAGTTGCTAAATTAAACCTAGAAGAAGGATTTATTCCTTGTTGTGGTATCATTATTGGTCATACCACAGAAAAATATATTCCAAGAATATTACCTCAAAACCGGATTCAAACTAATAAAATTGACTAATCATCTTAGTCAATTTTATTATAGTCATTCTTTAATAACTAGTATTTTATACTTTTTTCCCCAACTAAAATATAATTATCTTCTAAAGCCGTATCAATAATAAAATTATTATCTTTATCATAAAACGCAATAATTTCATTCAACGCCAAACTATTATAAACTTCTTTATAACGCCATACGGGAATATAATTTTCCAAAATTTTATACAATTCTTTCGAAGCTTTAATCCCTACTAAACTATCTTCTGTATCATCTTTTTCTATCTTCTTCCGATATATAACATCATCCATACAATTAAGAATAATATCATTTACTAAAACATTACCCATTAAAGATATCTCAATATAACTACATTTCTTTTCTAACCTTTTTAAAGTATACAAATAATCTTCCTTACTTTTTATATAATATTCCATTAAACTCTCCTCTAATTTATATATATTGTACTAAACACTAATTACCAGCAATTAACTTAATAATTACTTATTAGCTTCTCCTTTGCCGATATTAAAATTGTATCTAACAAGGATTATTTTTTAAATAAATTGTAAGTTTAGTTAACTAAACTAGAAGTTGAGTCGAGAAAATTAATTAGATATTTTTAACTAACGAAATACTTTTCTTTGGTTTTAATAAAGTCCGATGATCATAATCATCTAAAAGGTCTAAAGCCTTAGAGTAGTTTCCAATTACTTTTAAAATTTCTTTGGCATCAGCACTTTCTAGATTTTCATTTGCTCTATTAGCAATATCTATTAATTTAACAGTTTTTTCCATCTTTTGCAGTTGTCGCAAATTTTGCGACAACTGAGCCATCAAGTTCTTCTTTTAAAGCATTATTAATATAGTTTTAACATCTCTATCAAATAATATTGATAACTGTTCACGATTTAACCATACAGATTCATCCTTCATATTAACTTCTAATTTTACATTTTGATTTTCAAATAATACTATTTCATTTTTTATCTTAACATCCTAATTTGTTATTATCTTGAAATACCTAAATCAAACTCTTCATCATACTTATATAGTATTTCCTTATCATTACCCTTTAATAGCCCAATTTTATTATTATTCTTTAAGTACATTAAAGCATCATCTAAACTATCTAACTTAACATCAACAAAAGTATTATCATAATCCATTTTGTTGGGATTATACTTAGTAATCTCCGCATATGTTTTTACATTTAATATCTTAAAGATATCATTTAAGAAAGTAAGTTTACCATATTGATAATCATTTACTAATCCCGGTATCTGTACTGTTACAAACTTATTATTAATCTCATTAACTAATCTTACATATACATAATTAAACTCACAACCAGGTATAGCCTGATTTAACATACGCATTCTTTTATTACTATTACCCTCTAGTTGTACATTAAAAATACTAGCTAAAATACTTTCAACCGTACTTCCATGACTACCTAGTCCAATAATATCATTACCATTAATATCTTTCTTCGAAACATTATATACTCCAATACTTTGTTTATCAGTAATTAAAATAACTCCTCCTAAACCTTCAGGAATATTATTATTAAATCCTTGATAATATTGATTACTATCTTGGTAAAATTCTTCCAAATCTAATCTTTTCATTTTTATCTCCTTTTTAAGAAATATCTTATTTTAAATGGTATTTTCTTAATTTTTAAATATATTTCTATTATACATAAGTAACATACGTACATCAATAGATTTTAAAAAACTCAAATTTAATTAATTATTAAGAAAACCCTATTATATGAAAAAAAGTCCCACAATGGGACTTTAATATTCTAATGGTAGCCTGTATGGAATTCGAATCCATGAATGTTGCCTTGAGAGGGCAATGTGTTAAGCCACTTCACCAACAGGCCATAACTTGTCTAAGACATTAACATTTTACCATTTATTATTTGTTTTGACAAGCTCTAGTTTTAGAAAACTAACCACTTTTTAAATTAAAAACACAGCATATAAAGGAACAGACTTAATTTTAGTTTCTGGATTATATCCAAAGTCTTTAGCACTTATTCTTATTGCATACTTAGGATTATATAAATTACTATAAACACTTAAACTTTTGGCCTGAGTAGACTTCCCAGCTTTAACTTCAACAGGAATAATACCCTCATCAGTATACAAAATAAAATCGACTTCTGAAGTATTACTATTTTTCCAATAATATAATCTATATCCTTTAGCTACTAACTGACTTGCCACATAATTTTCAACCATAATTCCTTTATATAATGAAAGATTATCATTTAATACATCTAAAGCTTTAATATCTAACATAGCATTTAGTATACCAACATCGCTTAAATAAAGCTTAAAAACATTCTCATCAATATATCCTTCTAAAGGAATGCTTGGCGTTTTAACGCATTTACATTTTAATACCATATTGCTAGCCTCTAACCACGCCAAAGAAGTTGCATAATCTCTTGACCTTGCATCTTTAGAAATATTAGAGTATTGAAACTTACTAGATAAGTTTAATAGTTGAGATGGAAGTGAATTATAAAGTGCTCTTATCTTCAAGGCTTCAGCATCTCCTATAACATATTTATTCATATCATTAAAGTAAGATTCTAGGATATCTTTTAAAATATTAGTATCATAATTTATGTAATCAAAATTAGCACTAACAAAATTTTTAACGCTTTCTGGCATACCACCGGTAACCATATAACATCTATATAAGTTCATAGCTTTTTCGTGTAAAGCTTCTCCCATTTGTTTATTGGCATTATAGCACTCTTTAATATAGTCAAGAAGCATATTTTGGTCTAACGCAATTAAGAATTCTTCAAAATCCATAGGGTATAAATTTAACATTTTTACTTTTCCTACAGGGAAAGTACTTCTCGAACGATTTAATTTTACTCCTAATAAAGAACCGGCACAAATAATATTCATTTTAGGATGACATTCGCAAAAATATTTTAATTCGGCAATAAGCCTTTCTGATACCTGAATTTCATCAATAAAAAATATTATATCTTCAGCTTCTAATTCACTATTTAAAATCAACTTAAGACGATTAAATTTTTCATCAGATGTTAAATCAGTTTCATATAGTTTAACTATATCATCTCTTTGTAATAAATTAATTTGAACAACATTTTTATATTCATTTTGACAAAATTCATTAATAATATATGTCTTACCGCATTGTCTTACCCCAAGTATCATTAATGGTTTATGTGAAGTTTGCTCTTTCCATTTAATTAAATCATTATAAATTTTTCTTTTCATTTCAATCTCCTATATTGTCATTTTACTATATATCAGGGGTTTTTGCAACTTTTTCACGTTTTTGGCACGACTTTTTTGTCAAAGTTTCACGTTTTTGGCACCACTTTTTGGCAAAAATTACACGTTTTTGGCACGACTTTGCAAAAAAATCAGCCTTTAGCTGACTCTTCTTAACCCTCAACATCAATATTTTCTACCACTTCATCATTAATAATATTAAAAACCCAAGTACTAACAGTTTCTTTATTATTGTACTTACCAATATAAAATTGCGGTGAAGCAATAATCGTATGTTGTGTTACTTTATCATTTAAACCTAAATTATTATTCCATATATAATAGTAACATTTATCTAACTTAGAATACTCCCTTAGAAAAGATTTCAAATTACTTTCAAAAACTGATACCGCCTTTGAAGTAGTTTCAAACTTCCCATTATCCAAATAATTTTGATACTTCGTAAGAATGTTATCTTTATTAGAGCAAACAAACATCACCTTAGTATCGGGATACTTATCCTTAACATTTTTAATACTATCTAATATTAAATTATCGCTTTTTACAATATTTCTTATATCTTCCGGACTATTCCAAATATCTTTTAAAATACTTGACCACTTATCTGTAATTAATAAAGAGGCATCAATTAAAAGACTAAAATCTAAAACTTCAGGAAAATATTTTTTTCTTATTACTGGCATCAACATAGAAACAGCAAACCCACCTGCCGAATAACCAGCTATAACTACCCTTTTAATATCTTTCAAATACTTCAAAACCATATCCATATACTTAATAAAGTTAGAATAGCCATAATGATATAAAACTCTTTTTTTACCTAAAATATCATTATAATGATACTTATTATTACCAACATGCATATCTCCAGTAGCATAAGGAATTAGAAGTATTGTATAATCTTTAAACGGATTATCATGATTACTACTAGTTATTCCAAAATGTTCCAACCCATCTAAAGGTCTTTTAGCATAATAAAAGCCATCTTGCAAATAATCCATATCATGACTAGCTGTAAAACTATCAATACTTAACCCACCGCCATAAAAATAGATTAAAACCTTGCTCGTATCCTGAACCTTTATTAAACCATGCCACTTACTTCCGTCCGCATTTACCCCACCATCCGGTGATACCTTGTACCACTTGCCAATATCTAACTTATCTTCTAACTTAGGATTAGTTAAAAACTTTGACAAAGCCCCTAACGTAATCCCCGTTATAATTAATCTTTTCTGCAATTTTTTCATTCTTACCTACTTTTTCATATATCTAATTGTAAATGTTGTTCCAATCCCTAAAGTACTTGTAACACTTACATTACCATTATCTTTTTCAATTATCTGCTTAGCCAAAGAAAGTCCTATCCCAAAACTATTACTACTAGAATTACTTCCCTTATAAAATCGTTTAAAGACATTCTTCCTATCCACATCACTCATCCCTAAACCATAATCTTTAACCATAATCTTCGTAAATAATTCATTATCTTGAACTATAATAGAAACCTTACTATTTTCCTTCGAATACTCAATACCATTCTTAATTATATTAGTTAAAGCTTCGCTTTCCCAAGCCTCATCCCCCATAATACTTATAGTACTATCACAAACAATATCAAGTCCGACATTCTTTAAATCACCAATAACCCCCAAATTATCTTTAATACCATCAAGCATCTTTCTTAAATTAATCTTCTCTTTTTTAAACTCAATTGTATTTGTATCTAATAAAGATAACTTTAATAAAGAGTAAACTAAAAAATTAGTATTAACTACCTTCCTATGAATATTAGTTAATAACTCTTCTTGTTCTTTCTTATCCAAATTCCCACTTAAAATCTTATCCGTCATTAAAGTAATACTTGTTAATGGTGTTTTAAGTTGATGTGATATATCTTCTAACGACTTCTTTAAGTTATTCTTATCATTCTCTAAGTTTATTGTTTGTTCATTTAAACTAATTGCAGTTTTATAAATTTCATCTTTTAAGTAAGAAAACTCATCCTCATAATAATTATTAATATCTAAATTATAATTATGATTATTTATCTCTTTAAGATAATTAGTAATCAACCTTATTTTATCTTCTTCTTTTTTTTTATATATTTTTAAGTACCAGAATATCATTAATATATAAATAACTATCAAACTTAGATTAGTAATTATAAGTATCTTATTTATATTATTATTTATACTTGCTATAGGCATATTACTTAGATATATTCCATATCTACTTAGATTATCTTTAGAATGATTAGTACTATTAATAATAGTAATTAAATCACTTTCATTTATATTAGGATACTTACTACTAACCTCATTTAATATATTAGCCACTATAAGATCATTATTCTTCCTATACTCCCAAAACAACATATAATTACTAAAAATACCCAAAGTAAGAAATACTAAACTAACTATAATAATCCTTTTATATAACCTTATTGTATCTTTATCTTTCTTCATTAATCCTATATCCTATTCCCTTATACGTAATTATTATACTACTATCTAACTTATCTCTTATCCTTTTAAAATAGACTGTCAAAGTATTATCATTAACATCATTCCCTGTCCATTCCCAAATATATTCTAGTAAAATCTCTCTAGTTATAGTTTTATTAAGATTATTTATCAAAAGAAAGAGTAACCTTGTTTCTAAACTAGTAAGCCTTATCTCGGTATTATTTTTAAATACCCTTAAATTCAAAGTATCAAAAGTAAACTCTTTTATTTTAATAATATTAGTTTTATTATGTCTATCTATTATTTTCTTAATTCTAATTAGTAATTCTTTAGTTAAGAATGGCTTAGTTATATAATCTTCGGCTCCTAAACTTAGTCCTTTTACAATATCATCTTCTAAGTCCTTAGCAGTTAAAAATATAGTTGGTATCTCTCTTTGTTTAATGTTCATTTTATAAAATTCAAACCCATCTCCATCCGGTAAAGCCACATCTAAAATTATTAAATCTAAATTTTTCTCTAAGTATTCCTTACTTTCTTTTATTGATTTTGCACTTAGTACTTGGTAATTATTTTGCTCTAAAATATCCTTTAAGTTATTTAAAATATCTACTTCATCTTCAATTAATAAAATCATAAGAATCTCCCTTTAATGCCTTTATTATACTATAGATTTTCTACTTTTCCTATCTACTTAATAGAAATTTCCATATATTGAAAGAAAAGAAAACTAAATGTTCTCTTTCCTAATTGTTTCAATTATATTTTGTTCATTTATCTTAGATATTGAATATTTCATAATAACAAAAAGTAAAATAAAGACACAAATACTAGCAATTAATATCTCTTTTATAGGTATACTATAAGCAATATACATCGAGCCACCCGAATTAAAAACCTTATATATTAAGTATGATAACAATGTCCCAATTGGAATACCAATAAATAACGCTTTAACACCATAGAAAATACTTTCTAAACTAACCATCCTATTAAACTCATGCTTAGTCATACCAATACTTCTTAAACAAGCAAATTCTCTTTTTCTTAAATTCATACTAGTAGTTATAGTATTAAAGATACTAGTAATACCAATTAGAGAAATCACTGTAATAAATCCATATAAGAATATAGCCATCAAAGTAAAAATAGAATTCATCGTCTTTGCATTTTCTTCATAATTATATAAATCATAATCATCATCTTTCAAAACTTCATCTATTTTATCTTGTAGTTTCTTAGGGTTCTTACTATTTATCATTAACATTGTTCTTGTATTAGGGTTATGATATTCAATCTTACTAGCAGCATCATCACTAACTACTAACAAAACACATGATTTTTCACTTACCCCAAATGGTAATTTATCAGTTATCTTAGCCACTTCTAAGTTATATTCTTTATTATCTACGGATAATTTCAAATTAGTATTTTCTTTAACATCTAAAACATCAACCATCGTTGGAATAGACTTATTACCTTGTTGAATATATTCTTTTACAGTATTAACTACAATCGCTGCGTTATCGGAAATATTAGAAAGCCCCAGCGACTTCAAGTAATTTTTAAAAGCATGTTCTCCAACATAGAAAATTGAAGCATAAACATTCTTAGTATCTTCACCCTCATAATAATTATTAATATCAAGATATTCTTTTGTTAACTTAACATTATCTAAAGATATCTCTGCGGGCATTGAATCACTAAACCCATAATCAATAACGTCTTCACTACTTAAAATAGTATCTAACTTACTCTTACTAATAGAATTTTTAAGGTACGATAGTGATAAATTATAATCCATCGTCTTAACTTCCATATCAATTGAATCAAAAGCAATATTTAAGAAAGCTGATAACCCAATAAAGACACTAACACAAACAATAATAGCAATAACAGTTGGACGATATTTCTTACGATTTCGTTTTATATTCTTATAAGAAATAACTCCTCCTATCCCAAATAACTTATTAATAAGCTTTGGTGTTCTAATTCTTTTTTTATTTATTACTTCGGCACTATTTTTTAAGGCTTCAATAGGAATAATCTTACTTGATTTCTTGGCACTTCTATGGGCTGATAACATAACTGTAGTAAAACCAAGAACAGAAGCAAATAAAATACTTAACCATGAAAATTTATAAACTAAGTTTAGAGTTAACATTGAACTTAAGAAAATATTACTAATAATAATTAAAATATAACTAGCTAGAATACCACTTATAATACCTAGAGGTACCCCTATTAGAAAGAGAATAAATGCTTCATAATAAACATTATGTTTTATTTGCTTACTAGTTGCCCCAATACTACGTAACATACCATATTGTCTAACACGTTCACTTATTGATATATCAAAACTATTTCTAATACAGAATACGGAAGATACAACAATAATTATTAAAACAATACCAATAACCATACCCATTGATCTCGTTGAAGATTCTTTGAATAAACCCGTTTCTAAAGATATTAAATACGAATTAACTCCTAGCTCATACTTAAGATTTTGCATTTCATCTATTATTTTATTAGCTTCTTCTTCTGTATCCCATGTTCCTTCAACATACTTTCTAAATGTTTCTGTACTAACTCCTACTATACCTGCAGAAACTTGATACCTATTATTTAAACCCTTTTTAGTATATAAAGAATAAACATCATAATACCCTGTATCAAAGTTATCTAAGTAAGTAATTACTGTATATCCTGGAGCCGAATAAGGTTCAATATTACTACTTGGACGCTTTATTATTCCTACTATTGTATATTCCCGAGTTTTTACATTAACTAATGTTTCATTAGTATCAGTATCTTCTGGATCATAAGGGTTATATTGATCTAAACTAGATCCATCAGTTTCTCTAGTTCCAACATTCAAAATAAGTTTATCTCCGACATTATACTTAACACGCCCATTAGTCTCTAAGTGCGTTGGTATAACTATTTCATTACTATTTTGAGGGACTCTTCCCTCTACTAAATTAACAGCTAAATTTTTTAAAGCCGTATCATTATAAGCTTTAATATATAGATAAGGTTTATATTTATTTTTTATATTATCTAACTTAGCATAACCAATATTTTTAACAATAGAATTATCTTCTATCATTCTATTTTTCTCAAAGTACTTTAAATCACTAGCCAGTACATTAGCAAATTCATAGTGATAATTACCCTTTAAATTTATTTCATAACTAATTAAAGTTTCTCTAAAACTCATGAAAAGAGACGCTACTGCAGTCATTAAAGCAACCGATAATACAATACCAATAATTGTTACTAACGTTCTTTTCTTATTAAGTTTAAGATTTTTGATTGTCATATTATTTAAAAGTTTCATAACCTACTCCTTAATATGACCATCTTCGATAGTTATTACTCTATCGGCTTGGGCTGCTAACTCTGAGTTATGAGTTATCATAATAATAGTTTGTTTATATTTTTTATTAGATAATTTTAATAACTCCATAATTTCTTCACTAGCCTTAGAATCTAGATTTCCTGTTGGTTCGTCTGCTAAGATAATTGCCGGATGAGTTATTATTGCCCTACCAATTGAAGTTCTTTGTTGTTGTCCTCCGGATAATTCATTAGGTAAGTGAGTTCTTCGATTCGTTAACCCCAATGTATCTAATAATTCATTTAATTCTTCTTTATCCACCTTTTTACCATCTAACTCTAAAGGTAAGACAATATTTTCTTCAACGTTTAAAATAGGTATTAAGTTATAAAACTGATAAATAAGCCCCACTTGACGACGTCTAAATATCGCTAAGTTATCATCATTTAAAGTATAAATATCATTACCCTCAATAATAACTTTCCCTTTAGTAGGTCTATCTACTCCTCCAATTAAGTGCAACAAAGTTGATTTACCAGACCCACTATGACCCACAATAGCAACAAACTCTCCCTTATTAACACTAAATGATACATTATCTAACGCTACTACTTTATTTTCTTTCGTACCATATACTTTAGATAAGTTCTCTACTCTTAATATTTCCATAAAATCTTCCTTTCATGATTTAACTATATCTCTTGAAAGTGACTATTAAATGACTATTTTAAACTTTTATTATTTATATAAGAATTTATTTTATCTAATTCTATTATTCCTACTTTAGTACTCAACAATGTTTTATCATAATCTTGATAATTAATACCATACTTAGTAATTAAAGTATTATTTAAAGTATTTATTATCTCTATCTTAGTATCTTCTAATACATTCCAATTTAATACTTCACTAGCTCTTTGTAATATAAAACATACTATTATATAATCTATATAATATTTATACTCTAAGTAGTTGTTACTAAACTTTGTATTCATTACTAAACTATCAACAATCTTAAAACAATCATATATATTCTCATTATAATCATAATTCTTAAAAGATATACCTAAACTACTCTTTCTATAAAAGTAATCCCAATTATTCATTACTAATACCCTGTTAGAATTAAATAAAGCACTATAAGTAAATGCTACATCTTCCCACATACTACCTTCTACAAACCTTATTTTATTTAAAATATCTCTTTTAAATATCTTATTACAACTAGATGGTGATAAGTTAGAAAGTCTCTCAAAATCTATCTTAGTATTATATATATATCCCTTACTTCTTCCCATAAAGTTTAAATCATTATCTAAGTATTTACTATCTTTAACAAATAATATCCCTGTACTTACAATATCAGCATTATTATATTCTCCATTATTATACATATCTTCGTACATTCTAGGGTTTATATAATCATCTCCATCAACAAACCCAATATATTTTCCAGAAGACATAGATATTCCTCGGTTTCTTGTATATCCTACTCCCATATTCTTATTATTTCTAACTATTTTAAATTTCTCTTTGTATTTACTTTGATATTCTTTAAGTATATCAAAACTATCGTCGGTTGAGTAATCGTCGATAGCAATTATTTCGATATTATCTAGAGTTTGCTTTAACACCGAGTTTAAGCAATCTCTAAGATATTTACTATTATTATATACAGGTATTATAATACTTACTTTTATTTTTTCCATGTCTTCATTATATAGCTATCTTTATTTTATATCAAGAAAATTATAAAATAGAAAGTCATAAATATTTCAAAATTAAAATGTCATAACTTTGTATATCTTTCATCATTAAAAAAGGTATGCAAATTTAATAATTTACACACCATATTTACAAGGTCATATATAGTTTTACCTGTTGATAAGTCAAGTGGCGGCGCCAGCCTCACACTACCGAGGCAGCGGTACTTAGGCGACTACCCTACTTTTAGTTGAAACGGAGATTCTGCTGTCCCTATTCCTACATCTGTTATTGAGATATTAGATTTCAGAAAAGCCACCGGGCGAAAAAAAAGGTTGCTGGGCACGTAAGCGCTGCGGACACGACCCGACAAAGTCACACCATAGACGGTAGACGCTCTCGACGAATAAGGCATTAAAGTCCACTGGTTGTAACTTGATTTATATAAGTAATCGTTGTCCTTACAATCACTTACTCCTGATTCATCCCAAGCAGAAAGCTTTGTAGCCATACAAGTTGCCCTATTTGCAGTTGTTCCACCTGAGGTAGCATATCCATAATCACTTGGGTACATTAAACCTATTTTTCCTGTCCAGGTTGTTGCATGACCACTATATACTGTGGTTCCTCTTTCATATCCATAAAAATGACTAGCTAGACCATTGCTTGAAGACTGATAATTAGCAGTACCCCCTAAATTCCAGACAACACTTTCGATGGCATTTCTTGTTAAATCATTTTTTAGGCCAGTTGATGTAAAATCAATTGATGTACATGTAAAATCAGCTCCACTAGCTACAGCAGCTGGTTTACAGCCACTTGTTCCATTATAGTAAGAACCCATATTTTGATATATTGCTTGACCATTACTATCTTTTACAATGTTATTATCTATTGTATATCCCGATTTTAAATAATCTGTTGGATTTAACATCATCATTAATTGACTATCTGTCCAGTCATTTGAGCCGTAATCCGTAGTTGAAGTACCGACACCATTTTTCTTATAATCCCAGCTTATAGTTGTATTATTCAATCTATCGTCTTTGATAATTTTTACTAAATCTTCTTTTGTTCCATCAGACTTAGTTACGTTTTTAAATACACCAATGATACGCCACTTTTCACAGGTACTATCACTTTGATTTGAATAATCACTACAATTGAAATATACGTAGTTATTTGGGTTGGCACCAATATATCTTATGTTATTGTCGGCATCATCAGTAGCAAAATTTGTTGTATCAGTTGTAGCTAAAGTAGTAATTTTTTCCGTTACTGATACGGGTTTAACAATGAAGAATACACTGCATTTAATCTTTTTAGTAGCATTTCTTATATTAATACCCCACTCTTCATTATCCCAAGTACCTGTGGCTCCGTTATCACAAACTATTTTGTCAACAACATAACCATCGTTCTTACCAGGAATCTCATTTGACCATTCACCATCAATATAACTAGCAATAAAATAATCATTCTTAATAAATGGTTCAACAGTTGTTTCATACATAGTAGCTTCATTACTACTACTAAATTTAGAATATGTAAAATAAATAATAGATATAGTAACTATTAAAACTAAAGATAAAATAATACCATATTTATACACTTCATTTTTATGTTGAGCCCACCATAATTTTCTTTTAAAATTCATATAGATACACCATCCAAATCTAGTATAACCATTACTTTTCAATTTAAACTTGCTCTTTTTATTTGCATAAAGCAATGCAATAAGACAAATCGTCATACACTATCATTAACATAATAGCTTTTTAATACAACATATGTGTTGATATTTAACTAATTGGATATATGAAAAGTCCACCACCACTATACCATAATAAGTTAAATATTAAAAAAGTATATCCTTAAGATATACTAATTAAACTTACCAATAAAGTAATTCTTCTTACCCTTTTTAATAACCACAATCTTATTATCTATTAGATCATTCTTTGAAATAATATAATTAACATCATTAACTTTCTTATTATTAATAGATAAAGCATTACCTGTAATTAACTCTCTAGCTTCTCTCTTACTACTAAATACTTTAGAGTCTACTAAAACATCAACAATATTACCTTCATAAACTAAAACATTCTTAACTCCACTTAAACTATTAACAATATCTTCACTAGATAAATTCTTAATATCTTCACTAAATAAAGCCTTACTAATATCTCTAGCCTTAGTATACTCTTCTTCCCCTCTTAAATCCGTAATAATACATTTAGCCAAAGTCTCTTGAGCAATTCTTAAATGTGGTTCCTTATTATGTCTATCCATAACATCTAATATTTCTTCAGGAGTTAAAAAAGTAAACACCTTCAAATATTCTAATACCTTCGCATCATCTGTATTAATTAAATATTGATACAAAGCATAACTTGAAGTCTTATCTTTATCTAACCATAAAGCATTACCTTCACTCTTTCCAAACTTCTTACCATTACTATCTAAAATTAAAGGCATTGTAAAAGCATAAGCTTCCTTACCATCTATCTTTCTTATTAAATCAATACCCGTAGTAATATTTCCCCATTGATCACTACCTTCAACCTGCATAACACAGTTAATTTTACGATACATGTTTAAAAAATCATACCCTTGAATTAACATATAACTAAATTCTGCATATGTAATACCAGTTTCTAATCTTCTATTTATAATATCTTTATTTAACATATAATTAACATTGATATACTTACCTACATCTCTTAAGAAATCTAAGAACTCATATCCTTTAAACCAATCATAATTATTAACTAACTTAGCATTACCATCAAATATGGTATCAATTTGTTTTCTAATACATTCAATATTATGATTTAATACTTCAATACTTATTATTTCTCTTTCTGCTGTCGGTCTAGGATCTCCAATACGTCCCGTAGCGCCACCACATAGTAATATTGGTTTATGTCCCATTTTCATTAATCTTTTAGCAGTTACTAATGAAGAGTAATGCCCTAAGTGTAGTGAATCAGCAGTTGGATCTGTCCCCCAATAAAAAGTAACACTTTTATTATTAATTAAATCTTCAATATTTTCTCCTGCTACATCTTTAACTAAACCTCTCCATTGTAATTCTTCCCAATTTGTCATTTTTTTCATTATTCTATTTCCTCTCCTTCAAATTTAACATTGATAAACTTTCTACTTGCTAAATAATCACACATATGTACAAAGTATTGATATCTATCTTTAGGTACTTCTAATACTACATCACTATAAGGATTAGTATTCCACTTACCCATATGTGTCTTAACAACATGTTTTATAAATTCTATTTCTTTTTCATCTAACTTAGTTTTATCTTTATTTAACTCTACGTACTCTGCTACTAAGTTAGGATGATCAAACCTTGTATATCTCTCTTCTTCAAACCCCTTCTTTATCCCATCATGAATTAATAAACTAAGTATCATAATATCTTTCTCTCTACTAGAAAACAAAGTATCATAAGGTGTTATTTGAAATAACTCATAAGCCATTCTAACAGCTACTTTAGAATGTCTTACTAAGCCGCCTTCTCCTAGTGCAAATTCAGGATGATACTTTCCTGTTGAAGAAGCTTCTATTTTAAAGAAATACTCAGGTAATCCCTCTATTAATATTCTTGCACTTTCTCTTATTCTATCATCTTTTATATAATTTAATTCCGTCTCAAACATAAATCCTCCATTTTTGTATAGAAAAAAGCCATAATCTAAGGACGAACTTATCCGCGGTACCACCTTATTTTATGACTTATCATACACTTATATCTTAACGCGATTAACGTTTCAAGCTCCTAGGTCGTAAATCTTATCATCGCTTGACTAAATTATTTTAACATATTTTTATTTTTTTGCAAACATATTTGAAATAGCGTTCTTTAATCCTTCAAAGTTGAAATAAATTTTATATCCAAGTGCTCTTAATACAGCGTAAGCTCCTATTACAATAATGATTAATACAACTAATATTGTAAGGAAGACATTACCCTTTTTCTTATATCCCGTAATCTTAATATAATAATCAGTATAATCTCCTGATTCAGCAGTTACTCTAATTTTTATTTCACTACCAGTTGTTAATTTTTCATTACCTTCAATTGAGATACTAGCTTTCTCACTAGCGGCTTCCGCACTAATATCAAGTTCTGTTTCATTTTCATTTAAAGCTATTTTATATTCTAATGTTTTAGCATCAAATTTTAATTTATGATTTTTAATTATTAAATCTTTTAAAATACTACTAGTCGATACTTCTTCTTCATTACTCTTTCTTATTATATATATTGTATATGTATTAGAAGTACTACCATCTTCACTAGTTACTTTAATTGATAGTTCATTAGCACCTTCTTGTAATTCAGTACCACCATTTATTTCTACTTTATCATTTTCATTTTCTGCAACTACTGTTGGAATAACATTTAAAACACCATTATCTACCGTAACATTGTAATCAAATACACCTGATTCAAAATCAATATTACCATTATCTAATGTTAACGATTTTAATAATGCCTTGCTTTCTGATGGTGTTGGAGTATCAGGAGTTGTTGGTGTTTCTGTATCATTTCCACTACCCGTTTTTCTCGTAATTGTTACATTATAAACTCTAACACTACCAGATTGACTCTTAACTTTAATACGAATTATATTCGCTCCTTCTCCTAATAGTACAGTTCTTGGTCCATATCCATTTACAAAAGAAGCCTTAGTATCTGAAAGTTCAGCTCTAACAGTAACACTTGTTACATTATTTTCAACAGTTGCACTATATTTATTAGTAACTGGTTTAAATCTAGGACTTAAACTAACATTATCTACTGATAAAGATTTTAATTGATTGTTTGAACTCAAATTACTAGTATTTCCCCCTGTACTTGAAGATCCCGTACGGGTAATATTTAATGTATAAGTAGATATAACCGAACCTTTAGTTTTAATTTCAATTTTATTTTTACCATAATTTAAATTAACCGTTCTTGGGCCATAACCATTTACAAATGAAGCTCTAGAATCTTTTAATGACGCATTAATTGTAATACTTGAAGCATCAGTAGTAGCACTATAATTAAGTGTTGAAGACGCAAACGAAGGACTTAATTGTCCACTTGATATTGAAAGACTAGCTAATGCACTAGCAATTGCGCCACTACTAGTATCATTTTTTACACACTCATAATGATACTCATACTTACAGAATCTCTTTTCAATACCATTATACATACTAAATTTAAGCTCATTAGCTTTACAAGTAGTACTAATCATTTGAGTATTAATAGGATTAAAATCGTATCCTGAAGCACAATGAAAATCTTCTTTAAGCACATATTTTTGCTTAGCTAAATTTCCCTTATAATCTATTAAACCACAAATTGTAATATTACCGCTTCCAGTTATATTATTTAAACCGGTTCTATTACAACTTGTAGTAATATTAACAGCATAAGGTTGCGACTTATTTCCTTGTTCGTCTACTGCCCAAATATTGTAATTTCCATTAGGGACACTTACATAAGGATTAAGTGAAGAAGATGTAAATTTAACCGCCTCACTAGTACTTTGACCTACTAAGTAATAAGATATTTTGTAGGTACCTTGACTAGCATTTACTAATACTAAATCATCTCCCATACTAACTGCCCTATCTATTTTAGGCAAATCTAAAGCTTTAACACTAGTTGTAAATAAACATACAAATCCAATTAAGAATAAATAGATTTTTTTCATAAAAAAACTCCTTACATTTACATAGCTATCATACCATTTTCTTATCATTTTTACAAGAAATAATAGTTTATTTCTAGAAAAATACTTCTACTTTTGAAATTAAAAAATGTAAGAAAAAATATTACATTTTCACCTTTTAATACCGTTTTATGGTATTTAATGGTAAAAATCGAGCATTTAATGTCAAAAATAAAAGACTATAATTTTAGTCTTCTACTGCTTTCAACTTATCCAAGGTCATTTTTAAAACATCAACAGTCTTTAACCTCAAACCTTCAATTGCATTATCAACATAAGGAGTAGCCCTAACAACTGCCATATTCTTTAAATCATCAAGTTTTTTCATAATTTCTTTAGCTTTCCTCTTTGCTCCAAGAGCCGACTCTTCTAAATCAAATTCTTCCAAAGAAACTTTTAACTCAGTTAATTTCTTTATTAAAATATTTCTTACATCTTCTTTATCTAAGTCTTTAACATAATTAACTAAATCATTAATCTTAACTTTTAATTCTCTACGAGTATCCTCTCCTGACTTAGGTGCTAGTAAAATACCAGTCCCCACCCCAAGAGCAAAACCAACAAAGAAATTTTTAAACTTTCCCATGTTAATCCTCCAACTCTTTAACTTCTTTAGTCTTCTTTTTTCTAAAAAGACGTCCAATAACTCCCGATACACCCTCTACTACTTTATCAGTAATTGAAACAATTCTATCAGTTGTATTATCAATAATACTAAATATTCCATTCAAACTATTAACTTTAGTACTAACACTATCTACAACATCATCTACTTTATCTAAAGTCTTAATAATTCTAACTCCAATAATAATTCCAATAACTAATATAATAATTAAAAGAACATAAATAACTAATGGTAAAAATACCTGCAAAAATTCAATAAACATAACTAATTATCCTTTCTATTCTCATACATTGAATCTATTAAATTGAATAAATCACTTTCTAGTGTACCTTCACTACTACTTTGATTATCCTTACTTTCTTCCTTAACAGGACTAACAACTTCATTCTTATCTTCTTTAGTCTCTTCAAAGATAACATCTTGTTTTGGAATATTAACCACTGGTTCATCTAAATGACTTTCTAAGTCTGTTATCTTAATCTCAGCCGTCTTAGTTAGAACATCATCTTCCTCTATATCATCATTTAAAAGCTCTACTACAGGGTTTTGAGTCTCAGTATCATTACCACTTTCAAAGTTTTTCAAAGGATCTTTCTTTTCTAATTCCTCTTCTAAAACCCCAAAAGCTTTCTCTCTAACTTTATCTACATCCATAACTTTAGGTAAAGTTCCTTCACTAGACGCCCTAGGTAAGATATCTTCTTTCTTATAATTCTTATCTAAGATACCATATACCGGTGAAATAACAGGAGAAGGTTTAAATTTATGTTCCATAACCGGTTCAACCTTACTAGTACTAGAAACATTATTATATCTTTTCTTAGCATCTACTCTCGTATCAACCCTAGTATCTCTATTATCTATCCTAATATCTCTTCTTACTTCTTCCCTACGTTGTTCTTCTCTTTTTTCTGTATCTAATCTTCTTTGTTCTAACGCCTTAGCTTCACGAGCTTTCCTATCACGTTCTAACAATCTATTCCTATTAATAGCCGCAATACGATCAAATTCTTCTTCATCAAACGTTTGAAAAGGACTTTGTTTTTCTTCTTCCTTCTTAGGAGGCTCAACTTCTTCCTGTTTAAATCTAACCTCTTCTACTTGTTTAGTCTTAACTTGACTTACCTTCGGTCTAACCTCACTAGTCTCTTCAATAGTAGGAATATCATTATCTTCTTCCTCTTCAAATAATATATTTTTTATTTTACTCATAAATCCCATAAGTTAAACACCTCTAATCAATTAAATCTGGGTCATTGGTTTCTTCTTTATAATCATTATTTGCTTCTACTTCTAAGAAATTAGACTCTGTCTTTTTAGTTTCAAAAATATTAAATTCTATTTCTTTTGAAGTTAAAACATTTTCTCCTACTAAATTAGTAAGAATATCATTATTATATTTAACACTAGATAATATAATCATCGAATTAGCAAACGCTACCTCCAAATCACTCTTATCTACTATCACTTCTATTTTAGCATAATTATACATAATTTCAAGAAGATATCTATCATTCTTAAGCTCATTTACTTCTACATACCCAAATTTATCTTTATTATTTATTTGCTTACTATATAAAGCCTTGTTATCCTCTTCATACTTAGAAATTACTCTATTATAAAAACTTATAACATCAACATACAAGTGATAACTATACTTTCTACTATTAATAATCTCATTATATTCAGATCCACCTCTAACATAAAGTCCTTTAGGAGTATAGTATTTATATCCCGTACGATAATTATTATACATTTCATAATTACTATCCGTAATAGTTGCTTGTAAAGTATTAAAATTTTTATCTATATCATCTTTACTAGTTAAATTCTTATTGATATTTGTACAGCCCGACGCTAATAAAACAATGGCAATTAGTATAAATCTTTTCAAATCATCGAAGCCTCCTTTTACTTGTTAATTATATCAAATAAATTTATTTTTTAACAGCCCTTAAATAATATATTTTATCTCCTTGTAAACGAAATTTATGTTCATACTCAGTCTCACTATATATTTTATCTGTACTCCATAAATCAAGTGATATATCTTCAATTTTATATCCATAATTACTTAAAGAAATAATACTACTTTCAAATAAAATAGAATTATCTGTCTTTTGAACAATCTTACAAGTATCCTTAAATACCTTATCATAAAGATTTAAAAATATTTCACTCGTTAACCTTCTTTTAGCATGCCTCTTCTTAGGCCAAGGATCCGAAAAATTTAAATATATCGTATCAATCTCTTTATTAAACCATTTATCTAAGTTCAAAGCATCACCATTAATAAATACTAAATTATCTAACTTTAAATCTTCACATTTTTGTAAAGCCCTAGCAATAACCGAAGTATATTTCTCTAACCCTACAAAGTTAACACAAGGGTTCTTAATAGCCATATCAATTATAAAATTACCCTTACCAGTTCCTACTTCTAAGCAAATTGGATTACTATTTTTAAATACACTCTGCCATTTATCCCTATAAACTTCCGGATTTTCTATTAAATACTTACTATTACTTACAATTTCACTCGCATTCGCTAAATTTCTAATACGCATTTTATCACTACTTTCTTAAATACTCATATAATTAATTAGGAGGCTTATTATGTTAAGATCAAGAGATTCTTTCTTTGCACAATCTAGTATGAACCAACAATCATATTTTCCTAATCCTAGTTACCAACAAATGCCCCAATATCAAACAGGACCATATCAAGCTAGTGGTGCCAATAATTACTTTTATTCCGGTCCCACTCCCAATCCTACGACCAACTATCAACCAAATTACCAGCCAAACTATAACCAAAGCAACACTTATACCGAAGATTTCAACAATCGCCTAGCTAAAATTGAACGTAGCTTAAACCGTCTCGACGCCAGAATTACCAAGTTAGAAAATTCAGCTAATATGATTAGTCAAGACGTATCTAGTTCGATGTATATGGTTTAACTTAGTCTTTAAAAAAGTCTAAGTTTTTTTAAATATTTATCCATTTGTTCTTTACCAAAAACACTTTGAAACAACCCCATTTTATAAGATACTCCAAAATAAATAATAATACCAACTATAGCATTAACCAAAATGTATAATAAATTACTCATATTACTATTAATATTTGAGTGATACACACTTTGTAATAAGGCTAATCCCAATACCATTACAAGACTTGGCACTAATATTTTAAACGAAGTCTTAATCGCATCCATATAATTTATTTCTTTTTGTTTCTTTCTAATGCTTACTAAAGATATTACTATTGATATAGAATATCCAATTATTGTTGCCACAATTGCCCCTAAGTACGAAGGAATGCCTATCTTATTAAATAATAAAATTAAAGGTAAATCCAATAAGGCATTGGTTAAAAAACCAGAAATTGCTGATTTATAAACAACCCCAAATCTATTTAATGACTGCATTATACTTGATGTAACCATATAAAGATTTAAGAACACTGCCATAAATACTGACAAACTTAAAATAGTCGCTCCAATCTCACTTGGTCCATAAAATATTGCCCATACCTCTTTAGACAACATCGATAACCCAATAGCCATAGGTAAAGAAATAAAAATTATCATTTTTAAAGAAGTATTAATTTTCTTATTAACATCATCCCATTTTTTTAAAGTATAAGAATTAACAATAGATGGTATTAAAGAAACCGTCATACCCATAGCAATTGATATAACTATCATATTAATTTTACCAGACCAAGTACTTATAGAAGTAGCAATAAATTCAACCTCTTTAGTGTTATATCCAACCATTCCCATACCACGCATTACCAAAACCATATCCACAAAACTATATAATGAAGATATACAGTTAATAATAATAAAAGGTATAGAATACATTAAAATTTTCTTCGTTATCTCTTTATTCGTAATCTTATCTTTTTTCCCAGCCGTGACAAGGCCCAACTCTTTTTTATTACGATTCATTTTAATTTTAATATAAATATAAGCTACAAGCCCTCCAAAGAAAGCCCCACTTAAAGCAATCTCTACTCCCGTAACATAACTACCATTAAAGACATTAATTACTAAGTAACTTCCTAGTAAGATAATAATTATTCTAATTACTTGTTCAATAACATTCGCAACACTTGATACATTTATGATATTATGTCCTTGCAAGTATCCTTTAGTTACACTTAAATAAGGAATAACTAAAATAGCAAAAGATATACATCTTATAACACTAGTAATATCAGCGGCACTATTTCCCCCAGTAAGATTACCAATTATTAAACGTGCAATAGGCTCCGCAAATAAAAATAATAAAACAAATACAAATACCGAAATAAACTTCATCATATTAATAGCTATTTTGTAAGCACGGTACTTAGCGTCATTCTTCTTAAGCGTATTATATTCGTTAGTTATTTTTGATATTGCTACCGGAAGCCCTACTGTACTTATGTCTAAGAATATATTATAGATATTATAAGCATAAGCATACAACGCCGCTCCCTCTGTTCCAACAATTGCATAAAAAGGGATTACATAAAGCATTCCTAGTATTTTAACAAATATTATTGCCGCTGTTGCTATAAATGTTCCTTCTACAAAAGAACTTTTTTTCATTTTTAACCACTTAACTTTCATTATATATCACCATCGCTGAGTAACAATATATTTGTTCTTCGCTAAATATAGATGTTGATACGCAATACTTAATGTCAATTATATCATAGTTTCCACTATTTAGAAATGAGTTAACAGCACTCTCTAGGTCTTTTTCATGTTCACAGTCAAATATTTTCACTTTCATGTTTTTCACCTTTTTCATTGTATTGCATTCTTCTTGCGTATTTTGTCGTTTTAAGGAAATAAAAAGAATATGACATCTTAACATCATATTCTTATACAATATTTATTTTATTTCATTAGATACTTCTGTAACATCTAAAACATAGTTAGCACCAGCACTTACCTTTTATACAAAAATATACATAATTATTACAATAACGTTTTTTCGTGTAAATTGTACGAAAATAGCAAAATATTCCAATATTTAATGGCCCTAGTACTCTTGATAAATAAGGTATTGTAATTACTGGTATTATCATGGATATAATTCTAAATAACACTTGATATATATAGTTTCTCTTTATACTTGGTTTATTCATAACATCACTATAATTGATTATAACACAAAATATATTTTTCCATAAGAAAAGCTAGGCTTTAAACCTAACTTCTATTTAACAACAATATTAACAATTCTACCTTTAATAGCTATAACTTTAACAATTTCTTTTCCCTCTATAAACTTCTTAACATTTTCTTCCGCCATAGCTTTTTCTTTCATCACATCTTCTGAATCATTAACATTAACTTTAATTGACGCTCTTAACTTGCCGTTAACTTGAACTCCAATCTCTTTTTCTTCTTCAATAGTCTTAGCTTCATCATACTCTGGCCAACTTTGTTCCACAATTGGTTTATTACCTAAAGCCTCATTTAATTCTTCAGTAATATGAGGAGCAATTGGATTTAATAAAATCAATAATGTTTCATAATCTTTCTTTGTAATGTTATCACAATCATCATAAGCATTAGCTAAAATCATTAAGGTAGAAACAGCCGTATTATAAGCCATATTAACTAAATCATAACCAATCTTTTTAATACTCTTATTAATTAAAGCCTCTAAATTCTTAGTATACTCATCCCTACTAACAACTTTATCTTTCAATCTAATAATCTTATCAATAAAACGCTTACATCCTCTTAATGAATCAGTAGACCATGGGGCATCACAAGTATAATCTCCCATAAACATTTCATAAACCCTTAAAGTATCAGCACCAAACTCACTAACAATATCATCAGGATTAATTACATTACCTTTAGATTTACTCATTTTTTGATTATCAGAACCTAAAACCATACCATGACTAACTCTCGTATCAATCATTTCACTCTTTGGCACTAAACCAATATTATGTAAAAATTGAACCCAAAATCTAGCATATAACAAGTGTCTTGCTGTATGTTCCATTCCACCATTATACCAGTCAACTTGACCCCAGTATTTCATAGATTCCATTGACGCAAACTCTTTATCATTTCTGGCATCCATAAATCTTAAGAAATACCAACTTGAACCAGCCCAGTTAGGCATTGTATCAGTTTCTCTTCTAGCATTCCCTCCACATTTAGGGCACTTTGTATTAACCCAATCAGTTATCTTAGCAAGAGGTGATTCACCATTATCCGTTGGTTCATATTCGGCAACATCCGGCAACAACAAAGGCAAATCTTCTTCCTTCATTGGTTGCCAACCACAATGTTCACAATAAATCATTGGAATTGGTTCCCCCCAGAATCTTTGTCTAGAAAATATCCAATCTCTCATTTTATAATTATTAACTCTTCTAGCAATACCCTTTTCTTCTAAGTACTTCGTAATAGCTTCCTTAGCATCCATAACACTTAATCCACTAAATTCCCTAGAATTAATCAACTTAGCATCTTTATTTTCTAAATATTCATGTTTTTCATAAGCCTTAGTACTAATATCTCCTCCAGTAATAACTTCAAGCATTGGAATATTAAACTCTTTAGCATATTCATAATCTCTTTGATCATGACTTGGTACCGCCATAACAGCACCTGTTCCATAATCTCCTAAAACAAAATCACCTAAAAAAATTGGTACTTCTACTCCTGTAATTGGATGTATGGCTTTAACACCTTTAACTAAAACACCCGTCTTACTCTTATTTAATTCAGTTCTATCCATATTAGAACGTAATTTAGTTTCTTCAATATATTTTAAAACTTCATCTTTATTTTCTACTCTAGGTAAAAGTTCTTGAATAAGCTTACCATCTGGGGCAATTACAAAGAAAGTAATACCATAAATTGTCTCGATACAAGTAGTAAAAATACTAAATTTACCACCATCTTTAATTTGAACATCAACTTCTACTCCCGTTGACTTACCAATCCAATTAACTTGACCTAACTTAACACGAGGAGCAAAATGTGTCTTATCTAACCCTTGAAGTAATGATTCAGCATAATCACTCATTCTAAGCATCCATTGAGATTTTTCTTTTTGTTCTACTCTAGCGCCACATCTTTCGCATACCCCACCAGCAGCATCTTCATTAGATAAAACTGTCTTACAATTTGGACACCAATTTACCGGTACAGTTGCTTTATAAGCCATATTATGTTTATAAAATTGTAAGAATTGCCATTGTGTCCACTTGTAGTATTCTGGATCAGTTGTTGAAAACTCTCTACTCCAATCAAAACTAAAACCTAAATGTTTCATTTGCCCTTTAAATGTTGCAATGTTTTTAGCAACTGCCTCTTTTGGATGAATGTGATTTTTTATCGCATATTGTTCAGCTGGTGCCCCAAAAGCATCCCAACCCATTGGGTATAATACATTATATCCTTGAAGTCTTTTCATACGAGCAATCGCATCCTGTGCCGTATAACTTCTAACATGTCCGACATGAAGTCCCGCCCCAGATGGATATGGAAACTCTACTAAAACATAGTAATGTGGTTTACTACTTCCCGTTATAGCTTCAAAACTATTATGATCATCCCAATATTTTTGCCATTTAGCTTCAATTTCTTTAAAATTATAATTATTATTCATGTTTCTTTCCCCATTTCTTATTTAAATATCTTCCATATATTTCAAATATTGCATATATCAGCGCAAATAACAGCACAAACGCAATTGCAAATTTATAATAAATTTTTATATCTATCGCGCTAATAAAAGTTGATGTAAAAGCAATTATCAAAGCATTACAATTAGCAATTCCAAAGTTCATTTTCTTAAGATTAATCTTGGTATCATCTAAATTATATCTTTTAATTAAGAATGTTCCTTCATTCATCATCTTAAATGTTGTTTTATTCTTTCTTTTTTTCTTATCTTTATCTTTGCTTTTACTTCTAAGCTTTCCTGCAAAAAAGTAACAAAAGATAAATACCAGCAAGTAAACAACTATAAAAAATATTATATTTAAGGTAATTGTATTCATAACTTCACTCCTTCGATTAAAAAACACGTAACATATCCCAAAGGACGTATGTTACGTGGTACCACCTTATTTTTTTCTCTCTTAATTGATATAGGAATTACCCATGAAAGCTCCTAAAAACAAGTTCATATAATTACTTTATTAGTTTCCACCAACCACTAATTCTCTAGGTAAAGTATAGTATATTACTACTTTTCTAATCACTGCTTACAAGCCCTATTATATTAAATATATTTTTAAAATGCAACCCTTTTTTATTAAATTTTTTATTTGATTATCGCTTATGTTATTTTACTTTATGCAAAGAAATATCTAAGCTAAAATACTAGCGAACATATATATATAAAATTTGTGTACTGTGTGTGCTCTACTTGTGAACTACGCACAAATTTTTTAACGATTTCCAACAAAATTGTTAAAAATGTCAAATTTTTAAAAGCATGAAAAAAGCCCAAACTTTCGGGCTTTTCTAATAACAACATGGTGTCCTGTTGGAGATTCGAACTCCAGACCCTTTGATTAAAAGTCAAATGCTCTACCGACTGAGCTAACAGGACATATTTAATTTTCAAACATAAGATGGCTGCCTCGGATGGACTCGAACCATCGGAATGTCAGAGTCAAAGTCTGATGCCTTACCACTTGGCTACGAGGCAATTTTAAAAGTGGTGGAGAGAGATGGATTCGAACCATCGAACCCGAAGGAACAGATTTACAGTCTGTCGCGTTT
>ENA-OPCY01000346-OPCY01000346.1-human-gut-metagenome-genome-assembly--contig:-NODE-346-length-35608-cov-6.008129_pt1 | contig 35608 bp, 38 predicted proteins | sample MGYA00241568_ERZ501487 | MGnify/ENA primary metagenome ERZ501487 (study PRJEB25962, sample SAMEA2042574) | human gut metagenome | biome: human gut; feature: human-associated habitat; material: faeces... | reverse complement strand
CTCAACTTTCTGTCAAGGCGGACAAAGGGACGTTTACCACATCAGTGTCGCTAACCTCATAATTGATTCATCAAAAACCACAACTAAAACAAGATATATTTCCAATAGCAATCATCAACTCCTACGGGTCGATGAAGATACTATTAATGGCATTCCCGAGGAAACAATTTGTAAAATTATTGAGGAGATTATTGCTGGCAGCTACGATGCAGTTGTGCTTTCTGATTATGGCAAAGGCGTATTAACAGATAGCCTTTGTAAATCAGTTATAGACAGTTGCAACGAAGCTGGCATTCCATCCATCATTGATATTAAGCATTCTCCGTACAATAAATTTCGAAACGCCACCTTGATAAAAGGAAACGAAAAGGAATTGAGAGAGCTTGGCATATTTTTAGGAATTGAGGGGACAGACACTTTTAATCTCTTAAAGAGTATATCACTGTTTCTTGATTGCAGGTATGCTGTTGTAACATTGGGCAAAAATGGAATTGCTGGATACTCCAAAAACGATGGATTTATTGAAATTCCTGCGACAGATATTCCCATCCATGATGTTACCGGAGCAGGAGATGTTGTGACCGCTTTTATTACTGTACTACTTGCCAATCAAATTTCATTTGAGGAAGCACTCAGATTAGCCAATAATGCGGCACAGCATAAAGTGTCTCAATTTGGGACAAGCAGAGTCTCTTTTGATAGGATTTGTTCGCCTTGCCCTAAGCTTATAAATGATGTTTCAGACATTCTTAAGAATAGATTAGATAAAAAAATAGTTTTTACGAATGGTTGCTTTGATGTCCTACATGCTGGGCATGTAGATTTGCTTCTTAAAGCGAAAAACCTTGGTGACATCTTAGTCGTCGGGCTTAATTCTGACTCATCAATAAACAAGCTTAAAGGCACAAACCGACCAATAAACAGTTTTGAGAATAGGGCTAAAGTTTTATCAGCACTTAATTGTGTTGATTATATTGTAAAGTTTGAAGAACAAACGCCGTACGATTTAATTTCAAAATTGACGCCCGACATTCTTGTTAAAGGTGGAGACTATACTCTTGATACGATAGTTGGAGCTGATATTGTTCTGAATAATGGAGGAAGTGTTACTACAATTCCATTTACTGTTTCTACTTCTTCTACTAATATTTTAATACAATTGGGATATGAGTAGAATGGTTATTGTTACAGGAGCGTTAGGTTTTATTGGTTCCAATCTTCTATTCAGATTGGAAACCGAGGGTTATGACCGAATTGTTGCGATTGATTGGTTCGGTAAAGAAGAGAAATGGAAGAATGTAGCGAAACGTGCTCATGTTAATTATATATCTCCACAAAATACACTGTCATTCCTTTACAGTCACAGCAAAGATATTAAGGCAATAGTTCATCTCGGCGCAATTTCTTCCACGGTAGAAACTGACGGAGATTTGATAATGGCCACCAATTATGAAATGTCTATTTCTCTTTATGAATTTGCCAAAGAAAATAAAATCCAATTCATATATGCTTCTTCAGCTGCGACATACGGGGATGGAGAAAAAGGGTTTGAGGATAACGAAACTGTTGAGTATCTTTCCTCACTAAGGCCTCTTAATCTATATGGATGGAGTAAAAACCAATTTGATTTATTTGTTGCTCGAAACAATGGTTTTGTGGAAGGTACTCAGACCGTAGCATTGAAGTTTTTCAATGTCTATGGCCCTAATGAGTACCACAAAGGGAGTCAAAAAAGTGTCATAAATGGATTCTATGAACAAGCTCTCGCCACAGACGAAATTAAGCTTTTCAAATCAAATGATGACAACATAAAAGATGGTAATCAATCACGTGACTTTGTGTTTGTAGATGACTGCATCAATGTAATATTATGGTTTCTGTCAAACCCCGATGTATCTGGAATTTTTAATGTTGGAACTGGGATTTCTACATCGTTTAACGAAGTTGCAAAAGCCATAACTAATCAAATAAACCATGATGTGATGATTTCTTATGTTTCAATGCCAGAAACTATCAATCAACATTATCAAAATTATACGTGTGCAAATATTTCTAAGCTAAGAGCCGTAGGCTTTAAGGAATCAATGACACCTATAGTTGATGGTGTGAGCATATACATAAATGAATTTTTAACAAAACAAGATAAATATAGATAAGATGAGCCGAATTACATTTAATATAGCAGCTAAGTGCGATAAGGCAGGTCGAGCCCAAAATCAAGACAATTATTGGGTTTGTCCAAATCTTGATAACATACAAGACTCATCCACTATTGGCAACGATGCAGATGTGGAACTTTCTTCAAAGGGTGCTCTCATGGTCGTTGCAGACGGTATGGGTGGTATGAAATCAGGAGAAAAAGCTTCTGAGTTCGTAATAGAGGGCATAAAGGCGAAGTTTCGCAATATTCCCAATGATATACTTAATGATGACAATGCTATTACATCTTTCATTAAGAATGCGATTATAGAGGCAGACCAAAGCATCAAAGAATATGCTAAAGTCCACCGTGAATCCGAAGGTATGGGAAGTACCATTGTTCTGTTATGGATACTAGGTGAAAAGGCATATTGCGCTTGGTGTGGTGATAGTCGCATTTATTGCTACAATCCACAGAATACACTTGTTAGACTCTCACACGATCACTCATATGTTCAATCACTCGTTGATGATGGGAAAATTACAGATGATGATGCATTCGATCATCCAGATGGAAATATTATAACTCGTTCCCTTGGAGACAGTGGCGAAAAAGCGAGTCCTGAAACCAAGATTTATCCTATTCACAGAAGGGATGTATTCCTATTATGTAGTGATGGCCTTTGTGGACTTCTCAACGATGCTAAAATTGACTCAATTTTAGCAGATAATTGTACTTCTTCTAAAGATGCACTCGCTGCATTATGGAAAGAGGGAGAAAAGGAGGGGTGGTCTGATAATGCCACAATCGAAGTGGTATGTATTACCGAAGGCGGTACTACGCCAACACGCAAGGCATTCGGCTATGATGAAGGCAAGCCGAAACCAATTCCTGTTTCTAAATCTAAGGATAATAAAGTCAAAAAGGACACCGATGTTCTTCCAAATTTTTGGCAAAACAATAAGAACTACATATTGATTTTAGCGATTGTCGCATTAGTGGCAATGGGTATTATATGGTTCTTCAACCGAGAGAAAACGTCTGGAGGTTCTTCTAATCAAGAGTTTAATGTTGAACAACCGGAGAATAACGGTTCAAATGAGAATGTCATAACTGAACCAGAACAAACGGATAACCACAATAATAATCCGAATCCTAATAAACCCAGCAAACCTGATAAGCCCAATACACCCTCTAAGCCGAATCAGGGTCAACTCCCCACAATACCAACACAACCCCAACAGCCGGCTCAATCTCAACAATCTCAAGAACCACAGCATGTCTCTGAAGGCTATCTTCGATTGATGAGGGATACATATAATTCAATCAATACGATAAATCAGAATATTCGCAATGCACAAGGTCGGCGCCATTTTACAAGTGCAGAAGCAAATCAACTAAAAGATTTTCAAGCCAATGCAAATGACTTGAATTCTATGCCTGATGTAAAAGTACTTAGCTCTGATCAAAAAAGAATACTTAACCAGATTAACGGTATAGCCCGAAAAGCAGAACAGGCATTAAGAACTTATAAGGCTTATGATGAACTTCCACCTGTAAGGCAACAACCTCAGCATGAAGAGGAATTACCAGGAAGAGGAGTCAATACAGATGACCCTTATGAAGATCCAATTTATCATCACAATGTTTAATTAAGCTATGTCAGATAATAAATCAATACATAAATTTAAAGCAGGAGATGTCTTTCACGAAAGATATACTCTTGAGAAACTGATTGGTGTCGGTGGCTTTGCTGATGTATGGAGAGCCACTGATAACAAAACTCATACAACTGTCGCACTGAAAATTTATACTAATCTTGATGAAGATGGTATAAATGGTCTTTCCGAGGAATATACTCGGATGCAGGGACTCAATCACACCAACATACTTAAAGCAGAACACTTTGATAGTTGGGGCAACATTCCGTATCTGGTTATGAAGTTCTGTGACGGAGGTAGCCTTGACAAGAAGATAGGCAAAATGACAGCGGACGAATTAACCGATGCTGTCGTTCAGATAACAAATGGCTTAAAGTATCTTCATCAAAATGGAATCGTCCATCAGGATATAAAGCCGGCTAATATTTTAATTGATAATACTGGTGGTAAAACTACTTATGTCCTCAGTGATTTTGGCATTAGTAGTAAAACAAAAACGCGCCTCAGTCATAGTGTTAACTTGAAAAACCAAGGTACAAGTATGACCGAGGCTTACGCTCCTCCAGAGAAATTCAGTTCAAAGAAAGCTGACCGAAAACCAGACCGCAAAGGTGATATATTTTCATTCGGCATCTCTGTATATGAACTCGCTACGGGAAGTATGCCTTTTGATGACCTTTCAACAGGTCGTCAGTTGCAGTATGAGGGTGCAGAAGTGGATTTTTCTGAGATACAGGATGAGAAAATTCGCCGTATCACAGAGTTATGTATGCAAGCAGATAAAGAAGATCGACCTACGGCAGATGATCTTGGCAAGATGTTGGCATCAACTGACATTTCGGACGCTCCCAAGCCCAACCCTAATCCGCACAAGGTTACAAAACGTGTTAAGGATAATCCCACACGTTCTAAGTTGCCTCTAATGCTATTGATTGCGGTTGCGATTGGAGGTGTAGTGTTTTATTTATTTAATAGTGGAATCATCCCTTCAGGAGGAGGTGGTGGAACTGCTGACATTTCAAAAAAATATGTTCAACAGGTTGACACTTTTACTATAAATGGAATCCATCTTGAAATGGTTAAAATTCCTGGTGGTTCGTTTAAACTTGGTTGTGACGACCCCAACGATGCTTATGCAGACGCAAGTGAGAAACCTGCAAAGAATCGTCAAGTTGGAGACTTTTATATGGGAAAGCATGAGGTGACTCAAAAGTTGTGGAATGTCATTATGAATGATAATCCCTCCACTATTGTCAACGAAAACTATCCGGTAAACAATGTAAGCTGGGAGGATTGTCAGCTTTTTATTGAAAAACTAAATAGAATTACTGGTCGTAATTTCAGACTTCCAACAGAAGCGGAGTGGGAATATGCGGCAAAGGTAACTCTGAATCCAGATGGCTCTATTTCAGATAAAACAACGAAATTTTCTGGAGGCAATGTACCCGATGATTATGCTTGGTATTCAGGGAACAGCTCGAATACACTTCACATAGTCGGAACTAAAAAGCCCAATGCTTTTGGACTCTATGACATGTGTGGAAATGTTATCGAGTGGTGTCAAGACTACTATACCAACTATAATACCGGAGAACTTGAATTAGATAAAACGCAAAGAGTTCTCCGAGGTGGATACTTCGGAGGTGACAAGGCTTCTATACGAACAACAAGCAGAGGAAGCAGTTCGTTTTCTACGGCAATGGCTCCGTTTGGTTTTAGATTATGCTTATAAGGTATGACTGCAACTGTTTTTACACCTGATGGAATAGTTATTTCCACGATTGACTCAGATAACTTTTATCTGAGTTCAAGACGAAATGACTCCGACAATATTGAATTAGTCAATATTGTCGGTCATCCTCATGTGGTGACTTTTTGGAATAAATACGCAATGGTATTCCATCAAGCAGGAGAATTCAGTTATGACCAAGGGCTGTATTATATGCTCTCAGAGGTAATGCTACGGTGGGAGGATTCAGTCCCCACTATCTATGACTTGATGCCATACATAAAAAAACAGATTGTTGATAATGATCTTGAAATAATAGGTATCATGGGTGGGTATAGTCGTTCCAAAGAAGGAAAGTTCGAACCATATGTGTACCAAGTTTTAGGTGACGATGTAAGACGCATAAATATTGATAGCGAGGGGAAAATCGCATATAATTGTGTATTTCTTGAAAAAGAAACATCATTTGGGCGACTTCTTCGTGATGTACAGGTTAAAAATGGTGATAACTGGGAGCATCTCCCACCTATCAATATTCGCTGTGATCTATTTTCAGTGAGGAAAGCCATTGAACTAAATGAATTTATTTTGACAACGGCAGAGTATTTGAAGCACATCAATTCTTCTAATTCTCCCAAACAAAGAATTGAAAACATCGTCATTACTCCCGATAAATTAACAATAGTATAAGACCATGCCAAATATACTTTTAACACAAACATGTAACCGTTCATGTCCTTATTGCTTTGCAAGAAAGCACATGCACGATGCTCCACCGGAGGACATCCTTCAGTGGGAAGATTTGATATACATTGTAGATTTCTTCCAATCGGGAGGCGATACAAATATTTCACTGCTCGGTGGAGAGCCATTTCTTCACCCAGACATTGTTGACTATATCCTCTATATTATCAATCGAGGGATGCATGTCACCGTCTTCACAAATGGAATCACAAGTGAGAAGACACTTGGTCAGGCTGTTGAAAAACTTGAATGCGTTGACCCTGCAATGTTATCCTTTGTTGTAAATCTTAATAATCCAAAGGAAACACCGTATTCAGAAAATGAAACTATCGGAAGATTTCTAAGTGCGTTCGCTCGATTTACAACATTGAGCATCAATGTGTACAAATTGGGATTTGATTATTCTTACGCTTTGCAAGCCATTAACAAATATGGGCTACAAAGGCATATTAGGCTTGGGTTGGCTCATCCGATTCCGGGTAAAAAGAATATGTGCATCTCACCAGATAAAATGAGACAGATGGCCGAAGAGTTAATGGCAATAATTCCAACACTTGAAGCATTCGACATCCATCTTGGATTTGATTGCGGGATGCCAATGTGTGCCTTCACAGATGAAGAACTAGGAAAGTTGTTCAAACATACTTTTGGTCATGTCAATTTTCGCTGCGGGTCAGCAATAGATGTCGGTCCCGACTTGGAGGTATGGTCTTGCTTCCCACTATCTTCATATAACAAGAAGTCTCTACTTGATTTTCAAAATCATCGTGAACTCTGCGAATATTTCAACGAGTTTCACAAGTCGGTAAGAATCGAAGTCGGAGGACTATATGAAAAATGTGATTACTGCAACTATCGTCAGAAAGACCTTTGCTCTGGAGGTTGCCTCTCTCACAGCCTTAATAAATTTGTAAACGAAGCTCATATACGAAATGCACAAGTTTATCCGATCAAATAAGAATCCCAATACTCATGTTTTTGTATGTGAGTACAATTGGCCGATTGAAGAACGGCTAAAAGGTCGTGCTTTGGTCATCAAGGTAAATAGTCTTGATGACATCAAAAATATTCAAAGCCATTTGGATGAGACTACTAAAGTTGATGCTTTTGTTTATCGAGATGATTTTGCATCTCTTGAAACAATTGATATAAATCCATCGTGGGGTAACACGCCTGTGATTTTGTACATAAATCGACTCGGACAATTCAGAAATGTCCATCATAAAGTCGGGTTACTTCGGCAGTTGAATGTCATTGTGATTTTTACTTCCACAGAAAAACAAGCGTGCAGGGATGCTCAAATTCTTGCATCTCTTGGCATTCATACAGGAATACAAATAAAGCCCGACGCAGAGCTTGGAGAAGATGTTTTGGATTTAATTACGTATTCCTTCTATGGAACTATGCCGCACGCAGAGATTGAACCTTTCGCAACCATGGAGAAATATTATGATGGCGAAAGTTATGTTAGTCCAAATCTTGCTGAATTTGTGAATCCAGATAGGTATATTCACATAGATAGGGATCTAAATTTGGCATTCTCTGAAAAAGAATTGAAAGACGGTATCATCCTTAAGGAAAAATACCCGTATCTACGTACTGAAGAGTTTGCAGATGCGGCAGAAGCACATTCACTCAAATGGCAGGATTGGTTTGTTGAGTCCCACAAATGCACGTTCTGCCCCGCGTTCAGAGTATGTATGGGTTTCTTCAGTCAAGAAGGCAAGCAGGAAAATCCAAATTGCCGAAAGGTTATGACCGAATTACTTGAAGCCATAGAATTTCACAAAACTCGACTTCAACAAAACAATAAAAAAACATGCCAACTATAATATTCAAAGCAACTGAAGCGTGTAACGCCAATTGCGTTTATTGCGATGTTGTTCATCGTAAGAAACCACGGACTATCCCGTTGGATTTGTTGAAACTTGTTTTTGAACGATTCAATGAATACTTGACCGAGTGTCCTAATGAGGAGATTCATGTAATTTGGCACGGAGGTGAACCCTGTATGGCTGGATTGGAGTTGTATAAATCAGCACTCCAATACACTAATGATATATGCTCACAGACAAAAGATCGGCTCAAATTTGCTGTTCAGTCGAATCTTACTATGATGAATCAAGAATTCCTTGATGTATTCTTGAAGATGGGCATTCATGTGATTGGCACAAGTTACGAACCTATTCACGGAGTGAGAGGATTAGGCAAAGTTCGAGATAGCAAGCTTTACAACAAGAAATTTTTTGATGGAATTAACTTGTTGAACAAGAATGGAATCACATGGGGATTCATCTATGTCGTAACAAAGCAAGTTCTTGACAAGCCATTGGAGATTTTCTATCATCTTTCAAATCTTAAATTAAAAGGTGGTTTTGACATACATCCGGTACTCGTATATGACGATGCAGCTCAAGAGTCCCTTGATACAGCAATAACACAGGAAGAATTTGCTGATTTCTTGGGCACAATATTCAAGGAATGGTGGGAACATCGGTCTCGTTATCAACACATCGACCCTTTTGACACATACCTCCGTCATTATACATCAGATTATGATTGTCTGGGTTGTTGCGATTCTCCAACATGCGGTTTACACTTATATTTAGGACCCGATGGCGAAACTGCTCAATGTGGGCGAGCTGCTGACTGGGACATTCTTCTTTACGGAAATCTTAAAGACAAGTCACTAAAGGAGATTTTTGCAGACGAACAACGAGCCATGATAGACAATCGAGTGAACGTGCTGCCAAAGACAGACTGCAAAGGTTGTGAATATTGGAGAATCTGTCACGGAGGATGTCCGTTAGATGCATATAACGGACATAAGGACTTTAATCGAAAGACTGACCAATGCCTCTCAAGGAAAATATTCCTAAAAAAATATTTTGAGCCTATAACCGGCCTTAAACTTCCTCAAAGAAACGTAAAATGAGTGAAAGAATAGAATATCTAACCAAGGAACTACTTGAATCCGAGACCCCAATATGGATAGATCCAGTTGGTGGGCTTGGAGACATTCTAATGTTGTCCACTGCGCTAAAAAGAGCCTATGACAAATATGGAAAGAAGTTCAACTTAAGTCGGCGTACTCATTATACTCGCTTCTTCATAAACCATCCCGCTATTGAAGAAATCGGAAATCCACCCGAAGATGCGACTATAGTGTGCAATGATTATTGGAGTAGGCCTGATTTTGACGATTTCAGCAATAAGGCACTTTATCTTGTCTCCAAAATATTTGGCGTAGAAGAAAACAATGATGACGATTTATATTTGCCCGAGGCGGAATTAGATGAGGCAACTAAACTCCTCATTAAAAATATACCGTGGGGGGAAAGAAATGTTATCATTTCGTTCTCTTCTGAAAGTCCGCGAAAAATGATGCACCCCATTAAGTGGCACATCATTGTTGAAAAATTATTGGCACAACAGTGTTTTGTCCTCCAAGTAGGTGGCTATGGTGATATACCAATCAGAGGTGCATACTCCCTATTGGGAGCTACATCTCCAATACAAATTTGCGAAATAGTTAAACATGCAGATTTGATTATCACTCCGGATAATTTCATAATGCACACAGCAAAATTGGCGCGGAAACCGGCAATTGCATTATTTGGTCCCACAGAACCGGAAAGATACGGATACTCCGACCACATCTGTCTAAAAGCAGATACACATGCCTGCGATCTTAGAGATGCATGTCTTGGTCCTCACGTGTCCGAAAATTATTCCACACAGTGTCCTAAGAATGAGGGACATTGTATGAATTCTTTCGATGAAAACAAAATAGCAGATATAGCAATGACAATCTTAACCAAGTAAGACATGGACGAGAAGAAGAAAATCAATCGCCGTGATGCATTGAAGAGAATCGGCAAAATGGCGGCAGCTGCATCAGTAGCGAGTGTTATCCCTTCAGAGGCACTTGCCAACGCCAACAATGGTAGCAAAGGCGACAAAATGCCTTTGATTGCCTACAACAGCTTCTACTCTTCGTATAACAGCTACAAGAGTTACAAGAGTTACAATAGTTACCGTAGCTATACAAGCTACTATAGCTATTACAGTTACTACAGCTACTATAGCTACAGCAGTTACAGCAGCTATTCAAGCTATCGCAGTTACTATAGTTATTATAGCTATAGCAGTTATTCCAGCTATGGAAACTACTACAACTATAACAACTACAACAACTATATGAACTATTTCAATTATTTTAACTACTACAACTATGTTGCTTGGTAATGTTCTTGGCCTTGTGCCATGTATGATTGGCACAACTGAACTGATCCTAATCGGTGCATTAGTGCTACTTCTCTTCGGAGGAAAGAAGTTGCCTGAACTTATGAAGGGTTTGGGTCAAGGTATCCGTTCTTTTAAGCAGGGAATGAACGAACCTGTCAAGGAGGAGAAACCAGTCGTTGATAACGAAGTTAAATTGCCGGAAGAAACTACATCTGAAACAAAATAGCACTTATGTCGAAAGCTTCAAATAATGGCAACCTGACATTCGGGGAACACCTTGAAGAACTGCGAAATGCGTTCATCAAGGTGTCGTGTGCCGTTTTGATCTTTATGATTTTGGTATTTTGTTTCAAAGAATCCGTGTTTCGGCTCTTATTAGGCCCTTGTGACTCAAATTTTCCTACATTTGAGCTGTTAAGGCGCCTTGTTAGAAATTTTAGCCCATCTGTTGAAATTTATCCTGGGAACATCGAACTCATTACTACTGATATTTCCAGCCAATTTATGGCTCATTTGTCAGTTTCGTTCTATCTCGGAATATTATTGGCATCACCATATATCTTATATGAACTCATGAGATATGTGGCTCCGGCTTTATATGATAATGAGAAAAAATACGCTTACCGCATTTTAGGAGCTGTATATTGTCTCTTTTTCATTGGGATGCTTGTGTCTTACTGGATACTTTTTCCAGTTTCATGTCGTTTTCTTTCTTCATATAATGTTTCTCCTGATGTGCGTGCTTTAATAACACTGGATTCATATATGTCGTTGTTCATTTCGCTAACCGTACTTATGGGCGTAGTCTTTCAACTCCCAGTCATAGCTTTATCGTTGGCAAAAATTGGAATTATAGACCATTCGATAATGAAGGCTTATAGACGCCACGCTTTCATATTTATTATAGTTATTTCTGCGATTATAACCCCTCCGGATATTCTAACTCTCGTCATTGTGTCATTGCCATTATACATACTCTATGAAGCGAGTATATTAGGCGTTAGATTTATCTGTAGGAAAAAGTTAAAAACAATGAGTGCGATTTCGTAATGGAAACAAAAGTCGTTATAGATATTTTCTGCATACATTGTGGCAGTAAGATACAGATTCAGAAAAAAGTGAGTCAGACACAATGTAAGCTTTCATGCCCCGCTTGCAAGAAGGGCTTGCACATCCTGTTTAATACCGAACAGGATCCTCAGACATATTCATTCCTGTCGGTGAATCCTCAGGCTTCTAATTCAAAATCTACAAAAGAAAACGTTGGAGAAGAACAGCCTTTAAGTGAGGCGGAAAAGAAAGCCAAGAAGGATAAAACTATATATAAAAAAGATAAGAAGAAAGCTCATTCGTATGACGACATTCCCGGAGAAGAGGATGAAGAAGAAAGGCAACATAAGAATCGCCCCAAACTCAGAGAGTCCTTGTTTCTAACACGAAAGAAATTTTTGGGATTGGTAGCTGAACGATATAAGCTTTCGGAAGGGCAAACAATAGTCGGCCGAAATGATGATGAAGCACCAAGTGACATTTCTATTTCGGGAGATGATACAATAAGCCGTCGTTCAATATCAATAAATATTGTCCCTGACGATTATGGATTTGACTACATACTGAAAGTGCTTAACGCCGCCAATCCAGTCAAAGTAAATGGAAAACAAGTCAGAGTTGGCGAAAAGGTATATCTTGACTTGGGCGATGTAATCACAATCGGGCATACCAATCTGAAATTCGATAACCAGTAGCAAACATGACACAAACGACACCACAATATTTGTTTCTCAATTCACGAGATGAGTTTCTTAGAATTGACATTTCCAACATCGTTTACTTTGAGGCGGATGGGAATTATACCAATATAGTCTCCGTTAATCGCCTCAAAGGTGTTGTTTGTACAAATCTGGCTCAGATGCAAAAATATTTGAGCGATAAATTGCGAGAAGATGCTTCGATATTTGCGAGAGTTGGCAAGAAGTACATTATCAATCTAAGGTATGTGTATTCAATAAACACCTTGAGACAGCAAGTTATACTGAGTGATGGTGCATCATTTTCATATCAGTTAACTATTGGTAAAGAGGCATTGAAAGAACTCAAACAAATTTTCATTGAGAATTTCTTAAAGCAATAAGAAAATGGAGCTTGTGATAGGAAGAGAACCTCAGGGAAATCAGCTGATGATTGTCGTTGATGGTAAACCATATAGGATGGATGTTGGCAAGAATGTCCCAAACTCTGTCAGTCGTTATAATCATAGCGATGGCACTGCTCATTGCCGTATCATTATAAGTACGAATGGCATGAGATTAGAAAACCTCAACGAAATGAATGTTACCTATGTAAATGGAGAAGAGGTTGAATCGTGTAAGATAAGTAAAACCAGCGTAATTGAGCTTGGTGAAGATCAGTATAGGATTAACTTAGCGAAGATTCTAACTCTTATAGGATACCAGCCTACATATTCTATTAAACATTTGCGTAGAGTTTGGGAGCGTTACGATAAAGCACTTCTTCGTCTTCAACTTGAGGATAAGAAAAAACAGAACCAACAAAAACTCCAAGGCATCTTATCTCAAGCGTCGATGGTTCTTGTGATAATCCCATCGGTTATGCCTACGTTCCCAATTCCAACATGGTTGAGAGCCGTTTTAGTAATGGGTGCTTTGGCTTTGGGTGTGTACTTCTACATGAGAGGAAATCAAACAGATGATTCTTTCATCATAAAGAAACGGGAATTGGATGACCAGTTCAAAGAGGACTATGTATGTCCCAATCCCAAATGCAAACAATTCCTAGGTTTTAGTCCATACGACTCTATTAAATCAAAGAAAAAGTGTGGGACATGTAATTGCAATTATCAGCCTTGATTAGTTAAAAATAGCCTACATGTATTAAACCCATATATACGTACAATATAACATAAAAGGTTTGGAATCGGCCATGTAGCAACCTTAACTTTGCGACAGAAAACGAAACAAACCCTTAAAAATAAAAGTTATGGCAAACAACGAAACAACATCAAACGCTCCTAAGAAAGAAACTCTGAAATGGAAAGAAGTCACCATTGGTGGCATCTCCGGAATCCTACTTGGTGGAGCTGGATCGTTTGCAGCAACAGCATCGACTTTGGGAGCTGCTGAAGACCTTGAAGAAGGAACAACTTCAGAAGAAAACGCAGAAACTACATCTGAGTCTTCCGAAGAAAGTGCTGTCGCTAATGTAGTGGCACATGGCAATGTCGCAACCGGTGTTAACGATAACATGTCGTTTAATGAGGCATTTGCTGCCGCTCGTAGTGAAGTCGGTGCTGGAGGCTGCTTCGTGTGGCATGGAAATGTGTATGGTACTTACTATGCCAATGAATGGAATGCAATGACTCCGGAGCAACATGATGAGTTTACAGCCCAAACACTTGGCGTGGATACTTCACATTCTCATGCAACGAACACCTATGCACACCATTCCACCGGTTCTAACCATACAGAAACGACTACCACCGGACATGAAGGTGAAACTATATCTGGAGAAGATGATATGACTGTGGAAGTTCTTGGGGTAGAGCAGGTGCAGAATGAGGATGGTTCTGTTTCAAATATAGGCGTTGCCGGCATCAATGGCCAAGCCGTTTACTTCATAGATGTAGATGGTCAAGACGGCGAGTTCGATCTCATGGCTGTTGACCTCAACAACAATAATACTCTTGAAGAGAATGAAATCACTGATATTTCAGACCAGCATATGTCAGTTTCACAGTTCCAAGAATTGGCACAGGCAAGCGGAAACGGAACTGGTTCAGGAAATGAAGTCGAAGAATACTACGCTTCCAATGAGAATCTTCCCGACTATGTAAATGACGCAGACCCTGTAGATCTCGCATAACCCCAATATGAGCCGATTCATTAGTCACATACTGCTATCTTTATTGGCAATCCTCACATTCACTCCACAAGAAGTATCGGCAAAGGTACTTCTTGTGGCTGTGGGTATTGGTGATTATCCCAAACCCATTAACCCTCTTAATCTTCCAACAAAGGATGCGATTGCCATAAAAACTCTTATTGATAAGAATGGAGATTCGGGTACCGCAATCTTATTAGACAAAGAAGCTACGAAGTCAGCTATTCTATCAGAGATTCATGCACGTTTTGACCATGCCAGCACTGATGATATAATAATATTTTTCTTTAGTGGACATGGTTATAAAGGTGGTTTTGTTGCATATGATGGTGAGTTGCCATATAGCCTTATCCGAGAAGCAATGGGGTCAAGCAAATGCAAAAACAAAATGATATTTGCGGACGCTTGTTTTTCAGGGAAAATGCGTCAAGGCAAGAGGCAGGTAAAGGAGGAAAATTCCGACTCAAATGTTATGCTCTTCCTATCTTCACGAGACAATGAGACTTCCATTGAAAGGCGTGATATGACTAATGGATTCTTCACAATCTGTCTAAAAGACGGATTGAGTGGAAAAGCTGATGAAAACCGCGACAGAAGAATCACAGCCAAAGAAATATTCAACTATGTAAGTAAAAACGTGAAGAAACTCAGTAGGGATAAACAACATCCCGTTATGTGGGGTAACTTCTCAAACGATATGCCTGTAATTATATGGTAAGGACAATTATAGCCATAGTTTCCATATTATTAGGCCATATATATTTATATGGTCAGAATGTTGTTGTGATGTCTCAGAATTCAGGTATTGGAATGCAGACCTATTTCTACAGTGGCGCTGGCAATTCCCTTCAAACGGAAGAAATTAAAAAATATTGGAATGAAGACTATTACATCAATGCAGTATCATACACCTCTCTTGGATGGTTCGTGTCTATGAGCAAGGGCTGTGGTTTTACCGACCAATCTTACAGAAAAACAAGCGATTGGCCTGATGAGTGGGTTCATGAAAAAGCTAAATCTGGTTATCTTATAACAACCCTCCACTACAGCGGTTCAAATTGGATGGTAGTTGCATCGAAAGGGTCAAACTACACCAAGCAGGAAATTGGAAGCGCTCCATGGGATGGGATGAAAGATTGGATAAAAAAATGGTGGAATGAAGATTATTACATTACGGACATAGCTGTTAAAGATGGTCTATGGACCGTTGTCATGAGTAAAACAAATCTCTATTCCAATCAATCTTATTTATGGGCGTCATCTCAAAGTGAATTAGAAGAAAAAGTCAAAAAAAAGTGGGATGAAGGTTATCGTATTACAGCATTGCAATGCAGTGGAAATAATAATTGGCTTTGCGTTATGTCTGTATATGTAAATTCGCCATCCCGAGGTCAAACTTATCGTTATGGCACAAGTGGAATTACCGATTTTATCAAAAAAAGTTGGGATGAAAATTATCGTATAACTTACATCGGAGGATAATAATATGAAACTCAATAAGCTAATTTTTATAGTAGTTGCTGGTATGTCGCTTTCAATAGGTGCTACCGCGCAAGTTAATGGTCGTCTTCCTCGTAAAGCGATTATCGGAGCTATGCAGAATGCGATGCAAGATTCAACAGGCTCATCACTCAAACCATTTATTTGTAAACCCAATACTGTTTCTATAACTATTGAGGTTACGAATAATTCACTCCCAGAAGAGAGGCCCTATACTATCACGGCTGACTCCCTCGGAGTTACACTTGAAATTTTCAGAGGGAACGAACATGTATATAATGAGTTCTTTCATTACCGAGGTAGTAATTTTGCCCGCATCAAAGCTAAGGCAAACTCTGCAAAGTTGAAAAAAGTCAAGGTACATGGAGATGCTCTTGATGGAGGCAATACAACCGTACTTAACTTCAACAATCGTAAAGGAACATACTTCCGTCTATCAGACAATTCGGGCAAGATGGATTATGAAGGTGATTTTGATGGCGTAATTACTGAAATAACTCGCCAGATACCAAATTTCCAAGCAATCATTTGTAAGGACTACGGAGTATTTAGTCCGGCTGTTACAAATGATGAGATTAAGTTAAATAATCAGGTCTATATACCTATTTCTCTCACAGAAATATCTGGTATTATGACATATCCCGAAGAAGCAGCACTTGAAGAAATTGCTGTTGCAGTAGAAAAGCCCGAACTGATTGTTAGCTTCTTAAATTCAAAACATGATATGAAGTTAATAAAGATGCGTAAATTCAAGGGCAAAAAGAAGAAAATGGAGTTTTACGGAATCTCTTACGAAGATGTCGTAAAAAATTCTATTGAACCTACGTCGAAAACAACAACATCAGGTGCAACGACTTTGAAATTCAATATGGCAGAAGCTTCCGGGAACTATTATGTTCTTTATGACAGCGATACTAATAAGGCCATATGTTTGAAGATCGTGCTTGAGAATGCCGTAGGATAATAAACCCGACAACAAAATATTTATGAGACTTAAACTAATCATTGCAGCACTGTGTCTCTGTTCGGCAACTTCGCTATTTGCGGAAGTGAATTACAGGGTCACATCTTCATCTCGATTAAATGTGAGAAGAAGCCCATCCACAACTGGGACCGTATTGGGCACATTTAAAAGTGGGCAAGAAATAACAGTATTGTCTATCAATAATGGATGGGCAAAAGTAGAATTCAACAACTCTGTAGGCTATGTGAGTGCAAAGTATATTACTGAACTCCCCAAGAAGGTAGTTGAAGAACCGGAAGAAGTTGAAGAATTAGTAGAGGTCATTGAAGAACAACCAGTCGAAGAAACTCCGATTTATGTCGTCAGTGAGAATAATTCCGATGATATTTCAACACCTATTACGATAGGTTCTTCCCTAACTAATAAACTGAGTTTATATCTCACAGTTCAAGGTGGTGTGGGATACTCTAATTTCATTTGGGGTGATGGTGATGTAAATGGCGACATCTCCTATTCGGCAGATATTGTGGGGCAACTCTATTTTGAAGACAATATAAGCTTCATCCCACGAAATTGGTACTCAGAATTGGCCTTAGGTTTTGACAAGAAAGGCGCCGCTGATTTTGGCATGAACTATATCCATGCACGTATATACCCGCTGGGCTATAGAATTTCATTGTCGCCAGTTAATGTTGTGGTGAAAGGTGGTGTTTCTTTGGGATTTCCACTCAACGACTTGGAGACATACTCTAATTCATGGAGTGCTGATTTCCAATGTGGCGTTGGTGGCGGTTTTCAAGTTGAATGGAAACAATTCGCCATCGGTTGCAATATAGAATATGATTTCACCGAGGTATCATCTTCATGCAGTCAGTCGCTTAACAACATCGCGATTCTCGGTACTATCTCATATAAGTTTGCTCAATTCGGACATAAGAAATGAAAAGTAAAGACAACAACGAAATATTATCTCGCCGAGATTTCTTCAAGAAGTCTGCAAAGCGAGTACTTCCTATTTTGGCAGTTGGCGTAATGCCGGGACTGCTTTCTTCATGTGATGAAGATAATGAGGAATTGGAACGAGCTTTAAATGGAGGCAGTACAGGCTGCACTGGATCTTCTTGTAGTAGCGCATGTTATTCTTCATGCTATGGTTCCTCAACATCTTCAGGATGCTCGGGGTGCTCATCATCATGTTCATCAAGTTGCAGCGGTGGCTGTTCCAGCGGATGCTCCGGCTCATGTGGTAGCGGTTGTAGTAGCGGTTGTAGCGGAGGTTGCAGTGGTGGTTGCTCCAGCGGTTGTTCCGGGTCTTGTGGAAGTGGTTGTAGCAGTACATGTAGCTCCACTTGCTCTGGCGAGTGCAAAGGTAGTTGCAGATCAGGTTGTACAGGAGAGTGTGGTGGTTCTTCATGTAGTGGCGTTTGTGCTAATGTTTGCGATAGAGGTTTTTGCCACGGTAGTTGCCAAGGCTCTTGCGAATCAACATGTAAAGGAACCTGTTTCTATACATGTAACATCACATGCGAATATAGAAGCAAATAATTTCTATGACAGAGATCAAATCTGAGTTCCAAAGTTGGCAATCTAATGTAACTAAAAGTATCACTTTTATCGTTACTAAGGATTGTCAGCTTGCGTGTAAATATTGCTATTTGGTTGGTAAAAATTCCAAAGAACGTATGTCTTGGGAAATTGCGAAGAAAGCCATTGATTACATCACGGGCAATCCTGCAATTTTTCCGGAAGATTCAGTTGTGTGGGATTTTATAGGCGGTGAACCATTTTTAGAAATAGACTTGATTGACAGGATATGTGATTATATAAAGACACAACTATTTATGAAGAATCATAAATGGTTCAATTCGTATCGATTCAATTTCTCGACTAACGGAATCAATTATGACTCTGATGCTGTTCAAAAGTTTATAGCTAAGAATAGAGACCACTTATCAATCGGGATAACTATTGATGGAACAAAAAGGAAACACGATTTAAACAGAATCTGGAAAGGCCAATTCCCTGAACAGGGTTCATACGATGATGTTGTTAAAAACATTCCGTTGTGGTTATCCCAATTTCCCGGAGCTGCTACTAAGGTGACTATTAGTTCCGCAGATATACCATATATCTGTGAAAGTGTGTTGCATCTCTTTTCTTTAGGGATTCATGAAGTGAATATAAATTGTGTGTTTGAAAACGTATGGTCGGATAATGACGATTTGCTATTTGAAGAGCAACTAATTAAACTTGCAGATGAAATCATCGAAAAACGACTTTTTGAAAAAAACACATGTTCTTTTTTCTCAGAATCCATAGGCAAACCTATTGATATAAGGGACAATGGGAATTGGTGTGGCGCAGGTAAAATGTTATCAATTGATGCGCAAGGCAACTTCTATCCTTGCACTCGATTTGCAGCGTACTCTCTAAGAGCAAAGAAACCTATTATTATAGGCAACGTTGAAAATGGAATAGATGAAAACAAGCTTCGTCCATTCCTAACTCTTGACAGGACAACACAATCACCCCAGAAGTGTTTGGAATGCGAGGTTGCAAGTGGTTGTGCTTGGTGTCAAGGAGAAAACTACGATGCCGCCGAATCTTCAACAATATATCAGCGTTCTACTGCCATTTGCAAAATGCACAAGGCGAGAGTGCGAGCCAATAACTATTATTGGAATAAATTATTCCGCACTCTTGAACTTGAAGGGAGGCGTGAAGAATTCGAGAAATCAAAACCTCAAATTAAAACAGAACCATGCTGAAATACCTTATAGTCATTTTGGATGATACATCGGTATCGTTCTGTCACTACGAAAATAATCGTAGTGAAAACAACCTCATATCATTAGAGGAACTGAAAAATGGCTTATTATGGGCTATGAAGGAGAATCTAATGGTTCAGCTCGTATATCCATCTTATGATCTTCCAAAAGAATACGAAGAAGTTATTGAGATGGTGGATCACATAGATATTACGCCTAGCACTTTTAAAGGCGATGTCGTAATATTCAATGGCAGTGGTTCTATCCCAAAGATAGCTCATACCACTTCTGACAATATAGTTCTTCGATTGAATCGCAAGGATTTGTTTAAGTGCGTTGATCACCTCGTCGAACTTATTAAGAATGGTATATCTTTCCGAATCATCATAAACGATATAGCCGATTTTAATAAGATTGATTTAGATACCTATAAATCGGTATTGAATAAACTCTCTCAAGCTATTGAGAATACAGCTATTTATGGTACAGAAACACAAATAAATCTTATTACTGATAGGATGCTGTTGACTGACATGAATAATTGCAATGCAGGAGTAGAAAGTATTACTCTTGCACCTGACGGCAAATTCTATATTTGTCCGGCTTTCTATCATGATGGATTAGACGATGTCGGAAATCCAAATGATGGTCTTTCAATCCCCAATCAGCAACTGTTCAAATTAGAATTTGCGCCACTATGTAGAAAGTGCGATGCCTATCATTGCAAACGATGTGTATGGCTCAATCAAAAAATGACACTTGAGGTAAATACTCCAAGTCATGAGCAATGTGTGGTTTCTCATCTGGAGAGAAATGAATCCATGCACCTGCTAAATACTCTCAAAAGACGAGGAAAAATACGAACCAATATATCAATTCCAGAGATTGATTATTTAGACCCATTTGATAAAATAGTAAATAAGATATGAGCAAGAAAGTAGTCGGTCACGTGACCGAAGAAGAGAAGGCCCAGATTCAGGCGCTTTTTGAGCGTCGCAATGGTCTCAACGAGTTGGCAAAAATCCTTTCTCCGGATAATGTCGAACTGTATGAACGTCTTGTAAAAGACCTTGGTGAGACAACCACAAAGTTCCAAAAATGGTGGGATGATATGTCCTCTAAGTACAAATGGGAAGGTGTGGAAAATGGTAATTGGGTGATTGACTTCCAAACCAATGAAATTAGTTTAACCCGATAAAAAGATGCCAATCAAGAAACTTGTCTTTGTAATAGCCTTAGTTGTTTCTTCGCTTTCCTTATGGGGCGGAGAGACAGGCTTAGTCACATACGAAGGAGGCTTCTTTGTTAAAGCTGGAACTACTTGGAAGGAATATAGACCAAAGGACAAACCTGGCGTATGGGCAACCTATTCTCAATATAACGAGGAACCCAATTACTATAATATAAAAAACGACAACTGCACATTGTCGATTCCGAAGACATCTAATAATAACGTCTATAAGAATGTAAACGGCAAATGGGTAGTGGTGTATAATACACGCGTAGTATATCCAAGTTTTGTTGATTCTTCCGTGCGTTTATTTTGTTTCAAGACAGGCTTCTATGTTCGTGACGGAAATAAGTGGCGCTTATATCTTCCTGAAAAACAATCTTCCTGCTGGGCTGATTTCGACCAATACAACGAAGATGATAAGTTTTTCTATCTGAAGAACAGCTCTGACAAGGCATGTGTGCCCAAACGAGCCGATCTGAACTGCTTCCTTTGGAACAAAACCACAGAGAAATGGGAAGCTAACTACTCAATTACAGAAATCTACGATCATATCTAAAGCTGTATTTTCTTTATAATCATGAGTGTTAAGGTCTGCAAAAACATAAAAATTGTCATCTTGAGTATCTTGTTTATGACTCTTTTTTCTCAACAGAATGCTTTTTCTCAAGAAAAGAAAACACGTTGGGGAATTCAGGCTGGTGTCGGATTTTCTGGTTTCGGAGGAAATGAAATAGGATACGATTTATCTGTGTTTGGAGCGACATCAACATCAAGAAAATGTTATATTCAATATGGTCTTGGTTTCCAATCCCTTCAATCCATTGATGATGATTGGAGATCAGAGGACAAGTATAATGCATACTATGTCTCATTACCTGTGAATTTTGGTTTCCATTTCCCTATTGGAATTGGAGCGTTCTTTATAGCAGCCGGGCCAAACTTCCGCTATATGGTAGGTAGCACAGATGACTATTTCGATGAAGCTAAGAAATTCGACATTGGATTAGGTGCCAAGTATGGATTTGAATTCTACCATGTGCAGTTAGGCATGGGATATGAGTACGGTCTCATGCCTGTTTATGATAATGGAGATCACAATTCATATCTTAACTTCACCGTCTCAGTAGTATTCTGATATTTTGATTTTTATAATTGAAGAATAGCAATTGCAATCCTTACAATTAACATAATTTAGATGAATAAACAAACCATCTTCATAAGTCATGCTTCTGCCGATGCTGGAATAGTTAAACCCTTTGCATCTGGAGTTGAAGCTTTGTCTCTCGGTCAATTGAAATCTTGGTTTTCTTCCAGCGATGCTATCTCCCAAGGGATAGAACCGGGTGAAACCTGGTTTGAGAAGATTGTGTCAATGATTAGAGAATGTGATTCGATGATTGTCTTTCTTACGCCTAATAGCGTCAATAATAAATGGGTACATTTCGAAGTAGGAATGGCCTACGGATTGCAAAAGAAAATATTTCCCGTATGTTTCGGAATTGGCATTTCTGATGTTAAGGAGCCTATTCGCCAGATGCAGCTTTGTCAGATTGGAGACTATGACTCGACAAGACGAATGTTTACACAATTATTCGAGACATTTGGATTATTTTTGGCAGAAAATGTTGGGCATGAGCAAATAAGAGATTTAATTGAAGAATGTAATGATGCGTTACATTATGAAGATGTAAATAGACAATCTTCTTTTAACAAAATTGTAAGTGATGTTTGCTCGCACATCGACAAACGGTTAGTTGAATTTGCTCAAATTGGCATTAATCCGGATTTTACTGACAGGATAAGATACAGTGTAAATTTTGACATAAAGATGTGCAGACGTGCCGAACATCAGTATTTGGAAATCAAATCTGCTGATAGTGTACAGGATGTCTTAAATAGAATTTATTTTTTAATTGAAAAAAATGTAACTCCTTATTCCTACCTTCAGAAATGGATTATTCGAGAAAAGCAGAGCCGTTCAGCGGTGGTGATTTATGAAGTTGCAGACATGATACCAGCATCAACTATCTTCATACCTAATTCGGTATGGATTGTTGAACGATTGACAAAACCCTATGATGCATCGAAAGCAAAAATATATAATGGTCGGGGCATAAATCATTTAAAATGAATAATATATTTCGACTTGCTATATGAGTAAAGTAATCATTGACACCTCATCTATAATCAATTTTGATAAATTATTTCCTTCTTTAAATAGTTTTAGAGATCTTGATGGAATTATTAGAAAGCATCCTTTAAACGTCATTTTAGTTGATCTTATAGAAAATATTATAGAATCGCTACTATTCTATGACGAAATTCTTCTTGATGAATACTCAATTAGAAATTCCGTAGGAGGACATTTGGCAATGCCTCTTGATAAATTGCCATATTGTAAATTCATAGAAAATTCAACATACGAAGAAGAATCCGTCTATGAGAAAATTTTAGAGCATTTCGGATTGTCCCCCTCATCTATATCTACAATAGCTCATCGCATACCATCTGATTGGGCTTCATTTTTTGACCCACATGATAACATGTCAATAAAAGGGTTTGTAGGTGGTGAAGATGCCTATGGATCATTTTATTCCACCCAAATCGGTTACTTCATTGATAATGTTAAGAAAAGGATGGGAGAACATTGTATTGAAGAAGTACCCAATAAAATCCTTTACGAGATTGTTAGATACCTATATTATGTGTATTTACAAAATAAAGAAAAAGCGCACCTTGTAGTACATCCATCTCGTGAGGATATACCGGTGGCATTGGGAAGATACAACCATTCATTTGATTGGCTATTCAAAAGTCCAGATAAAAGGTTGCAAGGAAGATTAGATAATAGGATTTGTAACCTGACTGAAAATTCCATACCAATACCATTTATTGCAGCATACGTATTGAGACGATCTCATTCATCAGAAGGTATTTTCGACATAATCGAAGATTTACGGAATTCTAAAGAAGGGCGCAGTTTCAGGAAATCATTTAATAGAGTTATTGATTTAACAGTCAATTACAATATAGGCGAGCTCTCAACAATAAAAAAGGAATTTGAAGAAACCTTGCTGAATTGGGAAGACAATCTGAATATAGTCCCCGGTTACCGGAGTAAGAAAATAACAATCTCTTTACCTTTTGTTTCATTCGACGCCGACATTCCATATATCGGTGGAAATAAAGTTGCTAGAAATTTACTAACTTTTATTCACAAGACAATACTCAACGAAGATGACTATAGAAAATTCCGTCATATGTTTCAGAGTATTGGATTTGATCGTAGAAACATTTAACACCATCAAATGAAGAACCAATCCTGCCAAACGTTTAGCAAACGTCCAAATCTCTATCCAAGAGTTACTTATTCAAAATGCAAAGTTAGTCAATATCCTGAATAATAACGCCGTTTGTAACAGCATTATTTCATTTTGAAACGAAAATAGAAACGCCATAGGTAGAGTTTGTTTAGCAAACGCTCTCAGCCTATGGCGATATTTTATTGATTTAGACGATTTTGTTTGCCATCACAATCTCTTGGATAGAGATAATGGCAAACAAGAACTTGAATAAGGCTAAGGAAGCCAAGAAAGATGAGTTTTATACTCAACTTGAAGACATAAACAATGAGCTGCGCCATTACCGCGAACACTTTCGTGGTAAGACAGTGCTGTGCAACTGCGATGATCCTCGTGTCAGCAATTTCTTCAAATATTTCGCATACAACTTTGAATTCCTTGGTTTGAAGAAATTGATTGCCACTTGCTACAAGAATCAGAATGTGAATCTCTTTTCAGAGGGGACATCAGAACAGGCCGTTTATCTTGTCTATGAGGGCGACAAGAACGGGAATCATATTCCAGATGACGAAGAAATAGAAGTATTGCTACTCAAAGGTGACGGCGATTTCCGTTCAGAAGAGTGCATCGAGTTTCTCAAAGAAGCTGATATAGTCGTAACCAATCCTCCTTTTTCATTATTCCGCGAATATGTAGCCCAACTAATCAAATACGACAAGAAGTTTCTGATTATTGGTAATGTAAATGCGATTACGACTAAAGACATTTTCCCTCTTATAATGGAGGGTAAAATGTGGTTTGGTGCGAGCATTCATAGCGGAGACCGCAAATTTTGGGTACCAGACGATTATCCTCTAAATGCTTCTGGTTGTGGAGTGGATGACACTGGTAAAAAGTTCATCAAAGTCAAGGGAGTAAGATGGTTTACCAACCTTGATTATAAAGAGAGGCATGAAGATCTCATCCTTTATAAAAGGTATTCTGAAGATGAATATCCTACTTATGACAATTTCCCGGCAATCGAAATTGGCAAAACGGAAGATATACCCGGTGATTATGAAGACATCATGGGTGTGCCTATCACATTCTTTGACAAATATAATCCTGATCAGTTTGAAATAATTGGATTGACTCAGATTGGGTGTCATGATTTATGCCCTGATACTAAAAAGTATAATGACTATAAAGAAATAGATAGAGCCTCAGACACACCTACGGGGCAAAGTGGTGGTAAAACCAACGAAAACGCTGTACTTAAAGGCAAAGGGACGAAGAAAACATATTACCTCGGCCCAAATGGAGAGATTGTCCATTCTGCCTACAAACGTCTTTTAATCCGTAGAAAAAGATAAAGTCATGGATATAGATTTGAAGAAAGTCAAGATAGCAGACCTCATTGACGGTTATGTCAATGACCCGGATACCGGTGTGCGTGGATTTAGTGGTAAGCTGGATATTCGTCCTCCATATCAACGAGAGTTCCGTTATGATGTAAAGCAACAGCAAGCGGTTATAGAAACCATTCTAAAAGGTTTTCCGCTAAATATAATGTATTGGAGTGAGGATGGTAACGGCAATTACGAAATGATTGATGGACAACAGCGCACCCTCTCTATCTGTGAGTTTTTTACTCATGGCTTCAACATTGAGGATAAAGACCGGGGAACGCTCTATTTCTCAACTCTTACTGCCGATGAGAAAAAGAAATTTCTTGACTACGAACTGACAGTTTATTTTTGCAGTGGAACAGACAAGGAGAAACTCGATTGGTTCCGCGTTATCAATATAGCCGGAGAGAAACTTCTTGATCAAGAATTGCTCAATGCGGTATATGTAGGGCCATTTGTAACGGATGCTCGTCGTCATTTCTCAAAAGATGGTTGTCCGGCCTATAAAATGGCAAATGACCTGCTGAATGGTGTTGCCAAAGAACAGGCTTACCTTTCAACCATTTTGAAGTGGGCCGCTCGTCATGATGGAATTGCCAAAGTTGATAACTATATGGCACAACATCAGTTTGACCCGAATGCCAATAAGTTATGGGCTTACTTTGTTTCAATCATAACTTGGGTACGTTCAACATTCCCGAAATATCGCAAGGAGATGAAAGGCCTCGACTGGGCTGAAATGTTTGATGAGTTCGGTGATATAAATTTCGATATTACAGAACTTGAAAAGCAAATCCATGACCTTATGGAGGATGATGAGATAATGAAGAAGTCGGGCATCTACCGCTATGTTCTCAGCGGTGACTTGCGTGACCTTTCATTCCGAACATTCGACAAGAAACAGAAACGAGAGGCATACGAGCGTCAGCAAGGAATCTGTCCTCATTGTCGCAAGCACTTTGAACTGGAAGAAATGGAGGCTGACCATATAACCCCGTGGAAAGAGGGAGGCACAACAGTAGCCGATAATTGTCAGATGCTATGCCGCAACTGTAACCGCGTCAAAGGAGCAAGATAACTTACTTATTTCTTTTGCAATAACACCCGTCAATGTGGTCGTCAATAAAACCAGTTGCTTGCAGATGGGCGTAGCAGATGGTTGAGCCGAAGAATTTGAAGCCTCGGCGTTTCATATCTTTCGCTATTGCATCCGACTCGGGCGATGTGACCGGAATATCAGCCATTGTTGCCGGATGATTTATAACCGGGAAATCTCCGTGGAAGAAGGAGCGAAGATAGTTGAAAAAACTGCCGTACTCTTTCTGAATCTCAATGAATAACCGGGCATTGGAAATGGCAAATTGAATTTTACGGCGGTTCTTGACTATTCCATCAAATTTCATCAATCGCTCAACATCTTCTTCGGTCATGGCAGCAACTTTCTCAACATCGAAGTTGTGAAATGCCTCACGATAGCCTTCACGTTTGCGCAGGATTGTTATCCAAGCCAGCCCAGCCTGTGCGCTTTCCAACGTGAGGAACTCAAAGAGTGTATTATCATCCGTGACGAGCCGCCCCCATTCCTCATCGTGATACTTCACATATAGCTGGTCGTCCTCACACCACGGACAACGATTAAGTTTCTCAGATACCATTTTTCAATCCCAATCATTCAGGTTGGCAATGATATGGTCAATATCGCTTTCCTCGAAAATCTCCGGGTGCTTCTCGTGGCAATGGCATTCACCATCGCAATGACAACCGCATTCACAGGTATCCGTCAGTTCTTCGACTGCACTCTCATTTTCATGTTCCATCTTACTTTGCCACCTCTTTCTTGAACTCGGCTGCGGGTTTGAAAGCAGGGATATTTTGGGCCGGGATAATGATAGTTGTATTCTTTGAGATGTTACGGGCAGTCTTTTCCTTGCGCTCCTTTATGATGAATGAGCCGAAGCCACGGAGATATACATTTTCGCCGTGTGCGAGACTGTCTTTAATTGAGGTCATCAGACCTTCAACTACTGCGAGGACACTCGCTTTATCTATGCCGGTTGTCTTGGCAATCTCCGTTACTATTTCTGCTTTTGTCATATTCTTTTTTGAAATTGAGGATGCAAAATTAGCGAAAAATCCTGAAATTTGGAATAGTAAGTTGCCCCCCGCCGCCTCCAAAGGCGGCCGAAATTTTTGGAATTTTGAGCGTAAATCAGCGGTGCAACTCTTCACAGGGCTGCACCGCTTGGCGTATATTACGACTATTGGCTATTTCTTTTTTGCGAGCCATTCATCCCGTTTCTGTCGGCACTCCTTAAGGGTGTTTGACACCACTGAGAATAGTTCGCCGTCCTCGGTACGATAATCATACATAATTTGTTCCACTCGTTCACCTCTATGAGTATAGTAGAAGGCTTCGTATTGCTCTTGACCTTTCTGCGTGGTCGATATTCCGTTTTGTGTCTTGCGTGTCATAGCTGGAGGGGTATTGTGACCTCCACCACATCGGTGGAGGTCGGGTTAAACTTATGCTCTCTTTCTTTCGGCTATCATCTTGATGTTGTCGCTGATGATTTTGGCAATGCGGTCTTGATATTGGCAGACCTTGTTGGCGAATGCCCTGCATTGGATGATTGAGTAGTCTTTGAGGGAGATTTCAATCGTGGCGATTGTCTTGTCCTTGATTTTGGCGGTGAAAACCAATGTGTTCTCTTTGAGGTAGTAGGACGATGAACCTACGCAGATGTGCTGACGGCTTCCTTCATCATAATACTCGGCTACGGAGTTGAGGGTATGGACAACGATTTCTCCGTCTGTCATCACCAATCCGACATATCTGCCTTTGAGTTCCTCAAACTTGGCTTCATCTTCCTCCGCTCTCTTGCGGTCTTTTTCTTTCTGCTCCTTGATACGCTGACGCTCAGCCTTTGCTACATATTCATCGTGTACGGCTTTAAGGTCTTTTGGCGCTACCAACGTGGGGGAATGGAGGTCTCTGCCCATTCTATCCAACATCTTGATGTAGTCAAACCACATCTGCGGGTCGTCAATCTTGTAACCTGCCCTGCGTGCCACCTTGATTGTATCCCAATATTTGTCAACCTCTTTAGGGTGGTGGCAGAGGTAGCGGAACAACCCTTCCTCTCCGGCTTTCATCAGAGTCTCAGCCTTGGGGTTGGTGAGCAACTGCTGAAACATAGTCACGGGGTGTGCACCATAGGCAGATGTTGTGTATCCGTTGCGCTTGATTGTGTCAGTTACTTTGATTCTTGGATAGACCCATTGGTTGGCGATGTGCCAGAATGCGTCATTGTCGTGTCTGATTTCCAATGGAGAGCCGAAAGCGAATGAGTCAATGTAGTGTCCCAATGTGCGCTGAAGCCCTACTACGGTGGTGTGTCCGTGCTTGTCAATCCAATAGGAGCCGATTTCAACGAAGCCGGGATTTGCCTTCATTCCCTTGCGGAACTCCACAATCATCAGAAACATTCGGATTACTTGAAAACCCTTGACTGCGGTGACGATGTTGAAGTATGACCTCTCCCTTACAACTCGCAGGGTGGTAGCCTTGACCTTAACCTTTGCGCCACAATGTGGGCAACGGCACATTCCTTCCTCGGCTTCCCATTCGTGACCGCATATCAGACATACGGCTTTCCCTTTCTTGAATTTAAGGGCATAGTTGTCGATTGTATGCGTCAGTGCCCACTGCTTTTGGGTGGCTGTGAGTGGGCGAAGCTGCCCACTCATTGCCAATATCTGCTCTTGCTTCTTATTTCTCGGTTTCATAGTCGTATGCTTTAGAAGTCATCTCCAAAGAGATTGGGTTGAACATTGATTTCTTCACCTGCTTTCGGTGCGGTGGCGGTGTGCTTGGGTGCGGTCGCTTTTGGCTGGTTATGTCTGCGGATTTCTCGGAGTTGTTCCTCCTTGTACTGCTCCATAGCCTGTTCTTTTGCTTCGGCTCTCTCGGTATCGGTGAGTTCCTTTGCAACCGCTATTTTGCAGTTGATATTCGGGACATCCTCCAAATTTTCATCGTAATAATGAAGGATTAGAGAGAACACGCTATCCGAGTCCATAATTGTGAGTCCGCTTTTCTGCACCTCGTGAGCCACATAGTTAAGTGCCTTTTCTAATGACTTCGCCGGATTTGCGTACTTGATAGCGAGGATAGGGTCGCTTGCGCAACGCTCCTCCATATAGTTACGGACAACTTCCATAACTGCGTTTGATGATTTCATTTCGTTTGCCATAGTCGTATATATTTTAGAATGTTAATACAAAGTATATCATTGCGATAAGGGTCAGTATGCTGATGAGCCACCCGATACCTCTTATCATCGGTTTCACTACCACCCAAAGGACAATCCCGATTATCATTCCGAGTATTATCCCGACCACCTTAGTCAGCCGTCTTAATGCGGTATGAGCTGGTGATGGTGTGAAGCTCGTATTTCTAATATGTCGGTTATTCTGTGTCATAAGGCGATATTTTTTTATTTGATTTTCTGCTTAATGCGTCTAATCACTGTTTGAAGTATGTTCGCTCGTTTTCTATCCCTGCGTGACGGGGAAATAGCGGGTTGTTCGCTGACGGCAGAAAAATACTACCCGTAGGGCTGGAGATTTTTCTGACAGGCGGCAAAAGAATAGCCCGTTCCCGGCACGTTATTCCATCACGAGCGAATATGCTTTCCAATAGTTGATTGCATTATGCTGAAATTGCCGAATAAACATAGAGCCGAAGCGCCTCTTTGGAGACACAGAATAACCGACATACGGAAATGTTTTTTCTAAAATCAGTCGAAGTGTTTCCTACATGAAATTTGAAATGCCACACTCCCGGAAAGGCGAATGTATGTGACGGAATCAGGAAATGGAGGCTTGCCGTAATGTACGGAGACCGTCACGTTCTTTCGCATCGTGGAGTGCAGACAACGGAAGAGTGGCTCGACGGCTAAAAGAAACACGCAATGGGGCGGGCGTAAAGAACACGGAGTTGCAGATAAGCAAGAGCTGGATTAGCGAAGCTCCGGCTCCGGCGTTCAGCAACTCGGTGTTTAGCCCGCTCTCAATCTCAGGAATGCGGTCGGCGGTTGAGCAGCCTCCGGCAAACGCCGCTGACGGCATTGCCATTACCAGACATTGCTTCGCCATGCGATGACAAGCCCCAGCCGTCGCGCCTCTCTGGAGTTTTGCGATTACTTTAAGCCACAGTCATGGGATGATGTATTTATAAATTTCCGATTGTTGTATTTGCCAATCACGAAAATTATCACTATCTTTGCGCAAATATTCATTAGAAGTGGCGACAACACTAAAAATACGGCATTACAAACTATGAATAAAGATATTAAAAAATTTCTGGACTTCCCGACTGAGTCTTCAGCTCAGATAATCAACAGAAAGGAAGTTGAGGTCACTGCTCCAGACGGAGAAGTGTTCACTGTTTATTGTCAGATAGGAGCTTTGCTTAATGAAGAAACTCGTAATTATGAGTTGCACTGGCTCGAAGTACTATTTGATAAAAACTTTTCTCTTGACAAAGAGGGAATGGTTCAAAACATTTGGCGTGAAGCAATGCAATTCGGCATTGGAAATGTGCTCGGTATAAGCACGGGAACACGCCATACAGATCGTGCGAGAATCGGGGTTCGTATCCGTGAAATTCGTGAAGAGCGAGGAATGGAAGCTCGTGACTTAGCGAAGTTAGCCGGCATTGATGCAGCCAATCTTAGCAGAATAGAGAATGGTAAATATTCCGTAGGATTAGACATTTTAGCAAAAATAGCAACTGCCTTAGGTAAAAAGGTGGATTTCGTGGATTTATAAGTCTGAATCTTATGGAAAAGGAATTTCGCAGGGAACAGCATTACGCTGTTTCCCACAAGGGCGTATTATCTCATATCAAGGAGGCCCATTATAATTCTGAAGAATATTATTGTCCTCATTGTGGTTGTAGAATGCTTAAACGATGTGGCAAAATTCGTGCATGGCATTTTGCCCATGATTGGAGATATGCCAATGAAACACAAAAGAACTGCTCTTATGAGACATATCTACATGGATATGCAAAACTACGACTGAAACAGTGGTTTGATGAATCAGAGTCTATAATATTACATTACCAACAAATAATCAGATGTAAGCATCACGAGTCATGTGCTTTGATATATGATAATTGTAGTCAGGTCATAAATAAATCTTGTGACCTTAAAACCCTGTTTGACACATGTTCGATTGAATCCACAGTAAAAGAATCCAATGGCAACTACCGTGCGGATTTACTGTTATCAAAAGAATCCGATCCTGCTCGACATATCTTAATTGAAATAAAAGTTTCACACGGATGTACTGACAAAAAGAAAACGTCTAATGCTCAAATCATTGAATTTGATGTATCTTCGGAAGAGGACATCGAATATATCATATCTAACGACATTGAACCCTCAGAAAAAGTAAGATATTACGGATTCAAAAATCTGATTAGAAAAGATGAAAGGGGCGCAATAAAGCCGATGCTTTTCTTCCGAAAATTCATTCTATACAGAAGTGGAAAAACATTCTGTAAAGCGATAGATTGTCAATCTATAACCGACCATCATTCAAGTTCTTTATTTGAACTTACTGCGGATATTCCGGAAGAATTAAATTGGTATCTCAACCTTTATGGATTGATGATGGCTGCCGAGAGAGGTTTGCGATTCCCTAACTGTTACCTTTGCGAGCATTATTGTTATAATGAGGAAAATGATAGCTATGAATGTGAAATAAAAAAAGCAGTCATTGAAAAAGGCTCGGACGCCCTCAACTGTGATTCTTATGTGTTAAAGGACAATGCGTTTGATAGGCTTACAAACAAGTTTATGCCATTTACAGTAATTGATACATGGACAAAATCATAAAGTCATCCTAATCGTCAACATTAGAACCTTCCCGGCTTACATCATAGCCGCAGACAAAGCCCCCCAATCGGCGCACCATTCTGGAGTTAGTTAATGAGCCTGTAAATAAATTGAGTCCTAATATATTTGTAAAATCCGATTATTCTCCGTAATTTTGCATTGTTCTCCGCATATTGGAGAATAATGCAAAATATTTGGAGAACATGAAAGATGTAACAATCGCCGGACAGCGGATAGAGCTTAAAGAATTATCCATTCAAGACAAAAAAGGTCTGTGGCTTGAACTCATTGCAAATTTCAATATGATGCAGTTTGAGTTCAATGGGCAAATCATGCTTTTGTTGGTGGCCAAAGGCGAGGTGGATTATACGAATGTGCAACGACGTAAGATTTCGGAAAGAATTGAAAGCGTCAAGCATATTCCGGCTGTATTTTATTTTGACAATCTATTGACTTATGAGCGTGACCGATTAGTGGAGCAAGGAGTGTATTTTGTCGTAGCCGATAAATTTGCATTTGTGCCTACCTTGATTATCAACAGGCGGTCAACAAAAAGCGAGATTAAGGAATTGTTTTATCCGTCAACCCAATATATACTTCTGTACCATCTACAGATTGAGAGTCTTGACGGTTTGTCGCTTAAAGAGTTGGAGGATAAAGTGCCTTATAAATATAAGACAATCGCCAAATCCATAAAGCAACTTGAAGCATTGGGATTAGTTCGTCTGGAAGGCAGCAGGAATAAGAAACTTGTGTTTGAGCTGTCAGGAAAAGAACTTTGGGATAATGTGTCAACCAATCTGATTGATCCAATCAAAAGCATAGAATATACATCAAATGTATTTCCCGAAGGAGATGTTGGTGGAATCTCCGCATTGTCGCATTACTCAATGCTTGCCTCGGAGGATGTCCCGACAAGAGTCTTGACTGCGGAGTGGGTGCGTGAATACAAATCATCCATACCCGAATTGCACTCTTTTGAGGATACCCAGCGCATTGAGATATGGAAGTATCCACCGTTAGGCACTTCCGGCTATGTGGATAAACTGTCATTGTACCTGACATTGAAAGATGATAAAGACCCGCGGGTTGAGAAAGAAATTGAAATAATGATGAATGAAATAAAATGGTAGGAGGACTTGAAAAATTCAGGGAAGCGTTTGCCGCCTTCTCTGACAACTTTGTGATTATCGGAGGCACAGCCTGCGATGAAGTCTTGGCCGGGACAGCAATGCGCCCGCGTCCGACACTCGATATTGACATTATTGTCATTGTCGAGAATATGACCGCAGATTTTGCCAATGCCTTCTGGCAATTCATAGCTGCCGGAGGTTACAGACCGGGAGTAAGAAAGAATGATGACAACACACCGAAGCATGTGCTATATAGCTTTGACAACGGTGCCGTTGGTTATCCTGTGAAAATAGAGCTGTTATCCCGACATAACGATATATTCACAAACGCGGCCCATACTGAACCATTGCCGATTGACGGTGAGGTTTCGAGTCTATCCGCTATCATTCTTGATGAACCATATTACCGGCTGACTGTCAACAATTCATTTGTGAGCAATGGATTGAGGTATGCCTCTCCCATAGCGTTGGTCGCATTGAAAGCCCGTGCCTATCTGAATCTGCTTGCAGAAAAAGAGAGCGGGAAGCATGTCAACACCAAAGATATTCTGAAACACCGTAATGATGTGCTTAAACTCGTTGCCACGATGGTGCCGGGAGAAAATACTGAGGTGAATCAGGAAGTGATTGATACCGTCAATGAATTTTCAGAGCAACTGTTAGCCTCTTTGCCCAATCAGTCACTGAGCGATGCAATGCGTGCCAATGAGGAAACACTCCGCCTGTATCTTGAAACATTGCCTACATTCTACATTGCCGCTGAATGATGAAAATACAATACGCTTCCGACCTGCATCTTGAGTTCAAGGAAAATGTCAACTGGTTTCTTGAAAATCCGATAATCCCGACAGGAGATATTCTCGTGCTTGCCGGAGATATTGCCTATCTCGGCACTGAGCTATATTCCGAACATCCATTCTGGGATTGGTGCAGCCGTAACTTCAATCGGACTATCGTTGTCCCCGGCAATCATGAACTGTACCGCAGTTTTGATATAAATGAACTATGCGAGGACTGGACATTGGATATACGCGAAAATGTCAAGGCTTATTATAACTCCGTAATCTCGCTTGACGGTGAAACCGACTTGATAGTATCAACACTTTGGGCACGTATCCCAACCTCCGAGGCTTATTTCACGGAACATGGAGTTGCCGATTTCAGAGCGATTCGGGATGGTGACCATAGACTGTCATGGAACAGATTCAATGATGAGCACAACAAATGTGTGGATTTTATCAGAAAGAGTGTTGAACATAGCAACGCCCGAACAAAGATTGTCGTCACCCATCATGTGCCGTCATTCGACCTTATGGCGGATGAGTTCAAAGGAAGCCTTATCAACGGTGCCTTCACATCCGACTTGAACACTCTGATGGAATCTCTGCCTATCGACTATTGGATTTACGGACATTCCCACCGCAATATTGACGGGGAGATTGGAAGCGTGAAATGCGTCAGCAACCAACTCGGCTATGTGTTCTCAAACGAGCATGGAGATTTCAAGAGAGACAAGATAATTGAGATTTGACAATAGCATAAATGCTAACGTACTGATTCCGATTGCAGAAACTTTAACATTTAGGATAGCGTGTACATCGCGGAAAATGATTAAATTTGCACTATCGGATGAAAAATGCCGAAGAACATTGAAACACTGTCGTGTGCGTAACGTGTACACCACAGGAAGAGCAATGTCAACAACTTGATTATCAATGCAAAGCATAAGATTCGCCAACCCCAGGCGGATCACCAATAAAATAAGCCAAATTGCTAATTCACAGCAGTTTGGCTTATTTCTTTCCTCAAAATTGTCCTCCTTTTGTCCTCCTGCGCCATATCTATGTCTGCAAATTGTCTGCAAATTCAGGATTTGCGTCAACATTCTGTCAACGAAACCCTGCTGAGGGACCTCTGGAGGTATAGCGCAGGTGTCAGGAGTGGAAAAACCGGAGCAGACTGGGACAGTGCGCCGGAGCAGACTGGGACACTTTT
>ENA-OPCY01000344-OPCY01000344.1-human-gut-metagenome-genome-assembly--contig:-NODE-344-length-35883-cov-4.202132_pt1 | contig 35883 bp, 28 predicted proteins | sample MGYA00241568_ERZ501487 | MGnify/ENA primary metagenome ERZ501487 (study PRJEB25962, sample SAMEA2042574) | human gut metagenome | biome: human gut; feature: human-associated habitat; material: faeces... | reverse complement strand
CTTACCGATATGGCTGTAGCTATATTTGTCGGACTGATAGATACCCCCAATGTAACAACCGGTGGAGGTGGCGGAGGTTCACAAAGCGATCTCCCGTGGAGAGACAAGGACGAAGACGACTTACAATGGGCACGCAGATGCGCTCGTGCTGCCAGTCGTTCGTTAGGGAAGAAACCGAAAACAGGACTAAAACGATAAGCCTATGAAGCCAAACATGAAAAAGAAATTCGATTTTTCCGCAGAAATGAGTGAAGTGGAATCCATAAAAACCACTCCCAAGAATGAATATCTGGAAGAAGAAAAACGGCTACTCGATATAAATGCCAAGGAACTTGCCAGCCTGAATGACAATGTATATAAGCTGAGAACAGAAGTTGAAAATCTGTCCGGCTCTATACGAGAGTGCAAACCTATCATTTCTGAAGAAATGCAGAAGTTGGCAGTTGAATTTGGAGCAACACTTCTCTGCAATTTTCTTGGTCAGATTGAAAGCAAATGCAAGGAAGCCGAGCGGAGAATAAAGAAAGCCGACAATGCTATCCATATCCCGGCTACCGCATTCTACATTTTGATTATCATTGTAGTCGCTCTGTCTTCTTTTTTCGTGTGCATGATAGGTAAGCATCCGATAAAGTACACTATAAAAAAAAGGCTGTATCTCCTTTCAAGTTAAGCAGCCATCTATGGTTGTATCTCCATCATTCTTTATTCCTTTCTTTCCATTTGTGTGGCAACATTTGTAGCAGTTCCTCATAATTTGCCTTCTGCATATATGGCATTCTTGCTATAACGTCATTCAGATACGTGCGCGGATTTACTTTATGCGCTTTGCACGTTGCCAGCAACGAACAGACGACACTCATGCTGACGGCCGCCTGATGGTCTCCACAGAACAGGTAGTTCTTTCTACCCAGTGTGATTGGTCGGATGGCATTTTCAGCCAGATTGTTATCAATATGGATACGTCCGTCCTGCAGATACCTCATCATGTTCTCCCAGCGGGTATAGGCGTAGGTTATCGCCTTCCCGGTCAGGCTGTTTGGGCTGTATTTTATCCCTTCTGTTTCCATCCATAGCTTCAAGGCATCCATAATGGGGCCGGCAAGTTCCTGACGTTTTCCCATTCGTTCATTTTCTGTAAGCTGCATCTGGTCACAGTCATGTTCTATGCGATATAGAAGCTGTATTTCTTTTAAGGCATGTTCCGCCATCTGTCTGTTTTCAGCAAGTGCCTGCTCAAAATACCTGCGTATATGAGCCATGCAGTTAACAAGGCGCACGTTCGGGTTGGCCTTGAAAGCAGATTCGTAACCCTCAAAGCCGTCACATTGGAAATAACCCTTGAAGTCTTTAGCCAGTTGCCCTATCACCGTACCTGACCGTGATCCTTTGTCATAATGGAAAAGCACCAGTCGTTCGACTACTGCCCTGACCATCCACAAGTATTCCTTGTTGGTCTGATGTCCTGCCTTGTCCAGTACAGGTACGGTCGTTTCATCCCCCTGTATGTAGTCGGATTTCATGATTTCCTGCCTGAGTACCTCGTAAAGTGGCTTGAGAAGTTCAACCGCAGGCTTGAACCATCCGTCTATGGTACTTTCACTGGCCTTGAAGCCCAGGTGATGCAACTGTTTCACCTGGCGGTAGAAGGGAAGATGATACTCATATTTCTGCAGGAGTATCTCCGCCAAAAGTGTAGGCCCCGCTATCCCTTTGTATATAGGCAACAGCGGCATGGCTGCTATCTCCACTCCTTTTCTGCCGAGGGGTGGAAGTGAAGTGTTGTCTTTAAGGGCATACTTGGGGCATACAATCTCCTTTATATACAGTTGTCCGGGCTTATGTTCCACCACACGGGTCACTTCCTCACCAATCTTCCTGTACAGTTCCAGGTCAATGTCTTCCGGCTCGATGATTACCCTTTCAAGTACGGGAAGACCTTCCATTATCCTGCGGTTATTCCGTTCCCGTTTCTTGCTCTCCACCGTTTCTTTTGTGATGGTCTGCACCGCTGCTTCACGCGCTTTTTCCAGTTCAGCCGCATTATCAGGAAGAAAGTCACCGAACAGGTCAGGCTGGCTGGAATCAAGAGACGGGAGTTTCTCTGACTTGTGACCGAAAAGCTGGCGGTTCAGCCATGCGACTTGAGCCGTCAGCTCATTGAGACGATTCTGTAAGGATTCATTCTGCCGGGTAAGCCTGATGATGGTCTCAGCCTGGGATGCGTTCACCTGCTGCAGGGACTGCAGCATTGAGTTCATCTGTGAAAACATCTCTTCCTGAGTCATAATCCGTTTCTTTTAATTACACTATAAATGTACAAAATATATCCCGGACAGACAAGGAATACGACATCTATTTTTATACGGTATATACATTTCGTTCCGCCCTCAGACGTCTCAAACGCTGCCCGGGAGATTCCCGGATTCCTTCCACCATAATGACAAGATCGCGCCATTCCATCGGATAGCTGCGCGACTTCTCATCATATTCGGGAACCTTGAAATGACCGGCTTCAAGGCGTTTGACATACATCACCAGACCGCCATCCTCGGCATGGAGAAGCTTCATCAACTTACGGCTGCTGCCTATGAAGATGAATACATCACCGTTCCTGACACTGCAGCCCATACGCTCGTGTACCACACCGCAGAGGGAACTGATACCCTTGCGCATATCAGTCCTGCCGGGGCAGAGAAAATACCGCATCGTATCATTCAGACAGAACATGGCAACAGGTGTATTGGTTAATCAAACGGGAAGCGGCCTCTTCCATACCGGCACCCAAATGGGCGCGGACGCCATTAGGAAACAACAGGGTCATTCCGGAAACGGAAGAGGAGGAAGCAATACAGGGGGACTTGAGGCTGATGGGAGCTAAGACTGATTGGGGAGCAGATGTTTCGTGATCGGGAACACTGGAAGATTTACGTTTCCAATAATTGTACGTGGAGTAACTGACATGTTCACGTTGCAGAAATTTCACAAGACTCAGACCGCTTAAACGATGCAGTTCCTGTAAAGAGCTAAATTGTTCTTGTGTCATAATGAAAATATGTTAGAAGTTCATGCAATATTGCAAAGGCAAAGGTGCAATGAAAATATAACAAAGAAAACGGGTACTTTATCGGATGCTTACCATGATAGTGGCTAATGCAGAGATTTTGCATTCCAGATTGATTTGGAAGGCTGTTATTGGTTGTATTCTTATGGCTGTTTTGGGGATTGGTATAGCTGTAGTTATACAGAAGTTTTCGGATAGAGGCAAATAAACGAAAAGTCTCAATCGGATAGGGATTGCTATCGGTTGAGACTTTATTCTGTATTGTGTCAAAAGCTAACTTTTACTCCCCTTGCTCTAACACCCCTCTGATTTGCTTATCAAAATCAGAATCAATCGGTTGAGTAAGATTAAAAATATCATATTCCTGTTCCGCCTTGACTTTTGCCTGAACAGCAGAAATACGTCCTTTATCTGGCAAAATCTGATAATCCATAAATGAGAGGAACTTAGCTACACTTTCAGAGAATTGCTCCATATTGAAAGTGTTCCGACGTCTAATAAGGTTTTCAATATATTCGAAGAATGCTGATACAGCAAGCTCCAATTCCTTTATCTTTTTCTCTGGCAGATAGTTCTTTGCAACAGTAACATCCGATTTTAAGATACGTCCATTGGGAGAGTTCTTCCAAGTAGTCAAACCCATATGCTCTTTGGCATGATCCGCATTGTGATACACAATTTCGGCTGCCGTCTGCCCTGTAATTGCATAATGAAACCGATTCTGAATCATCGCATAGAAATCGTGTGTTGTTGGCGAGTCTTTGTCATAGTCAATGCTACACTCAGCATATATATCCGTAATCTTCTGCCATATCCTACGCTCACTGGCACGGATGGAACGTATCCGTTCAAGCAACTCCTGAAAATAATCCTGCCCAAACACCGTTTCACCTTGCTTCAAACGGTCATCATTAAGAACAAACCCTTTTTTAATGTATTCATTCAGGATTTTCGTAGTCCATTGACGGAAACGAGTAGCTTGTAGTGAATTTACACGATAACCAACCGAGATAACAGCATCAAGATTATAAAATTGTGTGTTATATATCTTGCCATCCTCGACAGTATGTGCAAATTTTGCACATACTGAATCCTGCTGTAACTCAGCTGACTCAAATATATTTTTGAGATGCTTGGAAACAACCGTTCTATCCACGCCAAAAAGTTGAGCAATCGCCTTTTGGGTACACCAAAGGGTTTCATCCCTGATGATTACCTGCACCTTTCCTTCCTTTTCCGGAAGATTGTATAATATGAATTGTATTTCTTGTAACATAATAAGGAGCTTAACTAAATAGAATATGATAAAAAAAACGGTAGATCTAAAAAATGATGCAACACATATAGCTTTTTGAAAAAACTACTCCCATAAATGTCTAATCATACTTTTTATAGTCTCATTCTCTAATTTCATACTCAGCTGCTTTGACATATCATTATCACCAGCAATGTGTAATGGGTGATTATAAATAATACCTAGTAAATAATAGGTTTCAGGAACTACAATTCCTTGGTCATGAGCATAATTAAGTTTTTCGGTTGTACCATGTGTAATGAGGAACTCTTGTTTATGGGCATCAGTATCAATATAATTATAAGCATTTTCTTCTATCTTAATTCTAATCGAGACACATACCGCCAACGGGTCATATGTCTTACCTGGCTCTAATAAATATTTTCGCAATTCTCTATCAACTTTCTTTTTGAACATTCTTGGTGTTCCCCAATCAAGGTTAAGAGACAACTGTTTAAATTCTTCCGTAATATCAATCGTATCAATATTAGGATGGTAATGTAAATAATATGTATCTACGGCATTTTTAATTAACAAATTCTCCCTTGCACCTATAAATTGAGCCATTTTATCACTAATTTTCCCCTTGTAGTTTTTTAGATAACATATATTCAACCGTTTATCATTAAAACAAAAATGTTTCAAATAATTAGGATCAATATGAGTAAGTAGAATAGGGAATATAATTCTCCTATTTTTTCTATAACTATCAATTAATGTGGATATATAATACTGGAATGCGACAAGATTTGCATCATCTAAATAATCAAAGAATTCATCAATAACAAGGATACAAGCTTTTGATTCCTTATAATGACATTCCATCAACCTAGATATAAAAGTAAGAATATCACGTTGACCATTAGAAATCATATTAGCTTTTGGCCATTCAATTATTAAAGAATGATCTTTGATTGCAGACTTAATTTCAAATCTATCACTTACAGGATTTATCTTTTCAAGAGTTGAGTCTATCTCTACTTGTTTTTTTAGAAAGTTGGTGTACGCCAAAGCTTTTCTATAATTCACTCCCATGCTATTTCTAACATGAATAATTTGCCAAGCGACAAGAAAGACATCTACTATATTATCAAATGCTGAATTTTGTCTTATTATATCACATAAATTAGTTAACTCTTGATTATTGATATCTATAATATTCTCTCTAATAATTTCATCCTTAATACTGTGGGCTGTTTTTCTATTATCGATACTATTAATTTTCGCTATTATTGCATTAAAAGGAGTTTTAAAACGAACCAAACTAAACTCTTCAAAATTTATATTCTCAGAGATACGTATTATTAAGTTATACTGACTATAAATATTGGAGATGTCTGTTAATAGTTTTCCATTAATTCCAAAATCTCGTTTATTCCTAGGAAGTGAATAATCAAAGTTTATTTTTTGGGGAATAGTTTGGATCATTACAGTCGGACTAATATCGTTCGAAGCTCTTGCTATAGTTCTACCACCATATCGTTGAGCAGTAGCTTTAGGTTTAAGCTGACAATTAATCACATATATATCAAATTTACTTGATATAGAGTTATGACTGTCATCTGCTTCTAAATTTTCTCCTGTACTTAACTTTAATCTTAAAATAGGTTTATTAGAATTATCTCCATTATAATAACTACTTTCATCAAGATCTAATTTACTATTTTTAAGAGATTTAAATGCTATAGCTAAAGAAGTCTTTCCAAAGCCGTTAGGCGCAACTAAAATATTAGGACGATTAGGTTGAATAGATTGCTTTAACTCAAAATTTTGCAATCCTTTTATATTTTCTATATGTAGTTCGGTTATTACCATAGATACAATAAATATTATTTACAGAATTTATTAGCTATTTAAAATGACAATCTTGTTAAAGCAAACTAACCCCATAAGCATCAACAGTTTCTTGACTATCTCGACCGGTAACTACTTTTCCTGTTGCTTTTTCTACACGATTCAATAACTTGATTGCTCGATCTATGAAATAAGCATCAAAATCATCTGATGAAAGATAAATATAATTTACCTTGTGAGATTCTATTGCTTCTTGAATCTTAAGTTGGTCTAATCCTTTGTTAGCCATAGTACCTATATAGGTACTTGGTGCATGTCCTCCTATTGAACGATTGGAAGATGCATAAATTGGAGTCTTATTAATGACAGAATTCCATTTTATACGTGGAAGTTTATTTTTCTCGCAATAAGTTTGAGGGAATATATGATGAATATCAGCATCTTCATCAATGTAAGATGCTATATCCATACGATGCCCTGTCGTAAAATCAAGCGGTGAGTCTTGTAAGATAAGTGCCATAATACCTTTGTACGCTGCACTATTCCTAGTCTGCATAGTCAATAAACGAGTTGGTTGTATATTGGAACGATATACAGTTTCTGGCATTTCACCACCTTCCATCCAACGGAATACGCCCATTATATCAGTTGCAAATCTAGCTTCATTGGCACCGCCATATAGTTCACCCATTACGCCACACCAATACCAACGAGACAATAATCCCTGTTTGCTTCCAAGATGCAACATTTTTTTATTTTCATTGTCGTATGCAAAGATTGCAGCAAGCGGAATAAGTTGTGACGAATATGGAAGATCTCTGGAACGAAAAATACCCTGATGTACCAAAAAATCAGCTGCATCACAGAAACCTTTAATCAAAGCGTCATGATACTTCAAATAATCCTTCAATTCAAGCCTAAGAATGTCTTTTTTCTTACATGTTACAGCTACACGTTCATCATCTCCAGAAACAACTCTTTTATAATATGATACCAACAGAGTCATTGCCGCCAAAAAATTAGCACCAGTGATTTCTTTCAATAGCTCGCCATTTACTTTTTGAGCAAAAATATGGCGAATAGTCTCCCAATCTTTTCTCAATTCATGTCCCTCAGCAGCAAATGTAGCTGTAACGAGTTCGAAAACAGTAAGAGGTACACCACCAGTATTTACATTCTCAAAAATCTGACAAACAGCTTCCTTTGGTGTTTCTTTATCAAGCTGAATTATAGGTATGTTATACTCCAAAATTGGACGAAGAATCTGCTGGGAGAAATCACGGAATAAATTTCGATACTCTCTATCACCTTTGTAATAGTCCTCCATATCATAATGCCAATCTTCCGTATCATTATGAGAAAACGAAATATTCAGAGGAAACATCAGGTTCTCAAATTCTTTCTCTCTTGTAGATAAGTCCAGCGTTACATCACGACCAATATTTGTTGTAAGCTGTTTCTTCTCGGATACAGATATGATTGCCTCCAACCTGTCCGCAGTAGGATCTAGACATTTACGAATATCTAGATAATAATAGCGTTTGATAATTGTATCTCGATTGGTCTCTAATCGAGTATTAGTTGCTTTCTTACTCTTCAAGACCTGATATAAGGTTGTGAGTCGCTGTTGCCCATCGAGCACAAGCCATTCAGGAGTAACATCTACTTTAGAATCTACTCCCTCAAACTTACGATACTTAAAACGAATATGCTCACCACCATTAGCCAAAAACATAGCTGCCCCCATCGGGAAACCAGACGTAATACTCTCTATTAGTTTGCATATCTTTGTGTCGTCCCAAACCCAACTACGTTGAAAGTCGGGTAATTGAGCCTTACCTTCCTCAACCATTTTTAAAAGGTCCTCAAGCTTCTTATCATGTGATTCTACTGCCATACTGAATCCAAACTATTAGTAATACATTTCAATATACTGATAAGCCTTATCAAAAACCTCTTGGTCCTTAATTTGGTAATTAACCCACAGAATAGAACGTAGCTTCTTTTTTATCTCTCGCTGAGCAGTAATGCTTTTGAATGCGTCTTTAAATTTGCGCACAATAGCCACTACATTTTCATCTATATCTGCAACGACACGCTCTACAATTATAGGAGTGTCTTCTGTCTTTATGGATTCAAATAACTCCGTAAGAGCAGCTTTTGCTTGTTCCCTCTTATCAAGAGGTTGATTTGAATTTTTTTCTTCCTCAAGGACCTCTTTGGCAAGAGTTAGCAATCCACGGAGGAAATCAATACTAGTTATAAAATTCTCCTCCATATGACGACGCAGTTCATCCAACTTTTCGGCAAATGCCTTGTAGTTGGGATCTCCATGATGCTCACCTAATCTCAAACGGAGCATCTTTTCGACCTCAAGTATCTTTTTAGGATTATCTTTCGCTTGCTCCAACACCATATCAATAACATCTCCATCTACCACAAGATCTTCAAGAGGAGTACCTATATCGATTGTATCAATATTACGATGAATTATCTCAATAGTTTTAGCACCCAATAAAGTCCATATAAGTGAACCTCCAGTACTAACAGGACGTACGCTTTGATATACTTGGGCCAGCCAAGTATAATCTGCCTGATAAGCAGCCAGCATTGCATCCGGACTTACAGTTTCCCAGGCTTTAGCCAATCGTGAAAAATGTTTTGCAAAATTCGTTTTGATCGTCTCTTCAAGCAGACATTGCTGAGCTGCCTGTAAACCTTCCCAACCACCTATCATACGATCTACTCCTGGGAAAAAGTCAATACACTCTTGTAAGAACTGAGGTATTAATGCTTTTATCTCATCAATATTCTTTACAACTGTTTTGACTGTTTCTTCATCAAAGGCAAGGCTCTTCGCTACATTGTCAAAGACTCCAACAAAATCCACAATCAGACCACATTTCTTATCAACATTGTATTTTCTATTTGTACGACAAATAGCCTGCAACAGCGTATGGTCTTTCATCGGCTTATCAAGATACATACACTGTAAAATCGGAGCATCAAAACCTGTCAACAGTTTAGAAGTTACAATCACCATTTTAATTGGTGATAATGGATCACGGAATTGGTCAAGAAGTTTTTTCTCTTGGTCACGATCACGCCGATATGTCTTATAGTCATCAGCTTTATCGCCAGCCGTATGCATAACGATAGTGGTTGCATCTTCCGTACCCAAAAGAGCATCAATCGCTTTCTTATATTTCACACAGCAGTTTCGGTTATACACCACGACTTGAGCTTTCATGCCACTGGGCTCTACATACTCCTTGAAGTGATTTACAATATAACGTGCGACATCGTTAATTCGCTTCTCCGCTGTAAAAAATGCTTCAACAGAAGTTCGTTTTACTAATTCGTTCTTTTCTTCCTCTGATATTTGATCAGTCAGTTCATCAAATTCTTCTTGTAATTGCTCTTCGTTAAGATGCATCTCTACCGGCACTGTCTGGAAATTCAATTCAAGCGTAGCTCCATCTTCAACAGAATTTTGGAAAGTATATTTTGAAATATACCCACCTTTTTCTAAATCCTCATCAGCACCAAACGATTGAAAAGTATTCTTATCTCGCTTGTTGATAGGCGTTCCGGTAAGGCCAAAGAAAAATGCATTAGGTAGTGCATTGCGCATTTTTTGTCCTAAATCCTTTTCCTGAGTTCGGTGTGCTTCATCTACCAACAGTATGATATTATCTCTTTCATTCAGTACACTATCAACATCTCCGAATTTGAAAATTGTCGTTATCAAAATCTTGCGCTGATCCTGCTTGAAAAATGCAACTAACTCTTCTTTTGTCTTTGCTGATTCTATATTGGGGATATCAGCACGAGTGAAATCGCCAGTTATCTGATCTTCCAAATCAATACGGTCATCAACGATAACAACAGTGGGAGCATGTAATTCGTTCTGCAAACGTAATTTCTGGGCAGCAAATACCATCAGCCATGATTTTCCCGAACCTTGGAAATGCCAAATAAGACCTTTTTTCGGACCTTGTTTTTCACGATATGTATTTAAAACACGCTGAACAATAGCTTCACCTCCTAGATATTGCTGATAACGGCAAACAATCTTTATTTTTTTGCCTGATGATGTTCCTGTAAAAACGCTATAGTAACGATATATGTCAAGTAGCCGATTTGGTTGGACTAAACTCATTACGTTACTTTTAACCGACTCTACTGTACCATGCTGACGACTTTCATCTTTAAACCAAGGCCCCCATTTGTCAACAGGTGCACAGATGCCGGCATATTGAAGCTCTTTACCTTCTGTAGCAAAGGTCAATATATTCGGAACAAACATTTCTGGAATGCTCTTTTCATAATGCAGCATATCGATGGCTCCGTCAGCCCATGTAACCTGAGGGCGAACAGGAGATTTTGCTTCACCAACACAAACCGGGATTCCATTTATCAGATAAACCAAATCCAAACGTTTACCTCCATCAACAGAACTACGTGGAAACTCCCATTGATTGGTCACAACACAATAATCTTCAACAGCATCTTCGCTAAAGAATCTGATAGGTATATATTCACCATCCTTTCCAAAAGGTTCTGTGTTTTCATTAAATAACAATGTACGAAAACGATCATTGGCAGTCACTAATTCATCATAATTGCCTCCACAAGTAATCGCAGCACGTAGTTTATAAATAACTTGTTCCGCTTGTTGACGTGTTATCGGGTTCAACCTGATAAGAGCTTCCAATAACCATGATCCCACAAGAACAGAATCTGTACTGCGAGGTATATCCTGTGACTTTACATACTGCCAACCACTTTGGGTTGCAGCTTCTATGAGCATTTGCTCCACTGTATTGTCTTCGTTAAACATATCTATAGTTTTTATTGTTATCAATTTAATAATTAAGCTATCTCCTTTAATTCGTCACTCTGTATGTCATTCAAATATACTAAAGCTTTTTGAATGACAGATTTTGATTTGTCGGCTTGTCTTGCTATTAAAAGAAACTCGTTTTGTTTCTCCATGGATGCTTTTGTAAGTTTCAACATCTTGACGAACTTGAAATGTCGATTATATCCAGTGTTTGGTATCGTGTGATATTTCAAATCGTAGTACAAAAATTCTGGAATTATCTCATTTATTTTAGGTCTAATGATTTTTACTCCGTCTGCTCCGATAAAAAATGGAGTATTAATGTACTTAATAACACGAGAATGATCACCAAAGAGTACAGCAGGAACATTATCACACAATCCTTCTTTCTTATTTGTATAACCTGCAATTGTATTGTCTTTCGATTGGTCGTATATTGGATATATTCCTTTAGACAAATAATCTCCTGCTACTATTTTTGTAGCAGAAGAAGTATCATCTTTGCAGTATTTACTGAAGTCATTTGCAGGCGATGTTAAGCTTAGATCGTTAAAGTCAAACATCTCGATAAATTGCGATTTGAAGTCGCCAAATTTTGATTTATCGGCTTGTTGGGCAATGGATGCAAACTGTTGTTGCTTCTCTATTGGAGGCAGTATAACAGGAATCTTTTGGATTATCTTCAAGTTAAGACCTCCTCTACCATTAACATCTCCAGACAGACCTCTAAGTTCGAGATATCTCCCCTGAAGATTATGGTAAAGATATGAGTAGTTTACACGCTCGTCGGGTACAATAGCACACAAAGACTGATTTGTACACAGATCAACTTCTGTAATAGCCACAGTACCACGAGTTTTACCTTGACCAGCGATAGCAATTACAATAGAATGTATCGGAACCATCCTTGTACTTGCGCTCTTATATCCAAGCTCAGTAATGCGAGAATCTGTATCTTCTACATGACCTTTGTGTACCTCGCCAGAACTCATCCATCTTATTCTTCCATTCTCCCAATATTCAGGATGAGATGTGCTTGGAGTTGCTCCAGCAAAACAATATGCAAACTCACCAATAGTCATAATTGGAAAGTTATGGGTATTATTCTCAACGGTTCCAAACATCTCGATAAATTGCGACATACTAACCAATAAATTTACGGTGAGACATTTTTACATTTGTCTGATTCACCATAGCATATTGCAATGTTGTATCAAGACTTTGATGCCCTAAGAGATGCTGCACCTGCTCTATAGGCATACCTTTATCTATCGCCATTGTTGCCAACGTTCGACGAAATTTATGAGGATGCACCTTAGGAATATTCAATTCTCGCCCCAATCGACGTAATCGTATTTCTACACCACTTATCTGTAGTCGATCATAGGGTGCTAATAACGAAACAAACAGCGCAGGATTATCATCTATCCGTTCTGCTAAATAACGTTGTAAATGTATCTTTGTACGAGCATCGAAATAAACTCGACGTTGTTTATCGCCTTTACCGGTAACGATGCATTCCCGGTTTTCAAAGTCTATATCGTTCCGATTAAGTTTAACCAACTCACCGACACGCATACCGGTAGAAGCTAACAAATCTATCAAGGCTAAATCGCGAATACCTTCGCAATGGTCTCGCATTTGTTCCAAAGCTTCATCGGAGTATGTTTCTTTGACTGTTTTTCCGACTTTTACTTTATGAATCCGACGTACCGGACTCTTCACAATATAATCTTCATCCTCAAGCCATGAGAAGAAGCTCGACAAGATGCGACGTATATTGTCTACCGTAACCTTTGTTGCCCCACTTGTTAGTTGGTAGTCATTTAGATAACTACGCAAATCATCCGTCGTAATATGACGAATATTTTTTCCTATTTTCCTGATTGCATTATTTAACGTACTTCGATAATAGTGCATCGACTTATCCGAACATCCTTCAACTCTTTTGGCCGATAAAAAGATATCTATCAACTCACTATTTCCACTACACTCTTCATTGTTCTTAGAAGATACGTTGATATCACGAAAAGTATAATCCAATACCTTTCGCAATTGACTCATTTGCTCGTTGTTTAAAACTCCCAGCATAGCCTGCTCTATGTCATTAATCAGATTCTCTATCATATTATTAATAAATTAGTTATCCAATTAAGCTGCAGTATCAACGTATCTATCTATTCTATCCGTTTATTAAGCTCTTTATTCTAAGGGAATAACTTAAATTCAATCAATCTTTGGCAAGTATCCCAATAATGCACTTATAATCTCATCTCGTTTTTCTCCTTTTATCAAATCAAGTACTACTTGCGGATATTTCTTTTTAAGACCGATTATACCAGTAACTCGTTGACACATTCCCTTATGGTTAAACACATTCAACATTTTTTTATAATCCCTTTCTGCAATAATATCTGAGATATTTGTTTCAGCCTGAACAAATATCGCATTTACATCAATTTCAGAAATATGATTATTTAAGTCGTTTTGTATATCTTCGCCTTTATTGCCTTTAGATGAAAAACAATTTAGTTTGTGTCTTATTTCTTTTATACAAATAGAGTTGACTATGTCATATTTACCTTGCTCCATTTGTTCAAAAAGAAAATCACTTACTTTTTGAAATGCTTCATTCTCATTATCACCTATTTGCTTGGCCGCAAGTTTAATCAAAGGTTCTATGAGAAATAAGTTCTCCACTTCTAACACATCCAATGTATATATATTCTGTTTTAGATAACTATCTTTCTCAATATCAGTTAAAAAGTCATGATCAATTAACCCCTTTACATCATATGTGTGCAAAGACTTTACTTTTTCATTATTAAATGCCTTTGTCAACTCTATAACTTTTCGACAATTATCACATGGGATGACCAAATAATTACCGAAAACTTCTTTATATAAAGGCAAATCATAACTAGTTTTTCCCCCTTCCACAAACAGAATGGGACTTCTAGTACCTAATACTTCCAAGAAAAGAGCTTCTGGAATGTCATCATTATCTTCTATCTGATAAATTTCCCAACTATCATGTCCATCATATGACTGCACCCATATCTTGGTTGCTGTTTTCCTTGAGGTTGCAAAATTTAAGTCATGGGTTATATAAACAAAAGTCTTATTGGGACAATACCTTTCAATCTCACCCCAAAGCCTTTTCATTATAGATGTATGAAGGTGAATTTCCGGTTCATCAACAACAATAATATAATCATCAGGAGTTATTAAGCATTGCGCAATAAGATAGAGACAAACCCTTTCTCCATCAGACATAGAACCTGCCTTATATAACTCCTCTTTGTACTTTGCTTTTGCTTCAAATTTCTCTAGAACAAGCTCTCTTTGTGGTAATACTTGGTTCCAAATCATCTTGATTTTTTCAACTATTGTCTCATATCTATTGGGCTTATCCCCTTTATCGCACAAGTCTTTAAATACTCGAAGTTCATCAGTCTCCCTAGAAAACACACTTGATAAAACACTTTCATAATCATTTACTAGTGTAGATGTTTCTTTTCCCCATTGCCATTTATAATCTTTATTTGTTTGAGTGGGATTGCCATAGAATATATTTTTCCATGCAGCCTCTTCATTTATAATATTAATAGTATCAGGAATAGATAATGCACGTTGAGCAGAAATACGTAAAACTTTATCATTATTTTTTTCAATCCATGCTCCCAAATGACTTTTTCCACTACCATTCGCCCCAACAAGCACATACGATTGTGTACTTGACACATTACCTATTTGGGGAAATTTTACTGTTCTGTCAATCATATGGCTATAATTTTAATTGTTAATTAAACTTTTTATTACTTTATCTATTGCATCTATTGATTTACGCAATTCAAATTTTGATTTGTCGGCTTGCTTATATATTGCTTCAAAACGCCTTTGTTCCTCTATCGCAGGCAATCCAACCATAAAATGGTTCAGATATGAAGCACTAACTCTTTTCTGACCGCCTGTTCCAGACATATTTTTTGCAGCACGCTCACGAAATATAGGCATTCGTGTTAATGTTAACAGCCAATAAGGACTAGATATTCCGTTAATTGGCCGCAATACATGAAATTCTGTAGATCCCACTCCTATTCCATTTGTAAGTCCATAAGCAATAGCACCTTTCCCATTCTCCATACAAGGTGTAATCTTGGCAAACAAGACATCATTATTCTCAAAATATGTAAAGCCCTTTTTTACTTTTCCATATTCTTCGTCAGCCATATCTACCAAATATCCATCCTCACTTACCGCCGGCATAGGAATAAAAGAGACTTTATCTGTGTCGCAAAGAGCAATGTTAGGTCGTCTTGGATTAATAATACAGCATTGTCCTAACCTCTTCAACTCATTCTTCTGTTTTGAAGAAAGAGGATTTCCAAACATCTCGATAAATTGCGATTTCACTATTTCATCAGTGGCAACAAGCAACTTTTTATATGCCTCTTTTAATCGATAAGCAGCCCATAATTTATACGCAAGTACTTTTTGTTCATCCAATGATGGTAGCTCAAATTCCTGCCTTGCTAAATCTTTCCAATTAATCGTAGGTGACAATCCGCCAACTGATATACGTACAGCAGTGTCCATAAACTTATCTGAGCTTATGAAAAAAGGGAAGTAATTTGCATCTATAACTTTAAGATTAGGTCTTAAGACCATTCCATGTGCAGAGAATATACCATCGAAAGGGGCTATGGCAACTTTACGCTGATAAGCTCTACGTTTGCCAAAAAGAACATCCCCCTTTTGCATAAGCAATTTATCCCCTGTCGGAGCAACATCTGAACCCCAACGAACAACATCAAAGCATCCCGGATCGATATGTTCCAGCCCAATATAATAAACCTTATCCTCTTCGGTAGGTTTCTTCTTTTGGGTACTATTTATTGCTATTTCATCGAATCTATATTTTGTCATTACTTAGTAAATCCATTAGAGTGATATATTGAACATGAACCTCTTTCTGGCTATTCAACCATCTAGATATAGCACTTGAAAAACTTATTTCTTCTACTTCAGCATCTTTAATAAAAACATATTTCTGAATGCTTAAATCAAAGTCTTTATTAGCTATATCATCCGTGGAAATAGACAGCTTAAATTGTTCTATATCTTCCTGAGAATGGAATGCATGAAGAATTTTTTCAATATGATGTTGTTCTAAATAACTCTCTGCATTTTTCCTTGTAACCTCCTTAACTGCATTTATGAAAGTAATTCTATTTTTCCTTTCTCGATCTTTATTCTTATTACAGAATAATATACAAGCTTCCATTGGAGCATTATAAAACAAGTTTGGTCCAAGCCCTATTACAGCTTCTAAAAGGTCGCTTTTCACTAAATTTGTTCTTACTTCTTTTTCTTCATTCCTAAATAAAATTCCATGAGGAAGCAATATTGCACAACGACCGTTTTCATCGTTCATTGATGCTAAAATATGCTGTATAAAAGCGTAATCAGCTCTTCCCTGCGAAGGTGTTCCCAAGAAATTCCGTCCCCACTTATCATTCATGAATTTCTCACGATTCCATTCTTTGATCGAATAAGGCGGATTTGCCAGAACAATATCGAACTTACGGAGATGACTACCGTCCAAGAATGCAGGATTCTCCAATGTATCTGCACATGCAATCGAAAAATCTTCAACTCCATTCAGGTAAAGATTCATTCGCGCAATAGAGGAAGTCAAACCATTCACCTCTTGTCCGAACACCTGCACACTCTGCCACTCTTCTCCTTTGTTACGCAGATAGTCTAAGCATTTGACCAACATACCACCAGAACCGCAAGTCGGGTCATAAATACTTTCATTCGGTTGGGGTTGCAGTATCTCAGCCATAAGTTGAACGACTGTTCTATTCGTATAGAACTCCTGAGCAGTATTTCCAGCATCATCGGCAAACTTTCCAACAAGGTATTCGTATGCCTGCCCCATTTCATCGGCAGGACAAGCCTTTAGGCTCAACGTATATTTAGAAAAATCCTCAATCAACGAAGTAATGATACTATCGGGCATCTTCGCCTTGTTGGTCCAACCATCCTTTGGACCAAAAATTCCCTCCAATCCTCCGATTTTTCTGCCATCCATTTCTTTGGCAGGATTGGCTTGTTCTATGGCAATAAACGCCTCGACTAATTTATTACCAACATTTTCCGTCACCTCACGAACATCTCTCCAGTGCGCACCATCAGGAATGCGGATGGGGATATCTTCTACTTGCATACCTGCATACTCAACTCCTCCTTCACACACAAATCCTTCAAACTGTTCATCATAAACATCGGAAATGCGTTTGAAAAAAAGCAAAGGGAAAATATACTCTTTATATCCTGCTGCATCAATCTGACCACGCAAATGAGTGGCAGCCGCCCAAAGAAAGCTTTTTAGCTCATCAAGCGTAATAGGAGCGTCTGGAAGACGATATTGTTTTACTTTTTCTGCCATATTGATTATGAGTTAATGAGTAATGAAAATTCTTCCTCCAATCGCTTTACCTCTTCATATGCGTGCTTGAACTCAGCCAACACTTCCTCATAAGGACGAATTTCCTCCTTGTGGTAAACCACATAGCGATTGGGCGAAAGATTATACTCTTTATCTCTTATCTCCTGCAATGTAACGATTCGAGAATAGTCCTCTTCATCAGAGTAATTTTGATAAAGTGAATATAACCTATCTATATCATTCTCTGCTAAAATATTCTGCGCTCTCTTTTGAGTTAGAATTTTGGAACCATCTATCATCAAAATCCGTCCGGAATGATGAGCCGGTTTCATTCTTCGTATTATCAAAAAGCACGGTGAAAGTCCAGTACCATAAAACAATTTATCTCCTAACGTAACAACGGCTTCTATCCAATCACTTTCCACTAATTGCTTTCGTATTTCTGCTTCTTGATTTCCACGAAACAGAATACCTTGTGGCATTACAACAGCCATACGCCCCTTGCCAGAAGACATAGAACATATCATATGCTGAATCCACGCATAGTCACCACAACTATCACTCGGTGTGCCATAGATATTGCGCTTATATTTATCTGAACTCCATTCCGTTGCTCCCCAATTTTCAAGAGAAAATGGAGGGTTTGCTATAACACAATCGAATTTGGCGATATTACCACCTTGAAGAATTTTTGGGTCTCTCAATGTGTCGCCTTGCATTACATTAAAATCAGATGCACCATGCAGGAATAGATTCATTTTAGCAATGGCCGCATTCACGACATTCTTCTCTTGTCCGAATATACTTCCACAGCAAAGAGAATCATCGTGCATATATCGTATAGCTTCGATAAGCATTCCTCCACTACCACAAGCAGGATCATATACAGTTTCCCCAGGTTGCGGATCGAGAATATGCACTAATAATCTCACAACAGAACGAGGAGTATAAAACTCTCCGGCCTGGGCCTTACTGTCATCGGCAAACTTCTTTAATAGTATCTCGTAAGCATCACCCATTAAATCCGCAGGGTAATCCTTATTACCAAGTTTTCGTTTTGATAGATGTTCTATCAGGTCACGAATCTTACTGTCATTGAGAATTGCCTTATTAGTCCACTTCTGAGATGAAAACATAGATAGCACCCCATACAATGTATCAGGGTTTGCTATCTCTATCTGTCTCATAGCACCGACTATGGCTGCTCCAAGATTTTCTGTGCGTTCTCTGACTTCTTGCCAATGACAACCATCAGGAATAACAAAACGATGTTGCTCTGGCAGAGATGCATACTCCTTATCACCACCACTTGATATTAAAGCTTCTTCTGTTTCTTCATCATAAACATCAGATATCCGCTTGTAATAAAGCAAAGGCGTGATATAATCTTTAAAATTATCTTGGCTTACAGGACCGCGTATTATATTACAAGCCTCAAACAAGAAATTGTATAAGTCCTGTGCACCTGTAAGTTCTTTATTTATTGTTTTTTTTGCCATCTAATAACTCTGTCAAATAGTGGATTTGAGATTCCTTTATTTCATTAACTCAACAACATCTTCCGGCAACATTGCATTCCCAGCATCATCTTTCGGAGCGTTCTTAAAGAACAGCACCGGAACAATAATATAATTCTTAGCAAACGGCAGCAGATTAGCTTTGCGGAGAAGTTCAGCAGTTAGCTGTTTACCATTCTCCCCTGTTGTCCATTTGCATTCTCCGACCAACAGAGACTTTTTATCAAGCGATTCAGCCATTACATCGAACTCGACCTGTTCCGGCTTCTTATCCTCATTGAGAACAGAGCCCCACCAACGTTTTGCTTTGCCATAAACTACTCCATTAACAAGATTTCCTGTGACAGCATCCCGACACAGTTTTTCCCACTGCATACTCACATACTCAGAGAAATGAGCAGTCAAAGCCTGTTCTATGGGTAAACGACGACCAAGTTCAATGAACGAACGATTAGGAACAACAAACTGATAGTAGAACGCCATAAACGGATCGGCTATCTTGTAAAGACTCTTTTTCGCATTCTTTTCATCAATCCCAAACGGAACATCTTTCTCCAAAAATCCGAGATCAATAAGTTTCTTCAATGGACGCGACAGGTTGGTTGCAGGCTCATTGCATCTTGCGGCAATCTCAGAAAGCCGATTTGCGCCAGTACCGATATAAGACATTATCGTCGAAGTCTTAACAATATCCTTTACATCGTCCTGAAACAATTTTATCGGTTCTTCGTAAAGAGTCCCATTTATAGAAAGGATATTGTGCCACAAAGCATCATTAAGTGAATTTTGGTTTTCCCTTAGTTCCCAATAACGCGGCACACCTCCCCAAACAGCATATTCTTCAATGGCATTCATCGCATCAAGGCTCAAAGCCTCTTGAATATATGGCAAACGTATCGGTGCAAGTTTCATGATCTCATCAGCACGACCATAGAGAGGTGCAGTAGAATCAAAAAACAATCCATACATCATATTTTGTGACGAACCGCAAAGCACAAGATTATACTTCAACTGCTTTTCATCAACCAGTTTTTGTAGCACAGACGGCAGTTCAGAAGATTGCTCTACAAGATACGGAAACTCATCCAAACATAAAGTAAAACGCTTGTCTGTTCGATAATTGACCGCACGAAACATAGATTCCCAATCCGGATATGTCAGTTTGTCGAAATCCGGGAACACTTGTGCTATTACTTTTGCAAGCAATACTCTCTGATGTTGGCCTTCAGAACGGTCAGCAAGGAAGTAAACATCATTTTCTGACAACACCCTTTTAATGAGTGTTGACTTACCCAGCCGTCTGCGACCGTACATCACGACTAACGAGGATCTCTCTCTCGCAAGAGCATCTTTCAGTCGTGCTGCTTCATCTATTCTATCAACGAATTCCATACGCCTTATTTATTATGCAATGCAAACATAATGTTTTTATAGCATAACGCAAAATTTTGAAGCATGTTTTTTATTCCAACAGAACAAATTGCCACTTATGTATAGGAGCACATGCACTCTATTCCTTTTTTGAAGCTCTTTTCCTTGTTTTCAAACTCAAATCTTGCAAAGCTTTTCCCAACTTGTCTTCTTTGGCCAGCCACAGAATATCATCGTCAAGTTGCAAAGCATACAGCACACGCAAGTAGATTCCGATTGCTACTGTTGATGCACCTTTCTCTATTCGGGACACAGTCAAAGGAGAGCAAGTAGCGCGTTCCGCAATCTGAGCCACACTCAAATTCCTGCGCAAACGAGCTAGTTTAATCTGTTCTCCCACAATCGACATCTTCTGCATCAATTTTCGGGGCAGCTTAGTCCCCATTGTATTTTTAGCCATAGTCAACCTATCATATAATATGCAAAGATATTACTTTCTATCTATTTAATGATGTATTAAAAGGGAAAATCTCAAAACTAGAAGAGATGGCTAAAACAAGTACAATATAACGGTTCTACACTTTTTCAAACGAATCACAACCATTATACAACACTTTTCCAAGCGAATCCAATGTCTTTGCAGCAGATTCCGAGAAGCATTTTTGGAAAAGTGCGAAAGACAAGGTGATTTTGCTTTGGAAAAATGTAAATGTTATCATATTGTTTGTAAGTGCCAATACACCCATATAACAAACAATATATTATTCGTTACATAAACACAAATCTCAAGATTAGATTGGCTATTCAAAATGAAAACTAACTTTACTTTATCCTCGTATTCATATATACGTGCATTAAAGTAAAGCTAACAAAGGGAAAAAAGAGATGACTTCGCTAAAGCCGAACCGAACCATATCTGCCGACTTTCTCTTTTGGTTGCAAAATACACAGAAATCCTGCTCACAAAACAGATATGATTCGAGCCCTTGTCAAGCTACAAAAGACAACCAGAAAATCTGTGAATCCATCTCTGATTTTACAGCCACAATCGGCGAAATAATCACCGATATGCCTTATCTTTGCGAACCGGAGGTTTCGGAACAAAAGAGAGCCATTTTTCTCTTTTTCCCTCCGTTTGAAGACAAACTAAGGTTAAAAATGTTAAATCTTCGATTTTCAGCGAAAAAACAAGTAAATTTTTGAGCCTTCTATCTTTTAAACCATAAAATATTGATAGTCAATTAGCATAATATGCTGCATCGGCAAGTAAAGCTAATCATATATACCCAGTTATCCCCAAAACGAAAACGATGAGAGATTTTCCTTTATAGATAGTTTGGGATGTTTAGTTCTCCTATCTCCTATTTCAAAACAAAGGCTGTCCATTATCTAATATGTGACAGCCTTTCCATGAAAGTTTTTTTCAGGTAAATATCATACTTTTTTCATAAACTCCTTCGGTGTTTTTCCAAAATACTCCTTATACCTGCCTCTGAAGTTTTTCATATTTCGCATACCCACCATTTCAGCAACCATAGTCACAGAAAATTTTCCGCTTTCCAAAAGTTCCCGTGCCTTCTCCATCCTGATTCTCGAAATCAAATATTTGGGTGCTTCTCCCGTCAACAACTTCCACTTATTATAAAAGGTTGTCCGGCTCATGCACATCCTGGAGGCAATATCATCTACTGTCAAATCCTCTTTATCCATATTCTCCATAATGTAAAGCTTCACTTCATTCAAAAATGCCAGATTGGCATCCTGCTGAGCCCGCTCCATAGGTTTCGTTAAAAAATCTTCTCCAAAAACTTTCTGAAGAAATGTCTTCCGAAGAAAACGGCTATTATTTATCAATATGGATATTTCCACTTTAAGGTCCTCCAGATTAAAGGGCTTACATACAAAGAGATCAGCCTGAGAAGAACAACGCTTTTCCCGCCGTTTCACATCAATGTGCGCCCCCATCAATATCACCGGAATAAAGGAGGTGTCCCTCGACGTCTTCAGTTTAGAAGAAAGTTCCTCACCGCTCATACCTTTCAACATGATATCACAAATCACCAAATCCGGATACTCTTCACATATTACCTCCAATGCTTCCTGACCGTCATCAAAGCTCCTCACTACAAAACATTCCGATAAACGTTTCTCAAGATAATCCTTGAATCCCTTGTCATTATCCGCAAGTATCACTAAAGGTCTATCCATATTTTTTTTCTTCGAGAAACCATGGAAAGCTATTTCCGACTCATTCACCTGAAAAGTGTCCGGAATATTTAAGGATGTATCCTCCCCCGAAACCGCACACGAACATCTTATGGGAAATCGAAGCAGAGCCTCCTTTTCCAAAGTCAGTATTTTCCCGTCACATATATTCATCAACTTGTCAAAAAACACACCGCCCATGCCATACTGCTTGCCATGCAGAGGTCGCAGAATAGGAAGCCGCGACGAGTACCATCTGCAACATTTCAGAAATCGCTTGTTGCCTGTATCCTTAATCCTGATTGCCCAGTAATCTCCCTTCAACGAAACCTGCATCGAGAGATGCGTTTCCGGCAGAGAACACTCGATGGCACTCAATACAAACCGGTCGATAACCGGAGATATCTTTCCCGGATCAAACCAAGCGCTTGCATAGTCAAAATCCGGAACCAAATCCAGCTTCATCTGTAACCCGGCCACATGAGACTGTAAAAAAGACACTTTCTTCCTCATAAATGCGCCGATTTCATGTTCTGCAACTACCAGGCTACCAGAATTGCCAAATAGTCGTTTCAACTCCATCAACGCTATCAAGTGCTGCTCCAGCCCGCCTATATGATGAAGTGCAACAGCCAGTTCCTTCTTTATGTCTTCCGGACAGTCTCCTTCGTAAACTGCCCCTAACGGTGTCTTAATCAAAGAAATGGGATTACGTATGTTTTGAAAGGTATCAATGAAATACTGATTTCCCTCTTTCAGTAAATCTCTTTCTTCACTGATACAGAGTAAATGGAACAAAAGCCAACATAATATACAGATTCCACTAGCCACTATTGGCAGAACAGACCAGGGAACCTTATGATATACGCCGATGGATAGCAGGAAAACGCATAATGACACTACTATTATTATTATCGATAAATGTTTCATACTATTATAAGTTTAAGTAATAATGATTCATACTAATATATACCCGAGTTTTCAGTCAATAGCAGGATAATCCCAAGTATGTCATCAGGAGGCGGTCTAATGGGGGAACGGTAGGTTCCTTGAGTCATCGAATTCACCTTACCAACCCTCGTTTGCTAGAAGAGCCTGCATTTCGTCCACCTGTATTTCATACCCAGCAACTCTCTAAACCATTCATTTCCCATGCCCAACGTATCTTTAAATATCAATACAACATTCCGCTTATCCAAGATAGCTCCAATCAATTATTCTCAAACAAAATAATAGTATAACAAACGGAAAGGCTAAAAAGATGATACCACTTCACACATATTCTTATCATACTCACATATCTTGCGCATGAAACAGAAAGACATTATCTTTGCAGCATGAAACAAGAACTGAAAGAAAACGGAGGATTACCGGCACATATACTCTGGACACTTGCTATCGTAGCTGGCGTGTCCGTAGCCAACTTGTATTACAATCAACCCCTGCTTAATATCATGCGGCATGAATTGGAAGTTTCTGAATTCAAAACGAACCTCATTGCCATGATTACACAAATCGGATATGCGCTGGGATTATTGTTCATCGTCCCATTAGGAGACCTCTATCGACGCAAGAATATCATCCTAACGAATTTCTTCCTACTCATATTTTCCCTTCTAGCCATTGCCATGGCACCGAACATCTACATCATCTGGGCAGCATCACTCATTACCGGCATCTGCTCCATGATACCCCAAATATTTGTACCGATTGCCTCGCAATTCTCACGCCCCGAAAACAAGGGACGGAATGTAGGTGTCGTCATCTCAGGATTACTGACTGGAATACTTGCATCACGTGTTGTCAGCGGATTTGTGGGTGAAGTGCTTGGCTGGCGTGAAATGTACTTCATCGCCGCTGGAATGATGTTACTATGCGCTATCGTTGTATTAAAGGTACTACCGGACATACAACCGACTTTCCAAGGCAAATATTCCGGGCTGATGAAGTCTCTTTTCTCATTAGTAAGAGAATACCCCTCTCTACGAATCTACTCGATACGTGCAGGACTGGCCTTTGGCTCATTCCTTGCCATGTGGTCCTGCCTTGCATTCAAAATGGGAGAAGCCCCGTTCCATGCATCCAGCGATGTCATCGGCATACTAGGGCTCTGCGGCATTGCCGGAGCCTTAACCGCATCTTTTGTAGGAAAATATGTAAAAAAGGTAGGCATACGCAATTTCAACTTTATCGGTTGCGGAATGATTCTGCTTGCATGGGCCTCGCTCTTTTTCTGCGGAAACAACTATGCAGGTATCATTACCGGTGTCATTCTTATAGACATAGGCATGCAATGTATCCAACTCAGCAACCAGACCAGTATTTTCGACATCTACCCGTCTGCCTCCAATCGGGTAAATACGATTTTCATGACCACTTACTTCATCGGCGGCTCTTTGGGTACCTTCCTTGCAGGAAGCAGTTGGCAGACTTGGGGATGGAGTGGCGTGGTCGGCACCGGCGTTATTTTAACAATAATATCGTTGTCCATCACCCTTTACAGCAAGAAATAACAAGGATACTATCATTTTTCCAAGCAAACGCAAAGATTTGATAATTTTTATTTGTCATGCAAAGGATAAGGAAGATATTGAACAGAATTGTTATACCTTTGTCGCATCAAACTATAAACGACAGATTGATAATAGATTCGTCAACCAAGCATAGTCAAAAACAACCCTATGAATTCAGCAAAGAAAATACCCTCTCCACTCGTTTCTCTATTTCCCATCGCTTTTCTCGTAGGAATGCTGTTCGCCACCATCCATACTTTCGGAAGTGACGCCTTGAGTGGAGGAAGCCAGATTTCCCTGCTTGCCACCACTGGTATGTGTGTCTTTATCGGCATGGCTTTCTACCGCATCCCTTGGAAAGATTATGAACTTGCCATCACCAACAACATTTCAGGTGTTGCCACAGCTATCATTATTCTATTGATTATCGGTGCTTTGAGCGGCACATGGATGATAAGTGGGGTGGTACCTACCCTTATATATTATGGTATGCAGATTATCCATCCGAATTTTTTCCTTGCTTCTACCTGCATTATTTGTGCATTGGTATCAGTAATGACGGGAAGTTCATGGACCACTATCGCCACCATCGGTATCGCCCTTTTGGGCATAGGTAAGGCACAAGGTTTTGAAGAGGGATGGATAGCCGGTGCCATCATTTCGGGAGCCTATTTCGGAGACAAAATTTCACCGTTATCGGATACCACAGTCCTTGCCTCATCCGTAACGGAAACACCGTTATTCAGCCATATCCGCTATATGATGATCACCACCGTCCCCTCTCTCCTCATCACCCTTGTCATCTTTACAGTAATGGGACTCACACACGAAACGAACAATACACAACAGATCGCGGAATTTACGGCAGCATTGGACGCCAAATTCAACATTACTCCCTGGTTACTGGCTGTTCCCGTGATTACGGGAATACTGATTGCCCGGAGAGTACCTTCCGTCATCACACTCTTCACTCTGCTGGCAGGGATATTCGCCTTCATCTTCCAACCGGGACTACTGAATGAGATAGCGGAAGGTGGGAATATGTTCAAAGGGATAATGATGACATTCTATGGCAGTACCAGTCTACAAACTGACAGTGACATGTTGACAGAACTGATTGCCACACGAGGTATGGCAGGAATGATGAATACCATCTGGCTCATCATCTGCGCCATGTGTTTCGGTGGAGCCATGACGGCAAGCGGCATGCTAGGAAGCATCACTTCCCTATTCGTCCGCTTCATGAAGAATACAGCCAGCATGGTAGCATCCACCGTATGTTCCGGATTGTTCCTGAACCTTGCCACGGCAGACCAGTACATCAGCATTATCCTCACCGGAAACATGTTCAGCAACGTTTACGCAAAGAAAGGCTACGAAAGCCGGCTACTTAGCCGTACCACGGAAGATGCCGTTACCGTCACCTCCCCGCTTATCCCATGGAACACCTGCGGCATGACGCAAGCCACCATTTTGAGTGTACCCACACTGACCTACCTTCCCTATTGCTTCTTCAACCTTATCAGTCCGGTAATGAGTATCTTTATTGCTGCTATCGGATATAAAATAATTAAAAAACCGGTGAACAATCCTGGATAGGCATTGTTCTTGCAATAAACTTATAACGAACAATTTATTTAAACCTAAACAAAAAAAGATTCGATTATGAAAAAGTTTATTGCATTAGCAGCAGTAGTATTGGTAAGCATGGCAACAACGACCATGTATGCACAAGAGAGTAGAGCTGAAAAGCGCGCAGACCGTAAAGCCCAAAGAGACGCAGAACGTGCACGCCTGAAAGCTGAAGAACAAGCACAGGATGCCATTTCGTACGATGACGCAATGGCGGCCTTGAAAGCTCACCAGTTCGTAATGGAGGCAGACCAAGTGATGTTCCGCAACGGACAGACCGCATTTGTAAACTCCAACACCAACTTCGTATTGGTCAACCAAGGACGTGGCACCGTGCAGGTAGCCTTCAACACCGTATACCCAGGTCCTAACGGCATTGGCGGTGTAACAGTAGACGGAACCGTATCGGACATCCAAATGACTACCGACAAACGGGGCAACGTGAATTGTAACTTCAGCATCCAGGGTATCGGCATTTCCGCCCAGATATTCCTTACGCTGACCGATGGCGGGAACAACGCAACCGTAACCATCAGCCCGAACTTCAACTCCAACACCATGACTTTGAGCGGGAACCTGGTTCCGCTGGAACAATCCAACATATTCAAGGGACGTTCCTGGTAAAACCCTTATATAAATATATATATTCCCACTCCGCCACAAATCACACTAAAAAGTGTACATTTGTAGCGGAGTTTTTTATATACCAATGTCATGAGAGAATTTATCATTGCAGACAATCAAGATATCACCAAAGCAGGCATGATGTTCCTATTGGGCAGACAGAAAGACACCTCCCTGCTGCTGGAAGCCGACAACAAGGCAGAACTGATACAGCAACTACGCCTGCATCCCACCGCCGTTGTCATTCTGGACTATACCCTTTTTGATTTTTCGGGAGCTGAAGAGCTAATGGTACTTCACGAACGCTTCAAGGAAGCCGATTGGCTACTCTTTTCCGACGAATTGAGCCTACCGTTCCTGCGCCAGGTATTGTTCAGCAGCATGGCATTCGGCGTAGCGCTGAAGGATAATTCCAAAGAAGAGATACTGACCGCACTACAATGCGCCTCACGCAAGGAGCGATTCATCTGTAATCACGTCAGTAACCTGCTGCTCGCAGGCAACGGTTCCTCCTCCCCCACTCATCCTACCATCAAAGATGATTTACTGACTACTGCCGAACGGAGCATCCTAAAAGAGATAGCCCTGGGGAAAACAACCAAAGAAATAGCTGCCGAACGAAACCTCAGCTTCCATACGGTAAACAGCCACCGGAAGAATATCTTCCGGAAACTGGGTGTAAACAATGCGCACGAAGCCACCAAATATGCCATGAAGGCAGGCATCGTAGACTTGGTGGAATATTATATATAAATCTCCCCGCTCCCGACACACAGCCGGGCATCAGCATCATACACCACTCCGAACTGGCCCGGAGCAATGCCTTGCAGCTTTTCTTCCGAAACAATGCGGTAACCCTCCGCCTCCTTTTGCAACCTGCCTTTGACAAACTCCGGCGTATGGCGTATCTTGAAAGTCACCTCCACCTCTTCCTGCGCTCCCTTCCAGGGATTATCCGTAATGAAATGAAAATCGTACATACGGAATTCATAGCCGTATTGCAATGCCGTATCACATCCGCGGGACACGTAAATCACATTCTCCTCCACATCCTTGCGGACAACAAACCACGGTCCTCCACCCAACCCCAATCCTTTACGCTGGCCGATGGTATGAAACCAATAGCCCCGATGCTTGCCCAACTTTCTACCCGTTTCCAACTCCACAATATCCCCTTCCCTTTCGCCAAGGAAACGGCGCACAAAATCATTATAATCAATCTTTCCCAGAAAGCAGATGCCCTGACTGTCACGACGTCTGGCGCTGGGCAATCCGGCACGCAGGGCTATGTCACGAACCTCATTCTTCATCAGTCTGCCCAATGGAAACATCAGTTTGGAAACTTGCAGATAATCTATCTGTGCCAGAAAGTCGGTCTGGTCTTTCACGGAATCGGCAGCGGTACCGAGCCATGTCTTTCCATCCCTCAACACCGTAGTGGCGTAGTGCCCGGTTGCCGTGACATCGAAATCCTTCCCCACACGTTGCTCAAAGCACCCGAACTTTATCAGCTTGTTGCACATCACATCCGGATTGGGAGTCAAGCCACGTCTTATTTTATCAATGGCATAAGCCGCCACCTGGTCCCAATACTCCCGGTGCAGGTCCACTACTTCCAACGATAATCCATAACGCCGGGCAATGGCAGAAGCCATCTCCATATCCTCTTCCGCAGAGCAGTCCATATAATCGGCATCGTCCCTCCCTATTTTGATATAAAATAGAGAAGGACGGTAACCTTGTTCGCAAAGGAGATGTACCACCACGGAGCTGTCTACACCTCCCGACAATAATACAGCAATATTCATTCTATCGTATACTGTTATTCTTTTAAATTCTGTCAAATGCCTGGGACAAGTCGTCCAGCAAATCATCGATATGTTCTGTCCCGATGGAGAGGCGGACCGTGCCCGGTTTGATGCCTTGTTCTTCCAATTCCCGTGCACTCAATTGGGAATGGGTAGTGGTGGCAGGATGGATAACCAGGGATTTCACATCAGCCACATTGGCAAGCAACGAGAATATCTGTAAACTGTCAATAAACGTCTGCGCTTCCTTCACACCGCCCCGCACCTCAAACGTAAAGATAGAACCGCCTCCATTCGGAAAGTATTTCCCGTAAAGCGCGTGGTCAGGATGCTCGGGCAGGGACGGGTGGTTCACGGCAACCACTTTGGGATGCTTCTTCAAGAATTCAACCACTTTCAAGGCATTCTCCACATGACGTTCCACGCGAAGCGACAACGTCTCCAATCCTTGCAACAGAATGAAAGCATTGAAAGGACTGATTGTGGCACCGGTATCACGCAACAATACGGCACGGATACGGATGGCATAGGCAGCAGGACCGGCAGCGTCGACGAAACGTACTCCATGATAACTCGGGTCCGGTTCCGTCAGTTGGGGAAACTTCCCCGAGGCCACCCAGTCGAACTTGCCGCTATCTACAATAACACCACCCAAGGACGTACCATGCCCTCCGATGAACTTCGTTGCCGAATGGACTACAATATCTGCCCCATGCTCTATGGGACGAATCAAGTAAGGAGTACCGAAGGTGTTATCTATAATCAGAGGAATCCGGTGACGGTGTGCTATTTCAGCAACGGCATCAATGTCAATGATGTTGCAATTCGGATTTCCCAGCGTTTCAATGAATACTGCCTTGGTATTCTCCTGAATCGCTTTCTCGAAATTGTCCAGATTGCCCGGGTCCACAAAAGTAGTGGTAACCCCGTAGGCAGGCAATGTGTGGGCCAGCAGATTATACGTTCCACCGTAGATGGTCTTAGCTGCCACGATATGGTCGCCTGCACGGGTGATATTCTCAAAGGCATAAGTGATGGCTGCCGCACCCGAGGCTACGGCCAATCCGGCAACACCGCCTTCCAGAGCCGCCACACGTTTCTCGAACACATCCTGGGTGGAATTCGTCAACCGCCCGTAAATATTCCCCGGGTCCTGCAAGCCAAAGCGGGCTGCCGCATGGGCCGAATTACGAAATACATACGAAGTTGTCTGATAGATAGGTACGGCGCGGGCATCAGTTGCCGGGTCGGGTTGTTCTTGTCCAACGTGAAGTTGTAGAGTCTCAAAGTGCAATTTCTTTGTTTCCATTGTCGTTTGTATTTTAGGTGAATAAACCGTTTCTCATTCGGATGTTGCAAAGATAGAGCGATAAGCCGGGGCAGACAATGACACAGATTAGGGAATTTTATACCACAATTGTGGTAGATAAGCAAGCTATTTTCTATCTTTAGATAAGATAGACTGCATTTCGGCAAAACTTTTTCATGCAAGCATGAAAGTTCTGCACTCAATTTGCACTATCTTTGCCCCCATGAAAGCAAGAAATATACTGATACTCATATTGGGAACCCTGATTCTTCCCATTTATCTGACTTCCTGCGGGGTGGACCGCTGGAAAGAGTATGCCGGACAGACCCAGACAGACCGCTGGATTGACGATACCATGCGTGTGTGGTACTATTGGGTAGACGCTATCCCCCATACCAACGACCTGAACTATTTTCAAGCCCCTTTCACTTTCTTTGCCTCGCTCAAATCCGAAGAAGACAAATTCTCCACCATCGACAGTCTGGTCAGCGTCACCACTACCCGCAGCATCCCCTATACGGATTACAGCTACGGATTCCAGTTCACTACCAACCAGATAGAAGTAGAAGGAGAAGAGAATGCCATTGTTGCACAGATTCTTTACGTTGCCGACGGAAGCCCGGCCTCGGAAATCGGGCTGAAACGGGGTGACTGGATTATGAAGATGGACGGGAACTTTATTACTGAACAGAATTATAAGAAACTGTATGGAAGTAGTGCCATGGAACTTACAGTAGGTTATTACGACGTGGAGAAAAATGCCATCGTTGCTTACGACAAACCCAGACAGATAGCATCGGCGCGTCCCGTCAACGACAACCCGGTGCACTATAAGAATGTATATACATCAGGCAGCAAGAAAATAGGTTATCTGGTCTACAACCACTTCAGTTCCGGCCCCACGGACAACAGTAATGAATATGACAACGACCTGCGCAGCGCATTCCAATATTTCGCATCACAGCAAGTCAACGAATTCATCCTTGACTTGCGCTACAACAACGGTGGATTACTGAGTTGCGCAGAATTGCTGTGTACCATGCTTGCACCTTCCTCCGCCTTGGGACAAGAGTTGGGGTACCTGGAATTCAACAACCGCTTCAATCCGCAGATAGTACCGTTCACCCTGAACTCCGGACTCATCGGAAACGGAGCAAACCTAAACCTGAATACTCTCTACGTACTTACCAGCAGCCAGACTGCCTCCGCCTCCGAAATGGTGATTAACTGCCTCGCCCCGTATATGGATGTTGTCATCATCGGCGGTACTACTGTAGGCAAGAATGTAGGTTCCAGGAATTTCTCCAGCCCCGAACTGATGATAACGATGAATCCCATCGTCTGCAAGATATACAATTCGGAAGGGAAATCTGATTATGAATCCGGATTCCAACCGGCCTACTCGGGATATGTAGTGAATGAGATGAGCGACATGTCACGTTTCCTGCCCTTTGGAGATACCAACGAAGCCTTATTGAGCACTGCACTCGGCGCCATCGACGGAAGCATACAACCGCCCGCACAAGAAGATACCCGTTCTTTAAGAGTGACCACTCTCGCAAACTCCATTGAACGTCGGGCAAGCCATGCCGTACGCATCAAATAAAAAGACCAATAGGATGAAACTAAACAGAAGAGTTACAATCATCACCCGATTTTCGGGAATCATGTTCAGCCTGCTGTTGCTCGGCGGACTGGCAGCTTGCAGCGATGATAACAATGGCAATGATACGCCAGAACCGGAGCCGTCAACCTACCCCACCACTCCTTTCTCCAAAATCGAACTCAAAGAAGTGATAGAGAGCGATGCGCAACCGGTTACTGCCACCCACACCTACCTTTACAACAGTGCAGGCAGGCTGACCAGCTACACCGGCAAACAGAGCTTTACAGCAGGAGACGAACTCTTCGAGATAGAGAATACCACTACTGTCGAATACAAGGACCATCAAGCCGTGATAACCGACGAAGCAGGTACAGTATCAACCTACACGCTGAATGACAAAGGTTATGCCACCACTTGTACCAGTCAGGATATGGCAGGAAATACCCGTACTTACACCTTCTCCTACCTCATCAACACCGAAGACAAATACTATCTGGAAAACATCACAGAAAAGCTGGACGACGGAAAAGAATACTCATTCATTACAATAGACTACAGCAACTTCCGGGCATTGCGCATACAGCAAAAGGTTGACACTTTTGAGCACAACAGTACGGCTACCACACCATCAGGCAATGAAATTGCAAATATCTCCGAAATACCAAGCCTATTCATTACGGACATGTATCCGCTTTCCATGCATGCGGTTGCCATATACGGGAAGATATTGGGAGAACCTGCAAACTATCTGATTACCCAACTCATCCCGGACAGCAACGGAGAAAGTGAAGAGACCACCACCTATACTTATACGTTAGATAACCGGGGTATCGTCACTTCCTGCCATGCAGTCGTCAGGCATATAAGGAACGGCTACGAGCAGGACTACACACGCACCGTGAACTATACCATCGAATAATAAACTACTTACTTCTTAAAGAACTTGTCGAAGAAAAGGACGTGATAGTCTATGGAGTTGTTCCAATACGTTCCGGTATGTCCACCGGGACGGGTGATGAAGTCATGGTCTATCTTCCTTGCCAGCAGCCGGTTGTGCAAGTCCTTGTTCACTTCAAGAAAGAAATCGGCCTCACCGCAGTCGATGATTAGCGCCAAGTCTCCATTTACAATCTTATCCAGCTGGTTGACCACCGTATGCGCATCCCAAGATGCCTTGTTGGCAGCAAACTCTCCCAACTGCTTGTTCATTTCCCAATTCTGGGGGAACGGCCGTATATCCACTCCTCCACTCATACTGCCCGCCGCACCGAACACATCCTTATGACGGATAGCACTCCACAAAGCACCGTGGCCGCCCATACTCAATCCACTGATGGCACGCGCCTTGCTATCGGGAATGGTAGCATAGTTCCCGTCTGTATACTTCACCAATTCCGAGGTGACAAAAGTCTCATAACGGTAGTCAGGATTCTCCGGACTGTCCCAATACCAACTGTTCTTGCCGTCCGGACATACAAATATGATCCCTTTCTCATCTGCCATCTGCGGCAATTCCGGCTTCAGTTGCACCCAGCTCCGCGCATTGCCGCCATAACCGTGCAACAGATAAACCACCGGACAAGCCTGCTTGCCGATAGCCTTATCAGGCAATACATACACAACTTTTACATCCTTATTCATGGCTGCACTTCTTACCAACACCGTGTCTACACGTGCCGCCTGCAACATCACGGCAGACAGACACCACAAAAGCCCCAAGGCAATAATTCTTTTTTTCATCTATTTATTGTTTATTTTTTCTAACGGATGGCAATATTAACAATAAATACTGAAAAATCATTATCTTTGCCTCACAAACTATTCAAAATCCACTATGGAGTTTATTATCATTCTACTTTTACTTATTCTGAACGGCATTTTTGCCATGTATGAAATCGCCTTAGTCTCCTCAAGTAAAGCACGCCTTGAAACTCTTGTCGGAAAAGAGAACAAAAGAGCCAAAGGAGTATTGAAACAACTGGAAGAACCCGAAAAATTCCTCTCCACCATCCAAATCGGTATTACTCTTATCGGTATCGTATCCGGTGCCTATGGTGGTGCCACCATCGCTGATGACGTAGAACCGCTGTTCGCCCTCATTCCGGGAGTAGCCGCCTATGCCAAGACTCTCGCCATGATTACCGTAGTAGCCATCATCACCTATCTGTCGCTCATCATAGGCGAACTGGTGCCCAAGTCCATCGCCTTGAACAACCCGGAACGATGGGCCACCATGCTCAGCCCCTTCATGATTGTGCTGACCAAGATTTCCTATCCGTTTGTATGCCTGCTGAGCGCTTCCACCAAACTGATGAACAAACTCATCGGACTGAACAGCGGCGAAGAACGCCAAATGACACAAGACGAACTGAAGATGATTCTGCACCAAAGCTCGGAACAAGGCGTCATCGACAAAGACGAGACAGAAATGTTGCGTGACGTGTTCCGCTTCTCGGACAAAAGAGCGAATGACCTGATGACCTATCGCCGCGACATCGTTGTGCTCCACCCCACAGACACACCGGAAGAGGTGCTGCGTATCATCCATGAAGAACACTTCAGCAAATATCTTCTGGTGGAACGGGGAAAAGATGAGATTATCGGCGTGGTTTCCGTAAAGGACATCATCTTGATGATGGGCGGCGAACAGCCCTTCAACTTACGCAATATTGCCCGCCCTGCCCTATTTATTCCGGAAAGTTTGTATGCAAAGAAAGTTTTAGAGCTGTTTAAGAAGAACAAAAACAAGTTCGGAGTTGTTGTAGACGAGTATGGAAATACAGAAGGTATCATCACCCTGCACGATTTGACGGAAAGTATCTTCGGAGACATCCTCGAAGAGAATGAAACGGAAGAAGAGGAAATCGTTGTCCGTCAAGACGGTTCCATGCTGGTGGAGGCTTCCATGAATCTGGATGACTTTATGGAGGCAATGGGCATTATGAACTATGATGACCTGAAAGAAGAAGACTTCACCACCTTGAGCGGTCTTGCCATGTTCCTGATAGGACAGGTGCCGAAAGCCGGAGACTTGTTCAGCTACAAAAACCTGGACTTCGAAGTAGTGGATATGGACCGCGGACGAGTGGACAAACTGCTTGTCATCAAGAAAGAAGAAGATGATGAATAACGAACGCTATTGCGTCTTTATAATTAATTTAAACCATTAAAGCAATGAAAAAAGTAATGATGATTGCAGCCTTTGCCGCTGCATTGGTATCCTGCCAATCAAAAGGAACCCAGAACAATGATGCTGTTGCCGTGGACGAAGGGGTAATGGCAGTTGCCGGCAATGACTCGTCTGCCGTGGCCGTATACGAGGGAATTCTTCCTGCTGCCGACGGTCCGGGCATCCAGTATGTATTGAGCGTGGACAGCGTAGGTCCTGATGGAGAAAGCGGTTATACGTTGGTAACAACTTATTTGGATGCCGAAGGCCCCGGAAAAAACAAAAGCTTTACTTCCAAAGGAAAGAAAGAAGTTATCCAGAAAGACGTCAATAACAAGAAGAAAACAGCCATCAAACTGACTCCAGACGACGGCGACACTCCGGTGTACTTCGTAGTAGTGAACGACACTACCCTGCGCCTTGTCAACGACAGCCTGCAGGAAGCAGTGAGTGACTTGAATTATGACATCATCCAGGTGAAATAGTCCATCCATACTTATAAGAAAGAACGGTACAGCCGGAATTACTGGATTCAGTGGTTCCGGCTACTGTTTTTTCAATGAAGAGGCATTTCAAACAAGAGAACAGAAGGCTATATCAAAAAGTTAGTGTTATCTTTGTAGCTTCATCAAAGTATATATAAACATGAAACATTCTTCCGAAAAACCTTTAGC
>ENA-OPCY01000343-OPCY01000343.1-human-gut-metagenome-genome-assembly--contig:-NODE-343-length-35962-cov-6.314312_pt1 | contig 35962 bp, 36 predicted proteins | sample MGYA00241568_ERZ501487 | MGnify/ENA primary metagenome ERZ501487 (study PRJEB25962, sample SAMEA2042574) | human gut metagenome | biome: human gut; feature: human-associated habitat; material: faeces... | reverse complement strand
AGCTCCCACCGAGGCATTCCGTTCTATTTTTGCATGGCTCGTAACTTTCAATTTACTCAACAGAAACAGTATAGTAATAAATAGGTTGTCCGCCGTACTGTAATTCAATATCGCAGGCAGGATAAGCATCCTCTAAGTCTGCGCGCAGTGCTTCGGCAGCATCCTCTGCTACGTCACAGCCGTAGTATACGCTGATGAGTTCGGAATCTTCATCCACAAGTTCTGCAATCATATCACGGGTTACTTTTACCATGTCGGTACCGACAGCTACGATGCCCTGGTCACCGATGCCCATGAAGTCGTCTTTCTTGATCTCTTTGTCATCGATTACGGTATCACGTACCGCATAGGTCACCTGACCGGTCTTGACATTTTTGATCTCGCGGAGCATGGTCTCTTCGTTTTCTTCTATGGACAGTTCAGGTACGAAGTTGATCACTGCGGTTATTCCCTGGGGAATGGTCTTGGTGGGAATGACTAACAGTTCCTTATCCGTCATCAGTTCCGCTGCCTGGTTGGCTGCGAGAATGATGTTCTTATTATTCGGAAGAATGAAAATCGTCTTTGCATTTACCTTGTCAACTGCATCTAAGATATCTGCGGTACTGGGGTTCATGGTCTGTCCGCCCTCGATGATATAGTCTACGCCAAGACTCTTGAACAGTTCACTTAAACCGTCACCTACGGATACTGCCAGGAAACCTACTTCCTTGGGAGGCTGTGCAGCCTTCTCTTCTTCGGCTTTTTTCTGTGCAGCTTCCTTTTCGGAGAGCTTGAAGAGCTTCTCCTGATGCTCTAAGCGCATGTTATCGATCTTCATATTGGACAATGCACCATACTTCAATGCTTTCTGGATAGCCAGACCGGGATCATTGGTATGTACATGTACCTTGACCACATCGTCATCTGCAACACATACGATAGAATCACCGATGGACTCTAAGAATGCTTTGAAATCCATCTCTGCCTTTACATTGAAAGGTTTGTTTAACAGAATAATGAATTCGGTGCAATAACCGAATTTGATCTCCGCTTCCGCCTGTACTTCCAGAGAACTCTTGGTATCTTCTGCCTTGGCGGTCGCTGCGGGAGCTACGGTCAGATCAATTTCTTTGCCTAAAAATGCGTCATAGGCACCGCTTAATACTTCTACCAGACCCTGTCCGCCGGAATCCACTACTCCTGCCTGCTTTAATACGGGCAGCATTTCGGGAGTCTGGCTGAGAACATAACGGGCATGTTCGATCACTGTTCCCAGGAACTGCTCTAAATCCTCTGCGCCATCTTCGCAAAGTTCCTTTGCCTTATCGGAAGCACCTCTGGCTACCGTAAGGATCGTACCTTCCTTCGGCTTCATAACAGCCTTGTATGCGGTCTCCACCGCTTTTTCAAAGGCACGGGTTAATACGGGAATATCCAGTTCCTGCTCTTCCTTGATACTCTTGGTGAAACCACGGAACAGCTGGGATAAGATAACGCCGGAGTTACCTCTGGCACCACGCAGGGAACCACTGGAAATAGCCTTACACAGAGCTGCCATATCGGCATCCTCCCCCAGTGCGGATACTTCTCTGGCCGCAGACATGATGGTCATGGTCATATTGGTTCCGGTATCTCCATCGGGAACGGGGAACACATTCAGTTCGTTGATCCATTCCTTCTTATTCTCTAAATTCTTGGCGCCGGCTAAGAACATCTTGGAAAGCATCTTAGCGTCGATTTGTTGTAAAGCCACAATTACTTCCTCCTTAATCAATCACTCTTACACCTTCAACAAAGATGTTGATCTTTTTGATCTCAATACCGGTAAACTCTTCCACTTTGTATTTTACGTTGCTGATCAGATTGTCGGTGACAGTTAAAATGCTGACACCGTATGCTACGATCACATGGAAGTCCAGAACCAGTTTATTGTTGTCCAGGGATACCTTGATCCCTCTGGTGATGCTGTCTAATTTCAGAAGCTTTACCAGACCATCCTTCATGCTGACTCCGGCCATACCTACGATACCAAAGCACTCTACCGCTACGCTACCGGCATACTGTGCAATGACTTCATTATCAATGTCAATATTTCCCATATGGGTATTCATAGAAGAACCTTTCATACAGAACCTCCTTCATATTCGGATCATTTGTTTCTTCTGCTATGTCTGCCCAAAAAATATAAAGTTCAGACATATATAAATGTATTTTAACAGCTTTCCTTTGAAAAAGAAACAATAAAATAAAAAAAATAAATATTTTTTGCTTGCTTTTATTTTCGTTTTCTGTTAATATATCAATGTTGTGAGCATTTCACACGTGTTTATTGAAAAAATTGTTTAAAAGTAAGCGTTAGATGCGCGTTAGATCGAGGAGGTGTCAAGATGGCTAAATGTGATATTTGTGGTAAGGGCGTTCATTTCGGTAACAACGTAAGCCATTCTCATAGAAGAAGCAACGCAATTTGGAACTCTAATGTTAAGAGCGTTAAGTGCAAGGTTAACGGCGGAGCTAGAAGAATGCATGTCTGCACCAGCTGCTTAAAATCTGGTAAAGTTGAGAGAGCTTAATCTCCTGCGATAATATTGGATTTTGAAAGCCAGAAATGATGAATTTCATTTCTGGCTTATTTTTTATTCTCTGTGCAATTACCAGAACCGCTCTTCCTGCTTCCGTTTCAGGTATTCTTTGTTGATCTGGCCTGCCAGTTCCCCATCACCGAAGAGGTTGTCCGGATGAAAGATTTTGATCAGATCCCGATATCTCTTCCGCAGAGCCAGCGGATTATTAGCTCCCCGGAATAAAAGCTGTACTGCCGTAAAGCTGACTTCCCCAAGCTCTTGCTCCCTGTTCTGCCGTTCTCTGGCCTCCTTCGAGAGTGTCTGCCGTTCCTGCTCGAACCTCTTCCGATCCTCCTCCAGCTGCCGGAAACCCTCCTGTAAAATAGCCATTTTCTTCTCGAAGAACAGATTTTCTTCTTTTAGCCGTTTCCGCTCCATAACTGTACGCCGGTTCAACTCATCCAGCTCGTCCCGTAACTTTACCCGTTCGTCCAGAAATTTGTTCCGGGCCTGTTCCAACTCCGTACGCTCCTGTTCCAGACGCATATTTTCCTGGAAAAGCCACAGCTTTATTTCTTTTAATTCTTCGGTACTTTCCGCCTTAATGACCTCTTCCCAATCAATCATGCCGCACCCTCTTACTCACAACCACAGAAAAGATAATACCCTGCAAACAATAAAAGTGCGACCACGATCAGACCGATGAAACGATTATGAATCACCAGCATAAGCAGCATGCCGACCGCTACAAAAAAGAGTATCAATCCAATAATCTTTTTCATAATCCATCCGGATCCGGAATATTCTCACTTTATTATATGCAGAGTATCTCAAATATTACTTATCTTCTGTTGTTTCCTCTTCCGGAAATGCAATGTCCACCACTTCCGCATCGGACATTTCTTCTTGTTCCTTCGGCTTGGTAAATTTATCTACGATATCGGGAATCATATCCAGGATCTTAGTCACCGTATCCTGATTCTTGATATTTACCAGCTTTGTGGAACCGTTCTTAATGACCAGGACAGCGCTGGGAGTCATCTTACCGCCTAATCCTCCGGCTCCGGAAGCGGATTTTTTCTCGGAATTGTTGCCGGCACCGGCACCCACACCGAAAGTCACATCCACTAACGGTAATATGATCGTATCTCCGATCTTCGTAGCCTCTCCCACCACAGTCTTCGTGGAGAGTACCGTATCCATTCCCTTTAAAAGAGATTCTACCACGCCCTGGAACTGATTATCTTTTTCTGCCATAACAAACCTCCTGTTACATCCTTTTATTTCTTCTGATTTTTTTGAAATGTTCTTATCTTAAGCTTTAATTGCTGTAATCTCTTATCCAAAAGCAGCCGCGCGGAATGGAACAATACACATGCTACTGTAAAATGCCCGGAGGCTTTAAAATCACCCTCCAGTATTGCCTCTTCGAAATCCGGTGTAATGCAGACTCCCTTTCCAAGCTTCGGAAGTATCATTCCATAGATGCCATAAAGGTATCCGGTGGTATCCGGTGAGCCGGTACCAATGCGGGCGTTCATCTTAAGCTTTCGTGGACGAAGCCTTTTTAAAATATGCCCGATACGCTTTCCCGCATGCTGAAGCAATCCCTTCGTATCCGGATCATTCCATAACTCCCTGTAAAAAGAAATATTCTTCAAAATATATTTGATTTTATCACAGATTTTACGGATTGTGTATCGTATTTTCTCAAAAAAACCGGCGATCTTTCCGAAAGTGGAAGTTTCCTGCTGCGGACCGGGCGTGTTTTCTTCCGCAGAAATTTTTGCATCTGCTGAAGCTTCTGTATCGGTCGCAGGGTCCGTTTTCGCTATATCGCTATCCTGCGAGAGTAACGTCTGTCCGGAAGTTTCTGATGCATCCGAAGGTTCTGATGTCCTTGAAGTTTCCCGTGCTTCTACCGTTATATCTCTTTCTGGAGCTGCGTGTGTATCTTCCCCCGGTGCAGAGATTTTTTTCTTCTCGGAAGAATCATATACTGTAAAAAAAAGAACCTTTGTCAGCAGTTTCCCGGGAACCGGATAGCTGTAAGATACCCGTACCAGACCGAACAGCCATTTTATTTTTGCGGCGAACTGCATTTCTTCGGCATTTTTCTTCCCGGACATTTTGTAACAGACCGGGAAAAATAATACCAGAAGGATTACCACAAGAGCAATTCCGAGAAGTATTAACAACAGGATTCCAAGAATGCTCAATATTTTAAAAAGAATCGTCAACATAGTAAATACTCCCGCAGATTGCAGTCGCCCCTGGCTTCCAGGCATTCTCTGGTGATCTGTTCGATCAGCTGCAATGCCTCCTCATATCCGGATACAATCCCGAGAACCAGAAATTCTTCATTTTTGTAATGGGGCTGTATCAGTTGTCTTGCATCAAAAATATCTAATTGGTCTGCCGGATTTGACGCCGGTGTAATCAGATATACGTTTGCCCAAAGAGGATTTTTCACCAGTCTCTTTTTTATTTTATCCAGTTTTTCAGATGCGATGCTCTCTCCCAAATAGAGATTTGGTGCAAATGTAAGCTTTCCTGCCATATATCATTTCCTTTTGGTCAATAACCCTCCGGCATACTTTCCCGCCAGCCATATGGCTCATTATAGCATAAATTCTGCTATATTACAATTTTTGTTGCTTGACTTTTCCGGATGTTATTTTATACTAGAATTAGTATAAATCAGGAGGAAAAACCATTGAAAGTAATTACGAAGATGGAGCTTCAGCCGGACATGGTCCTGGGCGAGGATATACTGGATCAGAATCGTGTGATCTACCCTGCCGGTACGACTGTGACCCCGCAGATTATAGAAAAATTAAAGCGTTATGATCTGGTATGCGTCACGATCATGGAAGATGAGGATTTTGCCACCACCCATTACGAAAAAATACGTTTTGACTCTAATTTCAAAGCTTTTGAACGTGCCTATCCCATTTTCCTCGGGGAATATAAGCTTGCAATGAAACAGCTTCTGGTCATGGGCAGGAAGCCTGCAGATATCGTTCTGCTGACTATATACAGGGAATTATATTATTATATCTCTTCCGGTTCCGCTCTTTTGGATTATTTATACAATCTGATGCCCAGTGAAGATGAGCTTACCTATACCCAGGGTTTGAATGCCGCTCTTTTAGCCGGAGCTTTTGCCGACTGGCTGTCCATGTCGGAGGATGAGAAAAATACACTGATCCTCTGCGGTTTCTATTATGATATCGGCAAGCTGCAGCTGCCCTACGAACTGCTGTGGAAGCCCGGAAAGCTGACCGATGCGGAATTCAAGATCATCAAAACCCATCCCGTGGTCGGTTATACCACTGTCCGGAATCAGGATCTGAATGAACATGTAAAAAATGCGGTGATCATGCATCACGAAAGACTGGATGGCAGCGGTTACCCCTATCATATGACCGGTCAGAAGATTGATGTCTATGCCAGATATATGGCGGTCATTGATGCCTACATTGCCATGGCTTCTCCCAGAACCTACCGCAATGCGCTTACACCGCTGCAAATTTTGGGAAATTTTGAAAAGAGCCTGGATAAATACGATGTGGAACTGTTAATGCCGATTATGAAAAGGATTGCGGACGCACAGATCGGTACAAATGTACAGCTGAATGACGGAAGTATCTGGGAAGTTCTGATCATTCATCCCAACAAGTTCTCCCGTCCTATTCTGAAAAATGAAAAGAACGAATTCGTGGATCTCTTACAGAGAACAGATTTGGAAATCGTCAAAAATTTATAAACGCTATGAAGCCATAAAAGCAGGAATAATCAATTACTTCCATTGATTATTCCTTTTTCTTTCCAGATATTCCGCATATGCCTTTTCCAAAATCTGTTTTTCATTGGCAAATTTCAGCAGGTGATAGGCTTCATGATATTTATAAAAACCGGAATCCGCAAAATACTCTTCTCTCTGAGGTTTGCTGTAATAGCTGTCGGTACTCATCAGATACCAGTGTACCTCCTTTGCCACCACATCTTCCGGAACAGAGAAAGAGTATTCACTTCTTCCCACATAATCTACGATAAAAGCTTTGGATCCACTTTCTTCCAGGACTTCCCGTAATGCGGTCTCTTCGTGAGTTTCTCTGGGCTCCACGGTTCCCTTCGGCAGGACCCATCCTTCATATTTGTTTTTAATATTTTTATAGAGTAATAATATTTTGCCGCGGAAAATCACCACTCCGCCACAGCTGGTCGCCTCTATCATCTTATTTTATCCTCCGATCTCACTGCTTTTCGCTAAAGTACGCATCAAAGATCCGTCTTGCAATAGGTACTGCATAATCACCGCCGCTTCCGGCACCTTCCACGATGATGGTAACGCAGACTTCCGGATCCTCCGCCGGAGCGAAACCGGTAAACCAGGCATGGCTGTCTCCCTTGACGTTATTATATTCCGCAGAACCGGTCTTACCTGCCGCTGTATAGCTTAGTCCTTTTAGCTTGGACGCCGTACCTTCCTGTACCACATCTGTCATCAGCTGACGCAAAATCGCCGCTTCGTCTTCCGACATCAGTCTTCCATACTCTGATGCCTTAAAGCTTTTGATAACAGTTCCCTCATCATTCTCTACACGGTCGATCACATAAGGCTTCATAAGGACTCCGTCATTTGCGATCGCACAGGTGATCATGTTCAGATGCATGGGAGTGATCTGTGTTTTTCCCTGACCGATGGAGGTCTGCATCATTTCAGCGGACGGGGTACTTTCGGAGACCAGTGCCGAACTTTTGGCGTAATTTAAAGTTAACGGCAGGTCTTTATTAAACAGCAGATCATTTAAAGTCTCCTGAAACGCCTCTCTATCCAGACTCATTCCGATATTTGCAAAGGAAGAGTTGCAGGATTTGGCAAAGGACTTCTTAAAATCCACCTGCCCGTGGTTGGAACCGTGGTAACAGCTGATCTTACTGTCTCCCAGCCGGAAAGAACCGTTACAGTTATAAGAGTAATTCTGGTAGGTATCTGGATTTTCCCTGATATATTCCAATGCAGTAACTATTTTGAAAGTGGAACCGGGTGGATATAAGCCCTGGGTCGCACGATTCAGAAGTACGGTGCTGGAATCATTGTCCACCAGGTCATCCCAGATCTCAGCAATGGAATTCGGATCAAAGTCAGGATGAGACACCATGGCAATGATTTTACCGGTAGATACTTCTGTCACAATGATGGCCCCACGGTAAATATCCAGTTGATCGTTTGCTACCTGTTGGACCTTCACGTCAAGTGTAGTATAAACATTATCTCCTGGGTTCTTTTTCCCGGCAGTATCGTTTTTGACCTTATTGGTCAGAGAAGTATTTGTGTTGATCATATAATAATTCGCCAGTGCTTCCACTCCCATTCTGCCCTGGGTGGAATAACCAACAATGTGCGCAAACAGATTCTTATAGGGATAATTTCTGGTCTCTTCTTCCTCCTCGTTCAGGATGGTCTCCGCCAGCACTTCCCCATCTCTGGAGTAAATAGCCCCACGGTAGTTCCTGGACAGCAGAATCTGTTGTCTGGAATTGTAGCTGTTATTGATCATATCCTGTTCGCTGGTTGCCACGAAATGTCCCAGATAAACCATGAGACATAAAAACAGGACTCCGATCCCTCCTGCTGACAGCCAGATCTCCCGCTGGTTCCCTCTGCGCTTATTTTCAGGTGTCTTTTTCGGGGATTTATTTTGCGTCTTATTATTTTCCACCTCTGCGCTCTCCTTCCTTCTGCAGTCGGATATAAATTCCCTGGATGATGAAAAACATGATCATTGTTGTCATCACCGAACTTCCTCCATAACTGATAAAAGGAAGTGTCACACCGGTCAGCGGAATGAATTTCGTACCGCCGCCGATGGTCAGGAAAATCTGGAAAATATACATAATGCCGATGCCGTATACGACAAGCTGATAAAATCTGTCATGAATCCTCACTGCGATCCGAATCATTTCAAAGAAGCTGCTGACACAGATCAGGATCAGGCACATACCGAAGATCACACCCAGTTCCTCACAGATGGAAGAAAAGATAAAATCCGCTTCCACATAGGGAATTGCTGTCGGGTTCCCTTTTAACAGCCCCATGCCGAACCAGCTTCCGCTGCCGATGGCAAACAGCGACTGGGTAATCTGATATCCTTTATTGTCAATATATTTCCAGGGATCCTGCCATGCCAGCACACGGATCCTCACGTGATCAAACAGCTGGTAAGCAAGATACGAAGCAGCACCTCCGCCTACGATTCCCGCAAACAGATACAGATAATTGCGTGTTGCCGCAAATACCACGAACACAAATCCCACGAAGAAGATCAACGCACTTCCCAGATCCTTAGATACCACCAGGATCACCACATGTGCCCCGGCAATGATGGCAGTCAGGACCACTCTCTGGAAGGATACATTCTCCCATAAAGCTCCCGCCAGGAAAAACAGGAACAATATTTTCACAAATTCCGAGGGCTGGAACGTAATTCCTCCCAGGGAAAAAGAAATCTTGGACCCATGGGTCACTTCGCCAAGGATCAGCACAGTACCAAGCAGTGCGATTCCCAATGTGGCATACAGCCAGGTGATTTTTTTGAAAAAATGAATTTTCCCAAGCAGATACGGTATCAGTAGTGAGATGATCAGAGATACCAGCACGATCACATACTGCCGTATTGCCTTGTCAAAAGACAGCCGGGATACCATACAGAGTCCGATTCCCAAAAGCATACACATATTATTCAGCAAAAGCCGGTTAATATTCTCGTAGATCAGTGATACCATCGTGATCGTTGCAAATAAAAAGATCAGAATAAATGCGAAGAAAAACAGGTATTGAAAATCTCCGCCGGTAAGTGACAGATTCAGGAAACATAATACCTGTACCAGAAACATCAGAACATCCTGCAGGATAAAAATCCCCTTGTGATGTTCGCCCGTCGGATATCGGAATGTATAAAAACAGCTTGCTGTATATAAAACCATAAAAAAGGCTATGAAATATTTGGATAATTCAATTACGTATTCCTGCATGCAGCAAAATACCTTTCTGTCTATTCTACGCCACGTTTTTCGTGACCGGTGGTATATTCCACATAGGGAAGTTCCTTGCGCGCACCGCCATAATAATTCAGGATCTGCAAAGTCTCATCCTCTGTCTCTGTGGTAAAATCCAGCCTCCCTACGACGATCTGTCTGTCCGCTTCCTTATGCAGAGATAAAGGTACACTATTGTAGATTACATTAAAGCAATGGGTACAATTGCGCATTACCGGAAATCTCTTATGATACCGGTCGGTCAGTTCCAGGATACGCCCACCTTCCCCTTTTCTACATCTGTCCAAGGTCTGTGTCACACAGTTAGCGGTAACCATCATAGGAATCTTACCGTAGATCAACTTCTCTGTGGGAATCGCAGGATCTATTATCTTCTTCTGCTCCGCTGCCGTAAGTTCAAGCGGCAGACAGAAGCCATCCAGATACTGCATCCAGAAATCTCTTCCTTCCACATTCCACAAATAGAGACTGTAATCTCCGATGATCTTTTTCCCGGGCAGTGCCCATTGTAGGAGCAGTCCGATATGTTCCATGCTGCCTGCCAGGAATCCCTGAAAACATGACGTATTCTCTCTTGCAAAGTCGTACAGCTTTTTTAAATACTGCTTATCACGAAGGCGCAGGATCTTAGGCAGTACGATTCCACAGGGAATTTGTTTTTCAGAAGCCATTTTCAGCATTTTTGCTCCGGCTTCCGGATCCTGTAACAACAGATCTGCATCCAGATACAGCCTTATTCTAGCCGTCGGTTCTCCGTTACCGTTCCCAAATACCGATCTGCAAAATCCTCTCCACTGCTCTTGTGTCTGCAATAGGATTGAAAATTTCTTTCCCATAGGAGACTCTTGCGTTCTACTGTCCATCCCGGTCTTATGCTGCGTCTCACGTTGCGGTTCTATCCTCTCATAGCAAAAACCGTTTGCCAGAATTATTTTTTCTTCCAGAAGAGCAATCCCTCTTCTGCGGAGCTCATTGATCGCCTTTAACGGATAGAATGCATTCCCGCTCAGTTCGACTTCTATACTTCCATCCACAGAGAAAGAGCTGTCTCCTAACTTACTTAACTGCTTTATAACATTTTCTTCCGAAATCGGTTGTCTGGAAGCTTCCTGCACAGGATCGCCTTCTAATGTGATGCGGATATCGCCGCAGGATACGGTCAGACTCGCCTCTTCCCCGATCATAAACCGTGCCGACATCCGTACCGGAAGTGTCAGACGTTTCGTCAAATGTTCCTTACGGATGTGTTCTAGCAGCCTTTCATCGCTTCCACTGTATGCCGGACTGTTCAGAGTCACCATCTCTTTGCCGTTATGCTTATGATAATAACCGTCCTGACGCTCACTGCGGATGTACAGACAGGACAGTGCATGCATATCTTCTTTGGAAATCTTCAGAGTTTCCTCCGGATTCTTATAATACCGATCAATATATTTACGGTAAATTGCCGTAACTCCGGCGGCATATTCCGCTTTTTTCATGCGGCCCTCGATCTTAAAAGAATCGATTCCCGCCGTCAGAAGTTCAGGGATAGATTCTATGGTACACATATCCTTCAGGCTTAAGGGATAGCATTCCTTCTGTCCCTTACTGCTGTAAGGCAGACGGCAGGGCTGTGCACAGCGTCCGCGATTACCGCTTCTGCCTCCTAAAATACTGCTGAACAGACACTGTCCTGAATAACAATAACACATGGCTCCGTGAATAAAGCACTCGATCTCCATACCGGTGGCTTCCTTGATCCTGCGGATCTCCTTAAGGCTAAGTTCTCTGGCAGGTACTACACGGCATGCCCCTTGTTCCTTCAAAAATTCTGCACCGTATTCCCCGGTAATTGTCATCTGCGTGCTCCCATGCAATTCCATGCCCGGAAAATTCTCCCGGATAAATGAAAATACACCCATATCCTGGATAATAACACCATCCAGTCCTGCCCGGTAATAAGGCTCCAAATATTCATATATTTCTGAAAATTCGGATTCTTTTACCAGCGTATTTACCGTAAGATATACTTTTCTTCCGAAAAGATGCGCATACCGGATACATGCAACCAGTTCCTCTTCGGAAAAATTCTCCGCATAGGCTCTAGCTCCGAAACGATTTCCTCCCAGATATACAGCATCCGCACCGGCATGGATCGCACCGTAAAATGCTTCCGTATTCCCGGCTGGCGCCAGCAATTCTACTTTCTTCATTGCACTCATAAACGTCCTCTATTGCAAATAGCTGCCCGAAAAACGGACAGCTATCAATTTACTTGTCTTTTAGTTCTGTCTCCAGACGAACAATTTTTTTGGCATCTTCATTCAGCTGCTTCTGAAGTTCTTTTCCCTGCTTCTCTGCATTTTCCAATTTGATCTGTGCGGAAATCAGTTCATGCTTCAGATCGTATAATTCCTTTTCTTTTCCCTGAAGTTCTTCTTCGAGGATAGATATCTGCTTCTTCGCTTTAAAATAATCATCGGCAATGTTCAGCTGCAGCAGAACACTTTGTCTGTCCAAAGGCTGTCTGCGAAAGCTGTCTATCTTCCCATATTCGTTGATCTTGTTATTGATATAGGAAGCGATTTTCTGCATGTATTCTTCACTCTCATAGCCGCTTAAGGTAAATACCTTACCGCCTATGATCACTTCGGTATCTGTCTTCGGAGACATCTTAAACACCCCTCTTAACAATCTTTTGAAAACACAATATGTGCCGTCTGTTAAAAAATATAATACAAGATTTATTATATATCAGATTATAAAGAGTGGCAAGTAAAAAATTGCCCGATTGTCTCCGTTAAAGCTTCAGTCCCAGGTGCTTGTAGGTCAGATCCGTCACCGTGCGTCCCTTGGGCGTTCTGTTCAGGAACCCATTCTTGATCAGATAAGGTTCGTAGACATCTTCTATGGTGCCGGCATCTTCTCCGATGGCAGCTGCCAGGGTATCCAGTCCCACAGGTCCACCGTTAAATTTCTCGATGATCGTCACAAGGATATTCCTGTCGATATGATCTAAGCCCATCTTGTCCACATCCATAAGATCCAGTGCGGTTCTGGCTACATCTTCTGTAATGACTCCGTCGTATTTGACTTGTGCGAAATCACGGACACGCTTCAAGATACGGTTGGCAAGTCTGGGCGTTCCACGGCTTCGCCTAGCCATTTCTTTTGCTCCGGCAGGTTCGATCTCCACATCCAGAATCCCTGCGGAGTGCATGATGATCTGCTGCAATTCCTCTATGGTATAGAATTCCAGATGATGGATCATTCCAAAACGATCCCGCAGAGGTGCCGTCAAAAGTCCTGCCCGGGTCGTCGCTCCTACCAGCGTGAACTTCGGCAATTCCAGACGTACGGACCTGGCACTGGAGCCCTTACCGATCATAATGTCAATACAATAATCTTCCATGGCGGGATACAGTACTTCCTCCACCTGACGATTCAGACGATGTATCTCATCCACGAACAACAGATCTCCTTCTTCCAGGTTGTTTAAGATGGCAGCCATCTCTCCCGGCTTCTCGATCGCCGGTCCGCTGGTCACCTTCATATGGACGCCCATTTCATTGGCAATAATCCCGGCAAGGGTGGTCTTACCAAGTCCGGGCGGTCCGTAGAACAGCACATGATCCAGTGCATCCCCACGCTGCTTTGCAGCAGTAATATAGACCTTCAGGTTCTCCTTTATCTTGGACTGACCGATATAATCGTCCAGCGTCTGGGGACGTAAGGAGCCTTCCAGCTTAATATCTTCTTCCGTGATATTTGTCTCTATCATTCTTCTGGGCATAGTCGTTGATCTCATTCCTTAAAACAATTTTTTCAGGGCAGCCTTTAAGATTGCTCCGGAATCTATGGTCTCCACATCTTCGATGGCATTGACAGCCTTTAAGCTCTCCGCCTGTCCGTAGCCCAACGCCACCAGGGCTTCCACAGCTTCCTTTTTCTTCTCACTGTCAATATGCAGACTTCCTGCGGTCAGGATGCCTTCCGCGCCGCCTGCTGCAATCTCTCTGGAAATCAGAGTATCGTCAATGGATATCTTGTCCTTTAATTCCAGGATCAGCCGCTGCGCTGTTCTGGCGCCTACACCCGGTGCCTTCGATATCGCCCTGGCATCCCCGGACATAATGGCAAAGCGCAGAGAATCCGCATCCATAACGGATAATATAGCGAGCGCTCCCTTAGGTCCGATACCGCTGACCGTAATACAGAGCTTGAACATCTCCAGATCGCTCCGGGAGAGAAAACCATATAATAAAAAGGCGTCTTCCTTCACATAGGTATATGTATAGAGCCGAACCTGCTCTCCGATTCCGGGAAGTCTCGATGCCGTATCCGCAGAGATCCGGACATTGATTCCGAAGCCGTTGACATCGATCACCGCGTTATCTACCGTAACATCTTCCAAAAAGCCATTCACATATGCAAACATGTATGTTAAATCCTCGTCTTTCCTGGCATACAAAATAATAGCACGTAAAATTCGGCTACGATATGTTTATCATACCATAGCCGAACATATGTTTCAAGTGGTTTTAACTCTGGATCTGTTTTAACTGGTAGAACTCTCCCTTCAGAGCCATCAGCTCGTCATAGGTACCGTATTCCGAACAATGTCCATCGGCGATTACGGCGATCCTGTCAGCATCCCGGATCGTCGACAGTCTGTGCGCCACAATAAATGTCGTCCGCCCCTCCGTCAGATTGTTTAACGCCTGCTGGATCAGCTTTTCGGAGATACTGTCTAATGCCGAGGTTGCTTCATCCAGCACGATCACCTTCGGATTCCGGATCAGTGCTCTGGCAATGGAAATACGCTGTCTCTGGCCGCCGGATAACTTGCCGCCGTGTTCTCCCACCATAGTGTCGAGGCCTTTTGGAAGGGATACGATCAGGTCTGACAGATTCGCGGCATTGATCACATTCTGTAATTCTTCCTCTGAGACATTTTCACAGCCGTAGGTAATATTGTCGCGGATCGTTCCGGAGAACAGAATGGATGTCTGGGGTACCACCGCTAAATGCTTTCTGTATGTTCTAAGATCGATTTTGCTTAAATCTTTGCCGTCGATCAGGACTTTTCCACTCTCTGCCTGATGAAAGCCAATGACCAGGTTTAAGATCGTGGATTTTCCGGCACCGGACTCGCCTACCAACGCAATGGTCTCTCCCGCTTTCACATGAAGGTTTAAGTGGTTCAATACGTTATGCTCATTGTTTTTGTAATGGAAGCATACATCCTCAAAGTCAAAGGTACCGGTCACCTGCTCCAGTTTTTCCTTGCCTTCGTTGTCTTCGACATCCTCAGATAACAATACCTCACCGATGGAATTCACGGATTCGATACCTTTTGCAATAGTAGGCAGTAGAGTAACGATGGAGGATACCTGATTGACCACCGTAGCAAAATAACTCTGATACAGCGTGATGTCACCGGCCTGGATCTTCCCGCCGATGGCGAGATATCCGGTAAATGCCAGGCAGATCACCTGAAAGATCTGGAATACTGCCCAGCCCACTGAGCCAAACAGCGCCTGGATCAGATCCAGCTTATAGCCTTTTTCTGCCACAGCAAACAACTGTCCGCTCATTTTAGATACCTCTTCGTCCTCCAGGGCATGGGCTCTGGTCACGGGTACCAGTTCTACCATTTCCATGACTCTGGCGGAGGTCTCTTCCATTTCCTTACGGAATTCCGTATTTCTCTTCTTCATAATATTCCGGAAGGTAACCATGGTAATTGCCGCCACCGGTGTGGTCAACAAGAAAAATACGAATACGATGCGGCTCTTACTGATAGTGACCACCAGTGCCACTCCGATATTCAGGGCAATATTTAAAATACTTAAAAATAGCTGTGTGGAAAGACCTTCCACGGCTTCCACATCACGCATGATCTTGGACTGCAGTCGTCCAGACTGGGTCTCCACATGATAGGAAATGGACAGTTGCTGTAATTTCCGGATCAGTGCTTTCCGAAGTCCTGTCTCTGCATAGCGGGTCGCCAGGCTTTTATAAGAAGTGTACAGATAATTCATGGGAATATTAAGCAGGATCAGTCCCGCTTCCAGAATACTGTAAAATATAATATTCCGGAAAGTATCCGGATTGTGCGCCGTGACATCGTTAATAATATTCGCCGTGATGATGGGCAGTACCCAGACACAGGCATGCTTTGCGAAAAAGCAGATCACTGCCATGACAAATTTATGATAATTCCCCTTATACAGATGCATCAGTGTCCGCAGGGGATGCCCCTGATTCTTCCGATAGCATTCGATAAACCAGCTCTCGGTGTCCATCTTTTTTTTCGGAGATGTTTTTGCTTCAAAGTCTTTCATGTTTACAGGATACCTTTCCCATTTGTTTTTACACTTCATTTTAGCGCAATTAATATGTGTTTTCCAGTTTATTTTTGCGGTTTTCACCTATAAACAACTGCTTTTTTGCCAAAAATAAGGCTGTGTCAGAACTTTTACATTCCTCACACAGCCCTTTTCATAGCATTGTATTTTTACGATCGATTAGTTGTTGATCAACTTATCGTTCTCATTGTTCCAGCTGTAAAGCTTACGGATCTCTTCACCGACCTTCTCTGAAGGATGCTCGGAAGCCAGCTTTCTCATAGCCTTGAAGTGAACCTGCTTGCCCGCGGGAGACATATCTAACAGGAACTCCTTAGCGAAAGTACCGTCCTGAATATCGGACAGGATCTTCTTCATGGTCTTCTTGGTCTCCTCGGTGATCAGCTTGGGGCCGGTGATGTAGTCACCATACTCAGCGGTATTGGAGATGGAATATCTCATGCCTGCGAAACCACTCTGGTAGATCAGATCTACGATCAGTTTCATCTCATGGATACACTCGAAGTATGCATTTCTGGGATCGTAACCAGCCTCAACCAGTGTCTCGAAACCAGCCTGCATCAGAGCACATACGCCACCGCACAGAACAGCCTGTTCACCGAACAGATCGGTCTCGGTCTCAGTTCTGAAAGTGGTCTCCAGAACACCTGCTCTTGCGCCGCCGATACCCAGTGCATAAGCCAGTGCCAGATCCTGGGCCTTACCGGTTGCATCCTGTTCTACTGCGATCAGACAAGGAACACCCTTACCTGCCTGGTACTCACTTCTTACGGTATGTCCGGGTCCCTTGGGAGCGATCATGGTAACATCAACGTTCTTGGGAGGTACGATACATCCGAAATGAATATTGAAACCATGAGCGAACATCAGCATATTGCCCTCTTCCAGATTGGGCTCGATGTCATTCTTGTACAGATCTGCCTGCTTCTCATCGTTGATCAGGATCATGATGATGTCAGCACGCTTTGCAGCTTCTGCAGCGGTAAATACTTCAAATCCCTGTGCCTCAGCCTTTGCCCAGGACTTGGAGCCCTCGTACAGACCGATGATAACATGACATCCGGAATCCTTCAGGTTCAGTGCGTGTGCATGACCCTGGCTGCCGTAGCCGATAATAGCGATAGTCTTACCCTCTAATAAAGAGAGATTACAATCTTCCTGATAAAAAATCTTAGCCATTTTCTTCTCCTCCGTTATGAGACATAAAATTTATAACTGATAGGGATATACCCTAGAGCTAACTGATAAGAACTTTGATCTTTCGATATTAATCTTTCAATATTAATCTTCGATATAAGTAACGTTTTCAATACCTCTGCCAAGTCCCGTAATACCGGTTCTCGCCAGTTCCAGCACCTCATACTCTTCATTAAAACGCTGGATCAATGCATTCACTTTACTGTGGTTACCGGTAAATTCCACGATCAGGTTCTCCGCACCGACATCAATGATCTTCGCACGGAAATTGTTGGCAAGGAACTCTACGCCCTGTCGGATCTCCAGACGTTTCTCGGGATCTACTTTTACCTTGACCAGTACCAGTTCACGGTACACACTGTCCTCCGGATCCAGTTCTTTGATATCACGGACATCCACTAACTTCCCTACCTGTTTCTCGATCTGTTCGAGGATATCATCGTCGCCCGAAGTCACAATAGTAATTCGGGTAAACCGTGGATCTGCCGTCACACCTGCCGTAATGCTTTCGATGTTATAACCGCGTCTGGAAAACAGACCGGCAATACGGCTCAGTACGCCGGATGTGTTGTCAACTAACAGCTGAAATACTCTCTTCTGCATGAATGATCTACCATACCTTTCGTATTTCTGCAACTGCTCTCCTTCCGGAGTAGCAACTGTATTCTTAATATAGCAAGATGCCTTTACAATGTCAATTAGTGAATTTAACATTATAATTGATGTATTTTAATCATCATTCTCGGTGCATTTTGATAATGCCAGGGTTCCGGTTCTTGCTACTTCCACAATGCTGATCGTCTGAAGCATCTTGATCAGTGTATCGATTTTCTCCGGAGCATCGCAAATCTGCAGCATCATGAAGTGCTTTGACATATCTACGATCTCTGTTTTCATAATGTCACAAATTTCTATGATATCCCTACGATTATTCTTGTTATATTTAACCTTTAATAACATTAATTCCCGGGTATAACACTGTTCCTGGGATAAAGTTTTTACTTTGATGACATCCAGCTTCTTATTCAGCTGTTTTTCAATCTGCTCCAAAGTGCGTTCATCCCCGGAACTTACGATGGTCATGCAGGATACCGCATGGTCATCGGTCTCTCCCACGGCAAGACTTTCAATATTAAAACATCTTCGGGAGAACAGACCGGCCACCTTACACAGAACACCGGAACGGTTCTCTACCAGTACGGAATATATTCTCTTCATTTACATAAAGCCCCCTTCGCTATTTTACCAGATCCATGGGATCGATCAGACACTCTAACAGCATCGTGTTATCTTCTGCCAGAAAAGCATCCAGTACTTCATCTGCGTGCTCCATCGTATTCAGGCGCAGATAAGGGATGCCGTAGGCTGCGGATAATTTCTCCAGATCAGGGCTTCCTGACAGATCCACTACAGAATAGTGATCCTTGTAGGTATAATGCTGATATTCTCTTACCATGCCGAGATAATTGTTCTTCAATACAATGATCTTCACCGGAATATTGTGCTGTCTTATAGTAGCTAATTCCATCATGGACATCTGGAAAGAACCGTCACCGCAGACGGCAATGACCTGTTTGTCCATGGCTGCTGTCTTGGCTCCCATGGCTGCCGGAATGGAATACCCCATGGTTCCCATGCCGCCGGAGGTTAAAAATTTACCTTTTTTCACAATGTGATAACCGCAGGACCAGATCTGGTTCTGTCCCACATCCGCTACATACACACCATCCTCCTGCATTTTCTCGGAAAGTTTTGTAATAAAGGCCGCAGGATCCACATAATCGGGATTCGGAGTTCTCTTTTTCTCCATTGTGGAACGGTACTCATTTAAGGTAGTAAGCCATTCCCCATAGTCGCAGCAAAATTCTTCCTTCTGGAAATCCTGGAAAATGTGTTTGGCATCGCCGACCAATGGGATGGATGGACCGGCATTTTTACCGATCTCCGCGGGATCCACATCGATATGTACCAGTACCTTGTTCCGGGTAATAAGATCCGGTTGGCTGACCGCACGATCCGCAACTCTGGCTCCTACCATGATCAGCAGATCGGATTCGTTCATGGCACGGTTTGCGTATGCCTTACCGTTATTGCCCACCATTCCGTAATAGAGCGGATGTTCGGTAGGCATGACACCGATCCCCATCATGGTGGATACTACGGGAATGCCATGTTCTTCGGCAAAGCTGCGCAGCTCTTCTTCGGCCTCGCTAAGTAATACTCCGCCGCCGGCACAGATGATAGGGCGTTTTGCACGCTCCAGCTCCTTGATAACCTTTTTGATCTGTACGGCATGCCCCTTGACCGTAGGCTTATAAGTACGCAGATTTACCTCTTCCGGATAATGGAAGTTCTTGATAACGGCATTCTGAATATCAATGGGAATATCGATCAATACCGGACCTTTTCTTCCGGTATTTGCAATATAAAATGCCTCTTTGAATACCCGGGGAATATCATTAACATTTTTTACCAGATAACTGTATTTAACAAAAGATTCCACTGCGCCGGTGATATCCGCCTCCTGGAACACATCACTGCCCAGCAGTTCGCTGTTTACCTGACCGGTGATACAGATCAGGGGAATACTGTCCGCAAATGCCGTGGCGATGCCCGTGATGACATTCGTAGCGCCCGGTCCGGAAGTCACCGCGCACACACCGGGTCTGCCGGTCATACGTGCCACACCGCTGGCGGCATGGGCAGCATTCTGTTCCGTCCGGATCAGCACCGTCCTGATCTCGGAATCCAGAATACTGTTGAAAAAAGGACATATGGCAACACCGGGATATCCGAATACCGTGCTTACCCCCTCGGCTTCGAGACATTTAATAATCGCATCTGCTCCAATCATTTTGCTCCGCTCCTTTATGTATACTCTGACTTTTTATTACTCCATTAAACTTTTTGCTAATTTCACCGCATCCGCGGCATCCTTGGAATAGCCGTCCGCTCCGATCTCATCTGCATATTCCTGGGTGATCACGGCTCCGCCGATAATGATCTTGGCGGTGATACCTTCCTGTTTTGCTGCGGCTACGATCTCCCGCATTCTCTGCATGGTCGTGGTCATCAGTGCCGACAGGGCAATGAACTGTGCATGGTGTTCCCTTGCCGTCTCCAGAATCTTTGCCTGCGGCACATCCTTACCCAGATCGATCACATGGAAACCGTGATTTTTAAGCATCAGAGCCACCAGGTTCTTGCCGATATCGTGGATATCTCCTTCTACGGTAGCAATGACCACTACCGGCATCTCTCCTCCGGCACTGCCCGTCTGTAACAAGGGTTCCAGTAGCTCAATGGAATTTTTCATAGCTTCGGCGCTGGCAATCAACTGCGGCAGGAAGTATTTCCCCTGATCGAAGTATTCGCCCACCTGATTAATGGCGGGAAGTAATACCTGATTCAACAATTCCACAGGTTTTTCCCCGCTTTCCAGTGCTTCCTTCGTAATCTTTACGATGCCGTTGCGGTTACCCTTCAGGACAGCAGTCTTTAACTTGTCCTGCATTTCATTGATCTGCGGTCCTTTTTCGACAGCCGATTTTTCCACACTGCCTGCATTACTTGTCTGACCGCTTGCTGCCCCCTGACTTTCCAAGAGGGAGAGCTTTCTTGCCAGTTCCGCCTCTTTTGCTTCTCTGCGTTCCCTGACACCGCCGGCATACTCGATATATCGAAGTGCCGCTTCTTCTTTGTTCAGCAACAGATCCGTCGCAAGCGCACAACTCACTAACAGTTCCTGGGACGGATTAGCAATTGCCATGGTTAGTCCTGCCTGAATTGCCAGTGTTAAGAATGCCGTATTTACAAAGCTTCGCTCCGGCATGGCAAAAGAAATATTGGACAGACCGCAGATGGTTGCAAATCCGTTTGCCTTGCAGTAGCGAATGGTTTCTAACGTCTCCAAAGCTGCTTTGGGGTTAGCTCCCACGGTTGCCACCAGTCCGTCTACCACGACATCTTCCTTACTCATTCCCAGGGAAGTGGCTCTGTCATATATTTTATGAATGATTTCTTTTTTCTCATCAATATCCTTGGGCAATCCCGCATCCGACAACGGCAGCAGGATGAACATTGCCCCGTATTTTGCTACGATAGGAAGAAGTTTTTCGAATTTCTCTGTCTCCAGAGAAACAGAATTGACCAAAGCCCGTCCCGGATAATGGCGAAGGGCTGCTTCCAAAACCTCCACATAGCTGGAATCCAGCGACAGCGGCAGGTTCGTCACGCCGCTTACCTCTTCCAGCGCCCGCAGCATACTGGCTTTTTCATCAATACCACTCATGCCCATATTGATGTCCAGTACCTTTGCACCGCAGGCTTCCTGCTCCTCGGCGAACTGGATTACTTTCTCGAAACTGCCTTCCTTAAGCTGTGCCTGCAATGCCTTCTTCCCGGTAGGATTGATGCGCTCTCCCACAACAAAAAAACCATCCTCCAGTCCAAAGCTGTGGGTAATACGTTCGGAGGTCAGATACCGGATGCCCTCCGGTCGTCTGACTGCTGTAACCTTTGCCTCCGTACCAAAACGGTCACGGATCTGTCTGATAAATTCCGGGGTGGTACCGCAACAGCCGCCTAAGATCGCAGCACCGGCATTTACCAGTACTTCCATCTCTTCTGTGAATTCTTCTGCTTCCATGTTGTAGCAGGTATTGCCGTTTTCATCCAGAAAAGGAAGTCCGGCATTTGGCTTTGCGATCACGGGGATTCGGGTATGGGTTACCATATCCGAGATAATGCTCTCCATCTGGGCAGGTCCTGTGGAACAGTTGGCACCGATGGCGCAGGCACCCAGGCTCTCCAGTACAATGGCTGCGGTCTTCGCATCCGTGCCGAATAGTGTTCTTCCGTCTGCTTCAAAAGTCAGTGTGGCGATCACCGGCAGATTACAGACTTCTTTTGCAGCAATCAATGCCGCTCTGGTCTCTGCCAGGCTCATCATGGTCTCTACTACCAGCAGATCCACTCCTGCATCCACCATGCTAAGGATCTGTTCTTTGTAAATATCGATCAGGTCTTCCAGTTCCATTTGGCCCATGGGTTTTAACTGTTCACCGGTCATTGTGAGATCTCCGGCTACCAGCACAGTATGTCCGGGGCTGCTCGCCGCTGCTTCCCTGGAGATTGCCACCAGTTCGTGGATCATGGCGGACATATTTTTCTCCAGATGATATTCTGCCAGCTTGACGCGGTTAGCTGTAAAAGTAGGTGCATACAGAATATTGGTACCCGCCTGTACATAATCCTTCTGCAGCTTCAGCATAACATCCCTATGTTCCAGGATCCACTGCTCCGGACAAACACCGGAGGGCATTCCGGCTTTCACCAGATTCGATCCGGTGGCACCGTCCAAATATAAAATATGATCTTTACTTAATGTACTAAATTCTTCTCTTGTCATGGCTCTCTTTTCCTGTTACTTGATTCTTTTAATCATACCACACTGTCCTTTTATTCGTAAAGGGGACGTTTTAACATTATGTGGTTGCGTAAAACCGCAGAATATGATAAATTTTTAGATGGATTATATGATTTGGAGGGATAAATATCTTGAAAAACAAAATACTTGCTATTACAGCGGGACTTCTTACCGCTATGGCTCTTACCGCCTGTGGAAAGGATCCCGAGCTGACGCAGTTTCGAGAGGAGATCGATGCATTTTGTACTGAGATCTCAGACATTGACACCTCGATCAACAATGTGGATGCCGAATCCGATAATGCAGCCGATGAACTTTTGGGATACCTGGATCAGTTGGATCAGGATTTTCAGGATTTCGCCGCATTGGATTTTCCTACGGAATTTGATTATCTGGAAAGTATGGCCGATGAAGCCAGTGAATATATGACCACTGCCGTGCAGAGTTATCATGATGCTTTCAGCAATGGCGGATATAATCAGCTGACTGCCGATTATGCCAAGGAGAATTACGCCAGAGCTTACAAGCGTATTCAGATCATCATCACTTTCCTTCACGGTGAACAGCCGGAGGATGTCAATCTGACGACGGAAGAAGCCACCACGGAAGCTTCTGTTGCTGAATAATTAAAAAATACCTCCGTGCATTGCACGGGGGTATTTTTTAATTAGTTTATTATGTTATGATATCGGGGTCAAAATCCCCGACTTTGATGCCTACGGATTGCTCCGTGCTGCGCACTCTCACAATCCTCCCCTCTATTCGCATATCGTGGGATTATCATCCCACTTTTATGCTCATATCGGGGCGGGTCCTAAGGTCTTTCACCCACATATGAGCAAGCTCATGTGGGCTTAGACCTTTTGCCCCTGGCATCTTATTATTTTAAGATCTTGAGCTGGCCGAGCAGGGGAACTTCCTTCTCCTCTTCCTTACAAGCATAGATCAGACCCATGATCCAGCATACGAACAGGAAGATGCTCAGAATTGCGCTTACAACGCCGCCTACATAAGGAATAACGCGGATAACGCTTGCAACGATCTGCGCTAAGAAAATAACCAGTGCCTGATTCAGATGGAACTTAGCTCCCTCCTTGTCACCTGCGCAAAAAGCAACGATCCAGCCGATCCAAGTGATGTACGCAACAATACCCGTAGTTTTTTTATCCATTTTTTCTCCCTCTGCACTTTGTGTGCGATAAAATATTCTGTATATGTAAAAATGCAAATACAGTCAAAGTGAAATGTGAAAGCCGAGAAGCAAAATATTTTTCAGAATAAAATTCCCGATCATGATCGCTACCGCCGCATACAGATGCCATTCATGAAAGCGCCAGCCTTTTACCCTGCTGAAATGTAATCTGGCAAGTGTCTGGCTTATCATGAATCCTCCAAAAATGATGATCGTATATATCACAAGCGGATGATACCAGGCTGATACCAGGAAATGTCCCTGAAGAAGGGCACTTAACGCTCTGGTCCCGCCACATCCGGGGCAATAGATTCCGAACAGACGATAGACGATGCAGGTATATCCTGTATTTTCCAGTATCGGTACGATAGCCTTGAGATATACTAAGCTTCCCGTCAAACCAAGTACCAGGAATATCCATCCCATCAAATAGAGATAGTCTTCCAGGCAGCCTTTTTTAGTATGCACCATATGCACCGCTACCGATCATTGCAACGGAAAATACTACTGCAAGAATCGTGATCAGAATTCCCAGTACGATGCCTACGATAGAGCAGATCAGTCCGCCCTTTGCCAGTCCGGTCTTACCCTGCTTGTTGGCAAATACAGCACAGATGATACCGCCGACTCCGAACAGTGCTCCTATCCAGCCGGTACAGCATCCGAGAACGATAGAGAGAATACCAAGTACCAGGCTTACAATTGCCAGTACGTTGGTCTCCTTGTTCTCAGCCTTAGGGGCTTCTACAATTGTCTGGGGCTGTACATTAGCGGTATAGTCCTGATAATTGTTAACGGGCTCTACCACGGGGGTCTCCTGTACAGGTTCTGCTGCCGGAGTTACTTCGGCTTCGGAAACCGTTTCTGCAGCCGTAGTGTCTATTGTAACATTGTTTTCATTTTCAAAGTTCTGTCCGTCCATTTTTTCCTCTTTCTGTCTTGTTCAGACTTCTTATTTTAATCCGCTAACGGATTGCCCTTGCCGTCGGTGTCGATTTTGCCGGTCAGGATCATGATACCCTCTACCAGTCCCCAGATACCTACACCCATTACAAGAAATACGCCGACAACCACACAGCATAAAAGAATTCCTACAATGGTAAGTACCAACTGGGTAACTGCCTTACCGGTATAACCCAGATAGAAATTATGTACACCGAAGGATCCCAGGAAAATACCTAACAGTCCGGCTACCAATTTGGATTTGGCATCCGCTGCCGGTGCCTGTTTATTGGCAACACCACAGTTCAAACACACTGTTGCATCCGGTGCTAAAGGCTTTCCACAGTTATGGCAGTAATTATTGCCCTGTCCTTTGGCTACTCCACACTTTACGCACATTACAGCTTCATCCGTCATATAAGGCTCGCCGCAATTTTTACAAAAGTACATTTGGTCTTCCTCCCTCATTTATTTTCCTGGCTTTTTTCTCAGCCATTACTGTACATTATACAAGATGTTTGTATATTTTACCAGTGTTATTTTCACATTATAAGAGGTTATAACGTGCAATTTTTATAAAATCATGTGAAATCTATCTGATAAATCTTATTTATCGGAATCTCCGTGTCGTTCATGCAAATTTTCCCGGCTGTTTCATTTATTTTCTGAACATGACCTTCCAGAGTCCGGTAACTGCCTCCGTCTTTTTGGGAATCCGGTACAAAATAAGTGATCTTCACCGGAGGCTTTTGTATCAAATGTTCGTGAATATAATAGAGTTGTCTGTCAATCTCCTGTTTCCTGTCCTCATCCAATTCTATAAAGCGGTCTGTCAGTCTGGCGGTCTCTCTCAGAGCATCGTCGTATCCCGTAAGCGCCGCAAAGGGAGAAAACTGGGCGGCACGATTTTGCAGTGACATCCTGGGATGTGTCACAGATACCGGATGGGGAAGATGGAGCATGTCTTTATATTTTTCGTTCATAGTAATCTCCATTCCGCAGACGATTCCTTTCGTAGGAGGAATCGCGAATCCAATTTCAAATTTGATTCATGCCTTATGACCGCCGATCTGGCGGTTCCTGTCTATCGTGGTAGCGCCCTCCTGAAGATCGGCGGCTCTTAAAATAGCATTTTTTCCGTATTTGGATTTCACGCTAAGCATGGCTTCCAGCAGATGTTTTTCCTTTTCCAAATGTTCCTTTTCCTTCTGCATGTCCTTCTCTTTGGTGTCATCCGACAACAGTCCGCCGGAAAACAGATCCAGCTGTTCATAGACCGGCTCCTCCTTCACACTGTCTGCCTCTTTTAAATGATTTGCCACCAGTGTGATCCTGCGGGCAAGTAACATGGGATCCACGATCCGTTCATATAGTTCCATGATCGTGTCTGTGATCCTGGCAGCGGATGCAGTCATATTTCCAAGATTCCCGGTGCCATGCGCGTGTTTCGGTACGCTTCTGCCGTAACGGTCCACGGTGATCTCGCCGTGATAACGATCCGCAATCCTTGGTATCTTCAAGTTATCAATGTCATACCCCACCGTCAAAACAACCTGGTCTGTCACCAGTTTCTTCTCCACCAGGTCTAGTACCAGCTGCTCTGCCATCTCCCGAACCACGATCTTCGTCTGTGTAAAATCCGTAGCACAATGCAGAACCTGCCCGGCGCTGATACAGTTGGTCTCCGGGCGGTAGGATTTGATCAGATCCATGGTCACCGGTTCGTATCCCCAGGCATGATCGATCAGAAGTTCCGCGTTGATTCCAAACATTCCATACAGTAGATCCTCATTATAGTAATCACCCACTCCACCGATAGAGCAGCGGGCGATATCTCCCATGGTAAACATTCCGGCGGCTTCCAGCTTTTTACGGTATCCTGCGCCCACCCGCCAGAAGTCCGTCAACGGCTTATGGTCCCACAGCAGTTCCCGATAGCTGATCTCATCCAGCTTTGCGATTCGTACGCCATTTGCATCCGGTTCTATGTGCTTGGCAACAATATCCATTGCCACCTTACACAGATACAGATTTGTTCCGATCCCCGCCGTGACGGTCAGTCCCTTTTTCTCCAGGATTTCTGTGGCAATCGTGGTTGCCAGTTCTTCCGCCGTCATTTTGTAGATCTTCAGGTACTGCGTTACATCCAGGAATACTTCATCAATGGAATAGACATGTATATCCTCCGGTGCAAGATATCTCAGGTAAATATCATAGATCTGTGTACTGTACTCCAGATATCTCGCCATCCGGGGTGTTGCCGTGACAAAATCCACTTCCAGTTCCGGATGTTCCTGTAATTCATCCGCAAAAGTGCTTTTTCCCCAAAAACTGCCTCCGGGTGCCCGCACTTTCCGTAGGGCATTCACTTCCCTTATCTTGGAGATCACCTCGAACAGTCTGGCTCTTCCGGGGATTCCGTAGGCTTTTAAGGAGGGAGATACTGCCAGGCAGATGGTCTTTTGCGTCCTGGAGGCATCTGCCACCACCAGGTTTGTATTCAGAGGATCCAGGCCTCTGTCTGCGCACTCCACGGAGGCATAAAAGGACTTCAGATCCATAGCAATATACGTATGTGATGATGTTTCCATAAATGCTTCCTTTCTGTGCAGCGGTTGCTCATTACATCATGATTCGCACCTATGGTGCTTACCGTTGCTTCACAACGATCATGATCAAATTCGCCGTTCGCCAATTATGCAAGCATATTGGCTCCCTTGCGCTCATTATATCATAAGCTCACGAATTCGTGCTATTGCACTCTACATCCTGCTTCGCAGGATATTCGTTCGCTAATGAGCCTGGGCTCATTATATTATAGCAGAATATATGTTCGATTACAAAAGTAATTTTTGTAAAAAAAGACTCCCGAAAAATCGGGAGTCTCAGAATTCTGAAAGTCAGATTTAGTTAGAACTTGCCAGCCTTAGCAGCTTCCTCAATCGATACTGCAACAGCTACGGTAGCACCTACCATAGGGTTGTTACCCATACCGATCAGACCCATCATCTCAACATGTGCAGGTACAGAGGAAGAACCAGCGAACTGCGCATCAGAGTGCATACGGCCCAGAGTATCGGTGAAACCATAAGAAGCGGGACCTGCAGCCATGTTATCGGGATGCAGAGTACGTCCGGTACCGCCGCCGGATGCAACGGAGAAGTACTTCTTGCCTGCTTCCAGTCTCTCCTTCTTGTAAGTACCGGCTACGGGATGCTGGAATCTGGTAGGATTGGTAGAGTTACCGGTGATGGATACATCTACGTTCTCCTTCCACATGATAGCTACACCTTCGGGAACGCTGTTAGCACCGTAGCAGTTAACCTTAGCACGAAGTCCCTCAGAGTATGCAATTCTCTCTACCTCGGTAACGGTATTGGTGTAAGGATCATAAGAGGTCTCTACGAAAGTAAATCCGTTGATACGGGAAATGATCTTTGCAGCATCCTTACCAAGACCGTTCAGGATAACACGTAAAGGCTTCTGACGAACTTTGTTAGCCTTCTCTGCGATACCGATCGCACCTTCTGCTGCTGCGAAAGACTCATGTCCAGCCAGGAAACAGAAGCAGTCGGTATCCTCTTCCAGTAACATCTTGCCCAGGTTACCATGACCAAGACCTACCTTACGGGTATCCGCAACGGAACCGGGAATACAGAATGACTGTAAGCCTTCACCAATTGCTGCTGCTGCTTCAGATGCCTTTCTGCAGCCTTTCTTGATTGCGATTGCAGCGCCTACAGTGTAAGCCCAGCAAGCATTTTCAAAACAGATGGGCTGGATCTTCTTAACCTGATCGTATACATCCAGACCAGCATCTTTCGTGATCTTCTCTGCTTCTTCGATAGAGGAGATACCATAGCTGTTCAGTACAGCGTTGATCTTATCAATACGTCTTTCATATGATTCAAATAAAGCCATTTTTTCTGTCCTCCTGTATCTTATTGTTTTCTGGGATCGATGATCTTAACTGCATCATCTACACGACCGTACTGGCCCTTAGCCTTTTCCCATGCAGTGTTAGCATCGTCACCCTTCTTGATGAAGTCAGTCATCTTGCCAAGGTTAACGAACTGGTAACCGATGATCTGATCATCCTTGTCCAGAGCGATACCGGTTACATAACCTTCTGCCATCTCCAGATAACGGGGACCCTTCTTCAGAGTACCGTACATAGTACCAACCTGGCTTCTTAAGCCCTTACCGAGGTCTTCCAGACCTGCACCGACAGGCAGACCTTCCTCAGAGAATGCACTCTGGGTACGTCCGTATACGATCTGTAAGAACAGCTCTCTCATAGCGGTATTGATTGCATCACATACAAGGTCAGTATTTAAAGCTTCCATAACGGTCAGACCGGGCAGGATCTCAGCAGCCATAGCTGCGGAGTGGGTCATACCGGAACATCCAACGGTCTCAACCAGAGCCTCCTGGATGATGCCTTCCTTAACGTTCAGGGTAAGCTTACATGCACCCTGCTGAGGTGCACACCAGCCCACACCGTGAGTCAGACCGGAAATATCCTTAACTTCTTTTGCCTGCACCCATTTTGCCTCTTCGGGAATGGGAGCACAACCATGATGTACGCCCTGTGCAACGGGACACATTTCTTCAACTTCTTTTGAATAAATCATGTGAAATCTCCTTTCAATATGTACTTATAATACTATTGATAAAATAATATCATAATGGTCGTGTTCATTCTCTCATATTTCCCCAAAAAAATCTAGTGGGTTTTGACATTTTTTTCATTAGTTTCTATGAAACGACACCATATTCTTACGTTGCAGCATTTACCAGCTCTTGATAAAGGTATCAATGTAGTTATCCAGACATTTCTTAATGACTTCGATGGCTTCTTCTCTGTTGCCTTTTTCATTGACTGCGGTGGTCTTGTTCTCCAGTGCTTTATATACTGTGAAGAAATGCTCCATCTCGTCCACCACATGACTGGGCAGCTCGGAAATATCATGATAGCAGTTATAATTAGGATCATTGAAAGGTACTGCAATGATCTTCTCATCGTTTTTGCCGTTGTCCAGCATGGAGATCACACCGATCGGATACGCTCTTACCAGCGTCATAGGCTGTACCGGCTCGGAACACAGTAACAATACATCCAGAGGGTCACCGTCATCACCGTAGGTTCTGGGAATGAAACCATAGTTTGCGGGATAATGGGTGGATGTATGCAGGATACGGTCCAGGATCAGAAGACCGGTCTCCTTGTCCAGTTCATACTTGTTCTTGCTACCCTTGGAAATCTCAATAACACAGACAAAATCTGTGGGAGTCACTCTCTGAGTGCTCATGGTGTGCCAAATACTTCCATTTACTTCTTTCATAATCTCTCTCCTCTACGCTATAGTTATTTCCGGACAAAAGATCCGGAGAATACACAGGTCATTATCCGCGGATCTGACCGTTTCCGTGGATCTTGTATTTATAGGAGGTCAGCTCCTTCAGACCCATTGGGCCTCTTGCGTGTAGCTTCTGTGTGCTGATGCCGATCTCGGCACCAAATCCAAATTCAAATCCATCCGTAAAGCGTGTGGATGCATTGACATAGACACAGGCAGCATCCACTTCGTTTAAGAACTTTTCCGCCGTCTGCACATTTTCCGTCACGATACATTCGGAATGCTTCGTATTATATCGGTTAATATGAGCGATCGCCTCGTCCACACTGTCAACCGTTTTAATGGATAAAATATAGTCCAGATACTCGGTACCGTAATCTTCTTCCGTTGCCGGAATACAGTCCGGCAGGATTTCACGGGTACTTTCGTCCCCCCGCAGTTCCACATTTTTTGTTTTCAGGGTCTCCGCCATTTTGGGAAGGAACCTGTCACGGATCGCCCGATGTACCACCAGCGACTCACAGGCATTGCAGACGCCGATCCTCTGGGTCTTAGCATTCATCAGAATTTTTACTGCCATATCCACATCTGCGTCCCGATCTACGTAAACATGACAATTACCGGTGCCGGTTTCGATCACGGGGATCGTACTGTTCTCCACCACGCTGCGGATCAGTCCCGCACCACCTCTGGGAATCAGTACATCCACATATTCTTTCATCTTCATGAACTGTGCGGTAACCGCCCGATCGGTATCCTCAATCAGTTGTACCGCTGTCCGGGGCATTTTGCAGACATCCAGTGCATCCTGTAATATCTTGACGATTGCAATATTGGAATGAATGGCATCACTGCCACCCTTTAAGATCACAGCGTTACCGGTTTTAAAGCATAAACCAAAGGCATCCGCGGTGACATTGGGGCGTGCCTCATAGATAATGCCGATAACACCTAACGGAACTCTGACCTTGTCGATCTTTAGTCCGTTGGGACGTTCGAAATGCTCCATGGTTTCACCGATGCAGTCCGGGAGCGCTGCAATCTGCATAAGCCCCTCCGCAATCTGCGAGATTCTGTCAGCGGTAAGCTTTAAACGATCTAACAATCCCGGATTCATTCCGTTATTTCTGCCGTTTTCCAGATCCACTGCATTTGCGGACAGGATTTCTTCCTGTCTGTCACACAAATTGTTTGCCGCAGTCTGCAATGCTTTATTTTTCTCTTCGGTTGTCAACTTCTGCAATACGTATTTTGCATTGCAGGCATTTTTCCCAAGTTCTAAAAGCTCAGCCATTTTTCTTCGCCTTTCTAAAACATTTGTTTATACCAAAATCACCTGATAAGGCTTTATATCCGTCTCTTCCACCGGCACCTCTTTTGCCTGCTGACACCGAAATCCCACAGCGATGCTGCGCAGTCTTAAGGCTTCTTTGTCTGCCAGATACCGGTCATAAAATCCACCGCCGTACCCTAAGCGATTACCCAAGGGATCAAATACACTTCCCGGCATAAGAAAAAGGCTTCCTGCCGCATTTTCCGGAGTGAACACATAGCTTTCCGTATTCCCTTGCGGTTCCCGGATTCCCTTATAGCCTTCCTTCAGTTCCGTAAGCGACCGGATTCGGTAAAATTGCATTTCCCGTCCTTCCACCTTGGGGACATAGACTTCTTTTCCATCCTGCAGGGCATTCTCTAAAATCTCCGTGGTACAGATCTCACTTCCGTAGCTTACAAAACTAAGGATCCTGTTGGAGAGATAATACCACTGATGCCCCAGGATCCGTTCGGTAATGAGCAACTTTCCCCTCTCCCGTTCGACTTCTGTCAGGGCATCCCTGCGGGATAATATTTCCTTACGAAGTAACTTTTTTTCTTCTCTGATCATTTTTCTTTATTTTTTGTTCTTTTTATAAGACGGCTTTAATTTTTCAACAGAACCGTCCGGTCTGACGATCTCAATGTTGTCTAACTGTGCTTTCATGTTACGTTTGATACTGTCTACATATTCCTGTCGCAGTATGGACTGTTCCAGCTTTTCCTCGTCTGTCAGTCCTTCGTTTTGTGATTTATGATAAAGCTCATTAATGCGCTTTATTCTCTCATCCATATTCATAGTAATCTCCATTCCGCAGACGTCACAAATAGTCGTGTGACTCTTCATCATTAATTTTTATGTAGATTTTCGACAAAGCCCGGCAGGTCAAAGGCTTCGTCCCTGTGTGCCACGAACAGGGTACCTTCGTTCTCCCCTTCTAACAGCCGGTGCAGCACACCGATGTCTCTGCTGTTGGCAATGATCATATCCACATCGGAGCTGGTGGCGATCTTCGCAGCGATCATTTTGGTATTCATGCCTCCGGTACCTACATTGCTGCCGGTGGTAGCCTTGCCCATATTCATGAATTCATCCGTAAGTTCATCCACCCGTTCGATAAATTCCGCCTCCGGGTTCTGTCTGGGATCATCGGTGTAGAGACCGTCAATGTCCGACAGAAGGATCAGAAGATCCGCATCGATCAGCGCCGCCACAATAGCGGACAGGGTATCGTTATCACCGATCTCGATCTCGTAGGTTGCTACGGTATCATTTTCATTGACGACCGGGATCGCACCCATTTTCAACAGCTGGGTAAAGGTATTGTGGGCATTGTAACGGTTCAGATTGTCCACGATGGTATTTTTTGTCATCAAAATCTGTGCTGCCACATGATTGTACTCCGCAAACAGCTTCTGATAAGCCATCATCAGTCTCGCCTGACCGATGGCGGAGCATGCCTGTTTCACTGCCATAGCTTCTGCCTGGGTCTTTCCTTCTATCGTTTTTAAATTTACAGCTTTTTTACCAACTGCGATGGCGCCGGAAGTCACCAGCACGACTTCCTTCCCCTGATTACTGATATCACAGAGTTCTCTGACTAACTTCTCCAGACGGATGTAATCCAGATCTCCTGTCTCAGCATGCTGTAAAGAAGAAGAACCGATCTTAATAACGATTCTTTTCTTGTTCTTAATCTGTTCCCTTATGTTATTCACGTTGATTGCCTTTCTGCATACAAACTATGGATTATCTGCATAATATACTATTTTTCTCTGTACGTCAACGCTGTAACGGGGCAAACTGTGATGCGATCTGTTCCGCCACACGAATGCCGTCCATTGCTGCAGAGGTGATTCCTCCGGCATATCCGGCGCCTTCTCCACAAGGGTAACACCCACGGATCCCGGACTGTAAATTTTCATCGCGCTCGATCCGCACCGGGGAAGAAGTCCGGCTCTCCACTCCCGTCAGGATCGCTGTCTGGGAGGCAAAACCATGGATCTGCCTATCAAAGCTGTCCATTCCTTCCACGAATGCCTGGTTACAATCCCCGGGAAGGATCCCCGTAAGATCCGCCCATGCAAACGCTCCCTTGCACTGCGGTTCCAAGTTGTCCCACAGACCATCCTTAGGTCCGTTCTGTATCTTACGGGGTTCTCCGGTGACCTTTTCCCTGAAATCTCCGTATCTTTGAACCGGAAGTTTTCCGTCACACAGTTCATAGGCTCTCTGCTCCAGTCTTCGCTGGAATTCAATTCCCGCTAACGGGTGATCAGAGCCATAATCTGCGGGAGTCACCGCAACAATAATGGCACTGTTTGCATTTTTTCCGTCACGGCCACTGTAACTCATACCGTTGACCGCAAGCCTCCCGGGTTCCGAGGATGCATTGACCACATAGCCTCCGGGGCACATACAGAAAGAGTAAACACCTCTGCCACAGCTTGTCTTCGCCGTTACTTTATAGGCAGCAGCCCCCAGCCCCTTCACATGTTCTGCGCCATACTGGCTTATATTGATCAGGTTCTGTGGATGCTCCACGCGGAATCCAACTGCAAAAGGTTTCGCCGCCATGGGGAAATTTTTCTCATATAACATGGCAAAAGTATCTCTGGCACTGTGTCCCGGAGCCAGTACCACCTGCTCACAGGGAATCTCTTCCCTGCCGTTTACGATGACTCCGGTGACCTGCCCGTTCTGCGTTTTAATCTCTGTCACCTGACTCTTAAAACGGACTTCCCCACCCAGACGCAGGATCTCTTCCCGCATGCTTTTTATGACTCTGCTCAAGACATCCGTACCGATATGGGGCTTTGCCTGGTAAACGATCGACGGATCGGCACCATGACGAACAAAGGTTTTCAGCACTTCTGTATTTCTGCCGTATTTATCCTTTACCAGTGTATTTAATTTACCATCGGAAAAAGTTCCGGCGCCGCCTTCCCCGAACTGTACATTGGAATCCGGTTTTAACCTTCCTGTCTGCCAGAACGCTTCCACATCCGCCTGTCTGGTATCCACGTCTTCGCCGCGCTCTAAGATCACCGGTGCATATCCGTGCTGTGCCAGGTAATAGGCACAAAATAATCCCGCCGGTCCCATACCGATGATCACCGTAGGATGTTTCTGCGGCTGTGTGCCGCCATCCGGGAAATGATACTCTGTCTTTTCCACAAGCGCTACATTTGCCTTTCCCAGTCTGCGAACCGCATCCTTATATACTTTTTGCTCTCTTTTCACCGTCACATTTACGCTATAACTGTAGAAAAGCTCCGGTTTTTTTCTGGCATCCAGTGACTGCCTTACGATCTCAATTTCAAGGATCTCCGCTTCCGGAATCCGTAAGATCTGTGCCGTCTTATTCATAAGCTGCGCTTCGGTATGATTCACCGGAAGCTTTAGCTGGTTCAGTCTGATCATAATCATTTTACTCCTGTTATTGTGCTGCGTGATATCCTGCCAGATATCCGCTGCTCCATGCCCATTGCAGATTGTAACCTCCGCATCTGCCGTCCACATCCAGGATCTCTCCCGCAAAATAGACGCCGGCACAATGTTTGGATTCCATCGTCTCTTTTACTTCCGTTACTGCGACTCCACCTGCAGATACCTGTGCATTCTCGTAAGGATTGCTCTCCGTAATATGCAGTCTGAAGTTCCTGCAAAGTCCATAGAAATTGCGAATCTTCTCCTCCGGGATCTCCCGCATGGGCGTTGCCAGACGGATCCCCGCCAGCTTTAGCAGTGTCGAAGTCAGCTTTTTATGTACTATACCGGTAAAAAATTCCTCCGCTGTCCGGTCTCCCAAAAGCAGCTTACGGCTCTCCTGTAATTTACGATATTCTTCTTTGGACAATTCCGGCAGAAAATCAATCTGTGCCACACATTCTCTGCGTTCTCTGAGCCGGTAGTTCACACAGCTGCTTAACTGGAATACCGGAATGCCGGAGATACCGTAATCCGTCAACTGCAATTCTCCACGCTCTCTGCTGATTTCCTCTCCGTCACACAGGAAACGGATCTCGCTGTCCGTCCGGACCCCGGCGATACCTTTTAGCAGATCCGTTTCCTGACAACGCAGCTGCACCAGTGCCGGAACCGTAAGTGTGCAGGTATGTCCCAGCTTCTTCGCAAGCTTAAATCCATTGCCATCCGATCCGGTGGCAGGAGCTGCTTTTCCTCCGCAGGTCACAATCACCGCATCCAACATCCACTCTTTTTCCCCGTCACTGACAAGCAGCTTCCCGGAATCCATCCGTCCTACTTTTGTAATCTTACACGAAAATACAATCTCCACGCCGAGCGCCTGTAATTCATACCGCAGTACATCCAATACAGCAGCCGCCTGTTCGCAGACCGGATAGAGATATCCGTTTTTTTCTTTTACCATCAGCCCGATGCTTTGGAAGAAGCGGATCGTATCTTCTGTGTCAAACCGTTCCAGTGCCTTTTCGATCCACTGCAGATCAGTGCCGTGATAACATTCCACAGAAAGTGCCCGGTTGCCCAGATTGCACAATATTTTTATCTGTTTCTTTTTCCATTTTAATTTGTTTAATAG